>JAABUQ010004776.1_pt1 | contig 22619 bp, 18 predicted proteins | sample 5560001 | NCBI WGS metagenome assembly JAABUQ01 (sample SAMN10711888, study PRJNA513371) | rock metagenome | isolation source: Antarctica rocks | place: Antarctica: Victoria Land, Finger Mt nord | collected 2015-12-18 | reverse complement strand
CACTCCGACGCCGACGCCCACCCCGACGCCGACGCCCACCCCGACGCCCACTCCGACGCCCACGCCCACGCCCACGCCCACTCCGACGCCCACGCCCACGCCCACGCCCACGCCCACGCCCACTCCGACGCCGACGCCCACCCCGACGCCGACGCCCACTCCGACGCCGTGAGCGCTCCAATTTCGGTGCAGCACACGGCGTGAACAGCCAGGCTCCCAGACGCAAGCACGTTGCTTTGCGTCTGGGAGTCATTTAAGGTGATGGGGCCCGCCTGAGGTTGATATCCCTCTCGGGCGGGCCCCGATCGTCGAGCAAGAGGTCGCGGACGGCGTTCGACCCTCGGGGGCCGGGCGGTCCATCGATCCGGTCGATGGTGCTGGGCGACGGATTGCCGTGAAGCGATCGATTTCAAGAATGAAATCAACCTCACCGATTCTCAGGATGATTTCGATGGAACGCTTGCGACTGGCGGTTGATCTCTATCAAATCGCGGACGACGGCTTATTCAAGGAACATCGCGGTGATGGGACGGGGTGGGATTGGTCCTGGGCGGACTACGAACGGGATTGGATGAACGCCACCCCCAACCGCCACGCTTACCGCTGCTTACCCCTGACGATCGTCAACCAGACCGGCTGGTGGATCAAGAATCCGGTCGGCTTCACCGCCACCTGGCGCGGGTCGAATGCGGCTGGGGGCATCGACTTCCGGTTCGACTCCGACGAGAAATTGTGGTCCGGCTGGATCAACTCGCAGTTCGGCGAGGGGATCATCACCTGGAACACCCCGTTCCTGTTCTCGACCCGGCCCGAGGGGTCGCGGCTGCTGATCTGCGGCCCCGCGAACTACTTCCGGGCGAACGCCCAGCCGCTCATGGCCCTGATCGAGAGCGACTGGATGAGCATGTCGTTCACGATGAATTACAAGGTCTTGTCGCCCGAGATCCCCGTCCGGTTCGAGGTGGGCGAGCCGTTGTTCCAGGCGATCCCGCTGGCCAGCAACATCTGCGCGGACCTGGAAGACGCCGAGGTCAGCTATCGGAAGCTCGTCGACGACCCCGAGATGCTCCGGAAGTACAGCGATTGGTCCTTGTCTCGGAACCAATTCCACGAGGCGAAAGGGCGGGGCGAGGTCAAGCCGGATCACTGGCAGAAGGATTATTTCCTCGGCCGCGACCTTTCCGGCCGGCAGGTCGCCCCCGATCACCGGGTGAAGGTGAAGCCGCCGCGGGTGCGGACCGGGCCGTCGCCCTCCGCGCCCGCCCCGGAAAATGGCCTCGCCGGGTGCCCGATGAATGGCGCCCGGCCCGTCGCGACGCTCCAAGAGGAGGCCCCGAGCAACGGCCCGCCCGAGGCCGTGGCCGAGGCCGAGGCCGGGCCCGAAGTGGCCGTGGCCGCCGCGATGGTCGAGGAAAAGGGACAGGTCGAGACCAACCAAGCAGGAGACGCCGCCGTGGCCGGTAGCAAGGTCGATGACGAGTGGCGCCGCTGGATCTCGGAAAACCTGATGCTCGGCTCGACGCCCGAGAGCATGGTCGACGCGATGGGCGCGGCCGGGATCGCGGGCGAGGAGGCTCGGCGCGAGGTCGAGCTCGCCGCGCGGAGCCCCTACTTCCGCGGGGCGGAGCACCTCCAGAATCGGCTCAAGAAGCGGGAATGGCTGCTGGCGACCTACCGGAGGATCAACCGGCTCAACCCCGAGTCGGGCGTGGTCCCCAGGCGGCATCGGCTCTCTCGCGAGGACTTCCTCGAGGAGTTCTACAGCACCAATCGGCCGGTCATCATCACCGGGATGATGGACGACTGGCCGGCCCTGAAGAAGTGGGACCTCGACTTCTTCCGGGACCGCTTCGGCGACCGGGAGATCGAGGTCCAGTTCGGCCGGAACTCCGGCGCGAACTACGAGATCGAGCGCGAGAAGTACCTCAAGAAGGTCCGGATGGCCGAGTTCGTCGAGATGGTCCGCTCGGCGGGCACGACCAACGACTTCTACCTCACGGCGAACAACAACTCGAGCAACAAGGCGGTCTTGCCCGAACTCTGGCGGGACATCGTCCAGGTCCCGGAGTACCTCAACGGCGGCGACCCGATGAGCGGCTTCTTCTGGATGGGCCCGGCGGGGACGATCACGCCGTTCCACCACGACCTGACCAACAACTTCATGGCCCAGGTGATCGGCCGCAAGAAGGTCAAGATCGCGCCGTCGTGGGACATGCCGCTGATGGAGAACCACTACCACGTCTACTCCCGGGTGGACGGCCGGGTCGCCCCGCCGAGGCCCCAGGCCAGGCCCGATGAGGCGCAGATCCTCGAATGCATCCTCGGCCCCGGCGAGATCCTCTTCCTGCCGATCGGCTGCCTGCATTACGTCGAGGGGGTCGAGATCTCGGTGACGATCTCGTTCACCAACTTCGTCTTCGACAACGACTTCGCGAGCTTCTACACGACCTATCATCACGTCTGAGTCGGACTCCCTCCGATCGGCCCGAGGCCCCCAGGAGTCCGGCGTGGCGATGCAGAGCTTCTCCCTCGGGGTCCGGGGGATCGCGGACCTCCCGGAGCTGACCAACGACGCGCTGGAGTCCGCCCGCTGGAACCCGGAGATCGGCTGCCTGGTCGATCGCGTCGAGCCCGGGGCGCCCTTGGTCCTCAGCTTCGGCTTCGTGGATTGGGACCAACCGCCGCGCTTCGACTTCTTCGGCAGGACCAAGAAGCTCGAAAACCGCCGGGGCCGCCGTTTCAACCGGATCCTGGTCCGGGACATCCACAATAGCTGGTATCATCGCGGCGTCCCGGGCCTGGGCGGGCACGTGGACGAGGTGGCGACCTCGCTCCGAGGGCTCGTCCGCTCGATCCGGCCGGGCCGCGTGATGACGATCGGCCAGTCGATGGGCGGGTACGCGGCGCTCCTCTTCGGGATGCTCCTGGGCGCCGAGCGGATCGTCGCCTTCGGGCCGCTGTCCCACCTCGACCCCGAGGAAGCCATCCGCCAAGGCGACCTCCGGTTCCTCCGGATCATGCAGGAACTCGCCGCCGACCCCCCGAGATCGGGGTATTACGACCTTGCCCAGCTCGGCGAACGCCTCGACTATCGGGGGCGGATCGACCTGATCTTCGGGACCAACTCGGGCGTGCCCGGCGACGACCAGGGCAACCTCGACGCGATCCATGCCCTCCGACTGGCCCGACCGCGGGACGTCGCCTTGCACCCGTACCCCGGGTCGGATCACGCCGTGGTCAAGTGGCTGATCGACCATAAGCTGATCGATGACATCCTGGCCGACCTGCTGGCGGGCGACGACCTGCCGGGTTGATCGAGGCGGCGCTGTTTCGAGGGGGCGGCCGAGGATGGCGAATGGCGACGAGGGATGGCGAATCCTGCGGCCCGGCCGGGGTGCGCCCCTGGTCCTGGCCTTCGGGACGGCGGCCGACCCGGCCGTCGGGCTGCCCCCGATCTTCGACGACCCCGGCGCGCCGGAGCACGGCCGGATCGACCTGGGGGACTCGCGGCGGTCGGGCTATTATCGGGGCGTCGCCGGCCTCGGCGGGTCGATCGCGGCGACCGCCGACGCCCTGAAGTCGATCATCGACGGGCTCGGGCCGTCGCGCCTGATCACCCTGGGCGAAGGGGTCGGGGGGCACGCCGCCCTGGTCTTCGGGATCCTCCTGCGGGCCGATCGGATCGTCGCCGTCCAGCCGGCCGCCCACCTCATCGCCGGGGTCCTGGAGCAATATGCCGACCGCCGATGGCCCGGGACGTTGGCCGAGATGCCCGACCCCGCCGAGGCGGAGCGGTTCGACGCCTACGCCCTGCTGGGGCGCCACTCCTTTGACGGCCACGCCCACATCCTCCTGGGGACCCGCCGGACCACGGATGGCGCCGATGCCGTCCACCAGAACGCGATCCATGCGCAATGGCTAGCCCGGTCGGACCGGGTCCGGCTCCACCGATTCCCGGAGATCGCGGACCTGACGCTGGATTGGCTGGCCACCGACCCCGAAGGCCGAGACTTGCTCTCGCGCCACCTCTTCGGCGACGAGCGGGCGATCGAGCCGGCCCCCTCCCCCGCCCGGACCACCACGGCCACCGGCCCGGCCGACCCGAAGCTGGTCTACGACCCCAAGCTGACCCTCTGCTCGATCGGCCGCGACGACCCGATCAACAAGACGGGCCGGGCGATCGCCTACGGGGCGGCCGGCGACGTCGACCCGACCCTGACCCGGCGGATCGACGACGGGTGGCGGCGTTGGATCGTCGAGAACCTCCTGCTCGACGCCTCGCCCGAAGACCTCGCGACCACCTTGCTGCCATTCGGGATCTCGCGCCGCGAAACCTTGATGGAGATCGACCTGGCGCGGTTCCACCCGTACTTCAGCGGCTTCGGGCGCGTCCAGGCCCGGCTGGCCAAGCGCGACTGGCTGCTCGCGGCCTACCGCAAGCTCGACCGGATGGGGCGGAGGAGGGCGCGGATCGAGCGCCGCGAGCGGATCGCCCGCAAGGCCTTCTTCAAGGACTTCTCCTCGACCGGCCGCCCGCTCATCCTCGCCCCGGTCGGGCCGACTCGGACCTTGCCGCCCGAGGAGGTCGGATCGGGCTGGGGCGGCCGGCCCCTGCCCGCCCCCGAGGGCGAGCCGGCCGAGCTTTGGACGATGCTGGGCGACGACGAAGCCCGCGACCGCGACGACCTCCGGGGTTGGGACGGGGTCGAACCAAGCATCCCGGACTTCCTCGACGATCGGGACCACTCCGGCGGTTCGCTCTGGGTCGGCCGGCCCGGGTCGCGGGGCCCGCAGGTCATCGCCCCGGGAGGGTTGCTCGTGCTCCCGATCCGCGGGCGGGTCGCCGCGAGCCTCGCGCCGCTCTGGGATCGGGCCCTGCTCCCCGAGGCCCCCGACTCGACGCTGATCGCCGAGCGCCCGCCCGCCGATCCCGCGAGTCGGACGCCGCTCGACCTCCCCAAAGTCCTGGCCGCGACGGTCGAGTCCGGCGAATCCCTGTTCGTGCCGGCGGGTTGCTGGTACGAACTCGTCAGCCGAGGGGCGACGCTCGTCAAGGTCTTCGAGCTGTCCGCCTGAACCCGGGGGCGGAGGGAGGCCCGACGTCCTCGGCACCCGATCGCTCAACGGGGCGAGGGGCGGGTCAGGACCATATACGGCTTGGTCGGCCCCCGGTAGTCGTTGTCCCAGGCGCAAGACCAGACCTCGCGGTCTTTGTGGAAGACCTGCATGTTGACCATCGACATCCGGGCGCACGAGAAATGCCAGGCCATCGGCCCCCCCTCGGGCCCGGTCCGGGCCTCGATCGCCAGGAGGACTTCGGGGTCGGTGGTGTGGACATAGGCGAAGAGGGCGCCATCGAGGACGTCGGGCCGCTTCCCTTCGGTCTCGAAGCGATAGATCGGCTGGGTCAGCGGGCGGATCTCGGACAGGTCGGGCGGGTTGTTGTAGTTCGCCCGGAACTCGCGGGCCAGGGCCTTGATCTGACGGAGCCGCTCGGCCGAGGTGGACGCCGGCCGGGGGGCGCCCGGGATCGGCTCGGGCCGGACGTGGCCCTGGGGGAGGGACCAGACTTGCTCGCCCTCGCGGCGGGCGGTCAGGGGCGAGGCCGAGAGCGAGACGAACTCGTTGTCCTCGATCCGGCGCCCGTCCCGGGTGAACCGGTAGAACGACGCGGCGACCTCGGGCCGGCCCCGGTCGAGCCAGACGAAGACCGAGCCGTCGTCGGCCCGCCGCTCCGGGTTGGTCCAGTTCAAGGCCGGCTCGTCGCGGAGGGTCAACGGGACCGTCGTCGTCGCCCCGATCGCGATCCGGTAGGCCGCCGCCGCGTCCTTCCAGGAGGTTGCCTTCTTGGTGTCGGGCTTCGTTGGCTCGTCGCCGGCCCTCGACCCGGCGACGACGGCCGAGGCCAGGGCCAGGCCGAGGGCCGCGCGCGCGATCGTCTCGGGCATCATTCGGGCTCGCATGGCATTGCTCCCGGTGTGGGGTTCGAGGCTCACGGGCCGTCGGCGGTGATGCCGGGGTCCGATCCATAGATGAACAGGGTGTAAGGCTTGGCGTGGTCGCCGGCCTGGGCCCAGGGGACCACCGGGGCATTCCAGGCTTCGCGACCTTTGTGGTTCAGGCGGAGCTCGATGCTGTTCAACCGGGCCGCGGCGTACCTCCACTCGGGGCCGGAGGGGCCTCGGATGGCCTCGATGATCAGGATCACCTCGGGGTCGGTCCCCTCGACGAAGACGAAGAGCCCGCCGTCGATGACCTCGGGATTGGTGCTCTCGGAGCGGTAGATCGGCCGGGTCAGGAGCCGGAGCTCGCGGCTCACGCCCTCCCGGGTCGTCTCGGCCGCCGCGAACTCCTGGGCCAGGGTCCGGAGCTGGCGGAGCCGGGCGGCCGGCGAGTCGGCCGGGCTCGGCGCCCCCGGGATCGGCCTTCGGGCGACCTCGGCCGGGCCCGGCGACCAGACCCGGCGCCCCCGGCGGTCGGCCGAGATCGGCTCGGTCGTCAGCGCATGGAGCTCGACCCCGAGGTGGGTGTTGGGCGAGGACCACTTGTAGATCGACCCGATCGCCGCCGGGCGGCCCCGATCGGTCCAGACGAAGACCTCGCCGTGGATCGAGCCGGCCACCGGGTTGGACCAGCGGAGGACCGACTCCGGTCGAAGCTCGGCCGCCCGCTTCGAGCCGCCCCCCACCTCGACCCGGTACAGCCCCGCCTCCGCCCTGGCCAACTCGCCCGCCCGCGAGGCCCGGGTGGCCTCAACCCCGGGGGCGGACCCCGGCGGGTCATCGCCGAGGAAGCCCGAGGCGAGGAGCAAGATCGCCGCGATCGGATGGTTCATCGGTAGGGCTTCCGAAGTGAGGGACGGGTCCGAATTCGGCCCGGTCAACTGACCGCTCACCGGGCTTCGCCCTCGATGGGCGGGATCTCGCGGTCGCGGAAGGTCCGGTAGCGCTGCTTGGGGTCCTGGTCGGGGGAGTCCCAGGGGATCGGCTCGGCGGCGAAGACTTTGGCCCCTTTGCGGCGGACCTTGAGCCGGAGGTCGGAGAACCGGGCGATCGCGAAGTGCCAGGTCGGGGCGGCGGGGGCCTGGCCGGCGGGTTTGCGGGCCTCGACGACCAGGATCACTTCGGGGTCGGTCCCGGCCGAGGTGACGAAGGCGAAGACGGCGCCGTCGAGGACGTCGGGGTCGGTGCTCTCGGAGCGGAAGAGCGGCTGGGGGAGCAATCGAAGCTCCCAGCGCTTGCCCTCCAGGTCTTCGCTGCTGGCGGAGAACGTCCGGGTGATCTCGCGGATCTGGGCGAGCCGGAGGGCGGGCGAAGCGGCGGGGCTCGGGGCGTCGGCGATCGGGGTCGGCTCGATCCCCGCGGCCTTGGGCGTCCAGGCGTTCGCCCCGCCGGGTCGGGACACCTTGAGGACCGACGTCGAGAGCGAGTGGAGCTCGTGATTGAGGTTCCTCGGGCCGGTCGACGGGTACGAGAAGAACGTCGCGATGACCTCGGCCCGCCCTCGGCAGGTCCAGACGAAGACCGCCCCATCCTGCTCGCCCCCTCGGATCGGGTTGGTCCAGACGTAGGCCGGGTCCTGGCGGAGCTCGACCTTCTCGGCGCGGCCGGCGTCGCGGAAGATCACATAGCCGGCGGCCTCGCCCCGGTAAAGCTCCAGGAGCCGCTCGCGCCGGGCCTTGGCGGCGGCGGTGGCCGGGTCGGGCTTGGAGGTGGCTGGGGCCTGCCCCAGCAGCGCGGGCAGGAGGGCGACGAGGCAGAGGTTCCGTCGCATCGGTTCGGCTCCGGGTGGACCTCGACGGGCGCGGGGAATGAAGTCGGACGACGACATTTATCGCCGAACGGCGGTCGAAGTCAACGAGATTCTTCGGGCTCGACCCGGCGATCCCCCGGCCGGCCGATCGACTTCCCGAAGAATTTCGTTGACACGACGGCCGGGCCGGCGATATTTGTAGTCATCCGACGTGACCCATCCGACCTCGAGGGGTGATTCCGATGGTTGGCGAAGGGCTGATGGCGGCCGGCATTTCCCTGCTCCTGGCGCTCGGCCAGGTCCCGGCCGTCGGCGACGGCGCGGGTCCGCCGGCGCCCCCGAAGTCGCGGGGCGAGCGGCTCCTGGCGCTGCACCTGGAGGACGCGGCGAGCTACGCGATCTACCGGGACCCGGCGAAGGCCGAGCGGCTGGAGCTGCGGCGCGAGCCGATCTACCGCTGGTCGAACCCGACGAGGGTCGGCGGCCAGGAGGGGGACGTCTTCGTCTGGACCTACCGGGGCCGGCCCGAGGTCGTGGCCAGCATCTTCTCGCACTCCCTCCAAGGCCGGGCCGGGCGGCTGCTCTGCCACGAGCTCCATTCGCTCTCCGACGCCGTCCTGATCGTCGATCGCGACTCGCCCAACCGCCGGGAGCCGCGGGCACCCGGGCTCGACCTCGCCCCGGTCCCGGGCGCCCCCGAGCCGGCGGCCTCGCCCGCCCAGAGGGCGACCCAGGTCCGGGCCATCGCCCGCGACTTCTCCGGCCGGAGCCGGAGCGAGGCGGGCCAGGCCTGGGAGCTGAGGCTCCTGCCCAGGCCCCTCTACCGCTCCGAAAGCACCGACCCCGCGGTCCTCGACGGTGCCTTATTCGCCCTGGTCTCCGACGCCGGGACCGACCCCGAGATCCTCCTCCTGCTGGAAGCCCGCAAGACCGCCGAAGGGGTCCGGTGGGTCTACGGGGCCGCCCGGTTCTCCGACATGAACCTCTGGCTCACTCACAAAGGGAAGGACGTCTGGAGCTCGATCCGCAGCCCCACGAACACCTTCAACGCCGACGCCAAGCACCGCTTCCGCTTCTACCAGGATCACGTCGTCCCCGAGATCGAAGACGGGGCGGCGAAGGCCAAGGCGGAGGCGAAATAACCCCATGCCGGCCCATCTCCTCACCATGCTGATGCTGCTCGGCCAGGCCCCCGCGGCCGATGTCGCCCCCAAGGCCGCCCCGGCCCGCGAGGCCCCGGCGGTCGCCCCCGGGACGCGGCGGGCCTTGATCGCCTGCGGGCTGCCCGGCGACGACGAGCATCGGGCCTTGTACGCCGGGGCGGTCGAGAAGATCGCCAAGGCGCTGGTGGATCGGTGCGGGTTCGCGCCGGCCGACGTCTGGGTCCGCTTCGGGGCCGACCCGAAGGACGGCGACGGCCCGGCCGTGAAGGGGAGCCGGGGCTTGGCGACCCGCGAGAACCTGCTCGCCGACGCCGAGGCGCTCCGGGTCGCCTCGAAGCCCGAGGACGGCGTCTGGGTGATCGCCCTGGGCCACGGCCACTTCGACGGCCGGCGGTCGCACTTCAACATCCCCGGCCCCGACCTGGCCGACGCCGCCTTCGCCCGGCCCTTCGAAGGGCTCCAGGCGAAGGAGCAGGTGTTCTTCCTCACCACCTCGGCCAGCGGGTTCTTCCTCAAGCCGCTGGCCAAGGCCGGGCGGGTCGCGATCTCGGCGACCGAGGCCGACCAGGAGGTCAACGAGACCTTGTTCCCGCTCGCCCTGGCCGACTGCTTGGCCGAGACCCCGCCCGAGGCCGACCGCGACGGCGACGGGGCCCTCTCCCTCTTCGAGCTGTACCTCGCCGTCGTCGCCGACGTCACCCGCCGCTACGTCGAGGACGAGCTGATCCCCACCGAGCACGCCCAGCTCGACGACAACGGCGACGGCCGGGGGTCCGAGGTCCAGCGGACCTTCCTCCCGCCCGAATCCGGCGGCGAGGCCGAAGCCCCCAAGAAGGGCAAGGACCCGGCCGCCCCCGGATCCAAGACGAAGCCAACGCCGGTGCTCGGCCCCAAGGACGACGGGGCCCTCGCCTCGAAGATCCGCGTCGACAAGCCCGCGGGGGTGCCGAGATGATCGCCGCATTCCTCGCCACCTGGGCGGCCTCGGCCCTGCTGGGCCAGGCCCCGGCCCCCGCGGTGGCCGACCGCCGGAACACGCCCGAGCAGCGGCTCGAATCGATGCGGGGCGCGATGAAGGGGTACCGGGTCGCCCTTGAGGGGGACCGGCCGGCGCCGATCCGGCTGGCCGAGGCCCCGGCGTTCCGGGTCGGCCGCCAGAAGGGCAACCTGCTCGACGGGGCCATCTTCCTCTGGCTCGGCGAAGCGGACCGGCCCGAGGCGGCGATGGAGGCGTTCATGCTCCTGGAGCCGGACGCGCCCGACGGCAAGTGGATCCACGAGTTCACCTCGCTCGCGACCGACCCCTTGACCGCCAGCCGCGACGGCAAGGTCCGCTGGCACCCCGCCGAGGCCGGACTGAAATTCCAGCCGATGCCCGGCGCCCCCAAGCCGGCCGCGACCCCCGCCCAGCGGCTCCGCCAGATGAGGGCGATCGCCGACGACTTCCGCGCCGACGACAACTTCGGCGACAACGGCTGGACCGCCCTCCGGATGCTCACTACCCCCATCGCCCGCTACGGCAAGGCCGGGGCAACGCCCGAGGACGGGGCCCTCTTCGCCTTCGTCGAGGGGACCGACCCCGAGGTCTTCCTCTTCGTCGAGGCCCGCAAGGGGGCCGACGGCCCCGAATGGCGATACGCCCTGGCCCCGATGGGCTGCTGGGCGGTCAAGGTCCAGCTCCAGGGGCGGCAGGTCTGGGAACTCCCCCGCCGCCAGACCGGCGACCCGTCCCGGCCGCTTTTCACCTATCAATTCTGGCCTTGAACCCGGAGGATCGCCGGATGACCGCCTTGCCCTGGATCCTCGCCGCCACCCTCCTCGGGCAAGCCCCGAGCCCGAAGCCCGACGCGACCGCCCGGCTCGCGGCGATGAAGACGGCGGCGGCCGGCTACGAGTTCGCCCGCGACGCCGGCCCGATCCGGCTCCAGCCCGAGCCGGCCTTCCGCCTGGGGAACCAGTCCAACAACGTCCTCGACGGGGCCATCTTCCTCTGGACCGATCGCGACGGCCGGCCCGAGGTCGCGGCCCAGGTCTTCCTCTTCCGCGACCAGGCCAACCCCGGGGGCAAGTGGATCCACGAGTTCACCACGCTCTCCACCGCCCCGCTGGCCGCCAGCCGCGACGGGGCCGTCCGCTGGTCGCCCGACCGGCCCGGCCTGACCTTCCGGGCCGCGCCCGGCGCCCCCAGGCCGGCCGCGACCCCCGCCCAGCGGCTCCGCCAGATGCGAACGCTCGCCGAGGGGTTCAAGGCCGAGGACGACCTCGGCGCCGAAGGCCGGATCGCCGCCCTCCGCCTGCTGACCACGCCCATCGCCCGCTACGGCAAAGGCGGCTCGACGCCCGAGGATGGCGCCCTCTTCGCCTTCGTCGAGGGGACCGACCCCGAGGTCTTCCTCTTCGTCGAGGCCCGGCCCGGCAAGGACGGCCTCGAATGGCAACATGCCTGCGCCCCGATGTCGTGCTGGCCGCTCAAGGTGATGCACAAAGGTTCGATCGTCTGGGAGGTCCCGAGGCGCTGGTCGGACGACCGGTCGAAACCGTTCTTCGCCCTCGATGGCCCGCCCGAAGCCGGCGACGCCCCCGCGGAGGCCCCCCGATGATCGTCGCGATTGTCCTCCTCGCCGCCTCCCTCCCGGCGCAAGGGCCGCAAACCGCCAAGGCGGACGAGAACCTGGCCCGGATGAAGGCGATCGCCTCGTCCTATCGATTCGCGCTCGACGGGGACCGCGCCGGGACGCTCCAGGTCGGGGCCGAGCCGGCCTTCCGGATGGGCAAGCAGGCCGCCTACGACATGACCGATGGCGCGATCTTCCTCTGGGCGGGCGATGGGGGCCGGCCCGAGGCCGCCAGCCAGATCTACCAGGTCAAAGGCCAGCCCGGCGCCGGGCTCCGCTGGGTCCAGGAGTTTGTCTCGCTCTCGACCGGCACCTTCACCGCGACTCGCGAAGGCAAGCCGGGCTGGGCCCCCCGCCGACCCGGCGTCGAATTCCGAGGCTTGCCCGACGCCCCCCCGCCCGGCGAGACCCCGACCGTCCGGTCGAGGCAGATGAAGGCCCTGGCCCTCGACTTCAAGGTGTCCGACGACTTCAAAGGGCGAGGGTTCACCGAGCTGAGGCTCCTGCCGACCCCGCTGGCGCATTACGGCAAGGCCGGCTCGGGGGTCCTGGACGGTTGGCTGCTCGCCTTCGCCCAGGGGACCGACATCGAGGCGTTCCTGCTGATCGAGGCCCGCGAAGCCCCGGGCGGGCCCGAGTGGAATTACGCCTTCGCCCCGATGACGACGTTCGGCCTGAAGGGGACCGTCAAGGGGCAACCCGCCTGGGACGCCCCCAGGCGCCGGTCCGGCGACCCCTCCCGGCCGTTCTATTACCTCGTGCTCGAAGATCCGCCCGCGGCGGGCAAGACCCCGGAGGAGGCCCCTCGATGATCGCCGCGATCGTGATCCTCGCCGCCGCGCTCGGGGGGCAGGAGGGCGGGCCTCCGCCCAAGGTGGACGAGAACCTGGCCCTGATGAAGTCGGTCGCCTCGTCGTACCGGTTCGCCCTCGACGGCGACCGCTCCGGCCCGCTCCGGCTCGGGATCGAACCGTCGTTCCGGATGGGCAAGCAGGGCGCCGACGACGTGATGGACGGGGCGCTCTTCTTCTGGTCGGGCGACCAGGGGCGGCCCGAGGCGGTGGCCCAGATCTTCCAGGTCAAGGACCGCGAGGGCCCCGGCGGTCACTGGGTCCAGGAGTTCATCTCGCTCTCGCCCGGGACCTTCGCCGCCGATCGCGCCGGCAAGCCGAGCTGGGCCCCCCGCCAGCCCGGCGTCGAATTCCGCCCCGTCCCCGGCGCCCCGAAGCCGGGCGAGACCCCGGCCGTCCGAGCCAGGCAGATGCGGGCGATGGCCGGCGAGTTCAAGGTGGCCGACCGCTTCAAGGACGCCGGTTGGTCCGAGCTTCGGCTCCTGCCGACGCCGGTGGCCCGCTACGGCAAGGCCGGCTCGGGCGTGCTCGACGGGTCCCTCTTCGCCTTCGCGATGGGGACCGACCCCGAGGCGTTCGTCTTCCTCGAGGCCCGCGAAGCCCCCGGCGGCCCCGAGTGGCGCCACGCTTTCGCCCCGATGAGCTGCTTCGCCCTCAAGGGGAGCCACAAGGGGCGGGCCGTCTGGGAAGTCCCCTACAAGAAGGATGCGTACGACCCCTCGAAGCCCTACTTCGTCCGCCTCGACTGAACCCTCACCTCGAATCCGGGACTCGCGATGGAAACCGCCCAGAACGCCGCCGCCCCCAAGCCCTCGAACGAGGACGCCGCCATCGTCGCGCGGCTCCGCGACGCCCGGGCGCGGGTCAAGCAGGAGATGGCCAAGGTCGTCGTCGGCCAGGAGTCGGTCATCGACCACCTGCTCGTCGCCCTGCTCTGCCGGGGGCACGTCCTCCTGCTGGGCGTCCCCGGCGTGGGCAAGACCTTGATGGGCCGGACCCTGGCGAAGACGCTCGACCTCGACTTCCGCCGGATCCAGTTCACCCCCGACCTGATGCCCTCCGATATCACCGGGATGGACATCATCGAGGAGGACGCCGCCACCGGCCACCGCAAGCTCGAATTCCTCCCCGGGCCGGTCTTCGCCAACTTCCTCCTGGCCGACGAGATCAACCGGACCCCGCCCAAGACCCAATCCGCGCTCCTCCAGGCGATGCAGGAGAACGAGGTCACCATCGGCCGGCGGACCTACCCGCTCAAGCCCCCCTTCTTCGTCGTGGCCACCCAGAACCCGATCGAGATGGAAGGGACCTACCCCCTGCCCGAAGCCCAGCTCGACCGCTTCATGTTCAACGTCAAGGTCAAGTACCCGACCGTCCAGGAAGAAATCCAGGTCGTCAAGGGGACCACCGGGACCGTCTCCGGCCAGGCCCACGCCATCCTCAAGGCCGAGGAGCTGGTCCGGCTCCAGGACCTGGTCCGCGGCGTCCCGGTGGCCGACTCGGTCGTGGCCTACGCCGTCAAGCTCGTGGCCGCCTCCCGCCCCGGCGAAGCCAAGGCGATCGAGGGGGTCCACAAGTACCTCCTCTACGGGGCCAGCCCCCGGGCCTCGCAGTACCTCATCCTCGGGGCCAAGGCCCGCGCCATCCTGGCGGGCAAGTACCACGTCGATTTCGAGGACGTCAAGGCCCAGGCCGGGCCGGTCCTCCGGCATCGACTGGTCCTCAACTTCCTCGCCAGGGCCGACGGGGTCGACGCCGACGCCGTCGTCCGCCGCCTGCTCGAGACCGTCCGCCAGGAGGGATGACCCGCGATGCCCTTCGACCCCCGCCAACTCGTCGACCCGACGTTCTTCTCCCGCCTGGAGTCGATCGAGCTCCGCGCCCGATCGATCGTGGCGGGGACGATGCACGGGCTGCACCGGAGCCCGTTCCTCGGCATGAGCGTCGAGTTCGCCTCGCACCGCGAGTACTCGCCCGGCGACGACCTCCGCCACCTCAACTGGAAGCTCTACGCCCGGCACGACCGGCTCTACATCAAGGAATATGACGCCGATACGAACCTCAACCTCTATCTGATGGTCGACGCCAGCGCCTCGATGGCCTGCGCCCTCGGCGGCCGGAGCAAGCTCCACTACGCCGCGAGCCTGGCCGCCGCGCTGGCCCACCTGGCGATCCGCCAGCGCGACGCGGTGGGCCTGACCCTCTTCGCCGACTCGGTCCTGGCCCATCTCCCCCCCCGGGCCAGGGCCGACCAGCTCGACGAGATCCTGGCCACCATCGCCCGGCTCGAACCCCGGCCCGCCGTCGGCACCGGCAAGGCGCTCCACCAGGCCGCCGACCTGGCCAGGCGCCGAGGGCTGGTCGTCCTCTTCAGCGACCTCTTCGGCGACCTCGACGCCATCGTCGGCGGCCTCGACCACCTCCGCCACCACAACCACGAAGTCATCGTCTTCCAGGTCCTCGACCCGGTCGAGCGCGACCTCGACCTCGAAGGCAATGTCCGCTTCGAGGACCTGGAGAGCGGCGAGACCCTGACCACCCAGGCCGACGGGATCCGCGACGCCTACCGCCAGGCCGTCGCCGACTGGCGAGGCCAGGTCGAGGTCGAATGCCGCAAGCGGGCGATCGACCGAATCGAGCTCGTGACCACCGACCCCGTGGACGTCGCCCTGCTCGACTACCTGGCCAAGCGGGCCCAGGCATCCTAACGCCCCTCGGACCTCGAAAGGACCCGGACCATGACCCCGGCGATCGCGATCACCCTGGCCCTCGCCCTGCTCGCGCAGGCGAAGGGCGACGACGCCCCGGCCCGATTGGAATACATGAAAGAGTCCGTGACATCCCTAAACGTCCACCCGATCGATGCCCCCTCGGCGCCGTTCCGGCCCCAGGCCGAGCCGATCTTCCGGCTCAACAACGCCGTCAGCGGGGTCAAGGACGGCGGGATCTTCCTCTGGCTCGACGAGGTCGGTCGGCCCGAGGCGGCCATCCAGGTCTTCCTGGTCCCGTCCGGCTGGTGGATCCACGAGTTCACCTCGCTCTCGAACGCCCCCCTGCTCGCCGAGACCGGCGCGGTCGCGACCTGGAGGCCGGCGCGGCCGGGGGTTGAATTCAAGGCCGTGCCCGACGCCCCCAGGCCCGCCGACTCGGCCGAAGGCCGCCTCCGCCAGCTCCGGGGGATCGCCGCCGACTTCGCCGCCGAGGACCACTTCGAGACGAAAGCTTGGAACGCCCTCCGGCTCCTGCCAAAGCCCCTGCTCCGCTACGGCAAGGCCGGCAACACCGTCGAGGATGGCGCCCTCTTCGCCTTCGTACTCGGGACCGACCCCGAGGTCTTCCTGATGATCGAGGCTCGCGCCGGCAAGTCTGGGTCCGAGTGGCAATACGCCCTCGCCCCGATGACCTGCTACCCGGTCAAGGCGACCTGGAAGGGCAAGCCGACCTGGTCCCTTCCCCTCCGCCTGCCCGCCGAGGACCCCGCCGCGACGTTCTTCGCCCGGCAATACACGCGGATCAAATGACCGGGACCGGCACGCTTTTTCCCGACAAGGACTCGACGCGATGCGACCTCAACGACCGGCCTGGATCATCGCCGCGGCCCTCGCCGTCGCCGCCCCCCGGGGTTGGTCGCAGGATCAGCCGCCGACGCCCTCGGCCGAGCGGTCGGGCGCGATGGCCGGCCTGGCCCGCGCGATCTCCGTCGTCGTGCCCGGCGGCGGGGCGAAGGCGGAGCTGGTCGCCGACCCGATCTACCGGTTCGACGACCCGACGCGGCGGTACTCCGACGGTACGCTCTGGGCCTTCGGCCGCCAAGGCCGGCCCGCCGCCCTGCTCTGCCTGTCGCTGGAGCGGAACGAGCGGGGCGAGTTCTGGTGGCTCCACGAGCTGACGTCGCTCTCGACCGGCCCGGTCGCGGCCAGCAGCCGGCACGAGTCCGGCGGCTGGCTCTGGAACCCCAAGGCGGCCGGGGTCGAGTTCCGAGCCATCCGCGAGGCCCCCACGCCCGGCGACGACGAGGCCAGGCGGCTCCGCCAGATGCGGGAGATCGTCCGCCGCTTCAAGGCGTTCGAGACGCTCGACCCGAGCCGGGACGACCCGGCCGACCGCTTCGCCCTCCGGCTCCTGCCCCAGCCCGTCCACCGGTATCAGGACGCGAAGGCCGGCCTGATCGACGGCGCGATCTTCCTGCTCTCGTACGGCCGGAACCCCGAGATCGCCCTGCTGATCGAGGCCGGCCGCGACCCGAAATCCGGCGCGGCGACCTGGTCCTACGCCCTGGCCCCGCTCGGCGCGGCGCGGCTCCGCGTGAGCCTCGACGATCGCGAGGTCGCGGACATCCCCAAGCCGCCCGACGCCAACTGGAAGCAGCCGTATTGCCTGCTCGTCCGCCGCGCCGTCGACCTCAAGGACTGATCGGCCCCCGACCCGCGAGGCACCATGCAATTCGTCCAGTTCGGCATGCTCGGGGCCCTCGCCGCCCTGGCCATCCCGGTCATCGTCCACCTGATGTTCCGCCGGAGGGCCCGCCCGGTGGCCTTGGGGACGCTCCAGTTCCTCAAGGTCGTCCTCCGCGACAATGCGCGGAAGCGTCGGATCAAGCGTTACTTGCTGCTGGCGCTCCGGCTCGCCTGCGTCGCCTTGCTGGCCCTCCTGTTCGCCCGCCCCTTCCTCCTGGCCGGCGAGCCGACCGAGGGGGACCGCCTGGTCGTCGTCCTGGTCGACCGATCGGCGAGCATGGCCTTGGCCGGCGGGACCCCGCCGATCGACCGGGCGGCGGCCGAGCTGGCGAAGATCCAGGGGCGGCTCGGCCGAGGGGCCCGGCTCCAGGTCGCCGCCTTCGACCGCGAGGTGTTCCCCGTCGCCCAGCTCGCCGACGCCCCCAAGGCCATCGCCGGCCCTTCCGCCGCCGGGACCGATGCCGACGCCGCGATGGCCTGGGCCCGCGACGTCCTGGTCCGCTCCGGGGGCAAGTCCAAGGACCTCCACATCCTCACCGACCTCCAGCGCTCCGGCCTCGGCCGGGGCGACCCGGCGAAGGTCCCCTCGGACGTGGCGGTCCACCTCGTCGACCTCGGCCGGGCGTTCCCCAAGAACGTCGCCGTGACCGGCCTCGCGGCCTCGCCCGCCAGCCCCCGCCCCGGCGAGCCCGTCGTCGTCGCCGCCACCGTCCGGAACAGCTCCCCCCTGCCCTCCGAGGGGCTCGCCGTCAAGCTCCGCCTCGAAGCCGAAGGGGCCACCACGATCGTTGAGGAGCGGACGATCGCGACCCTCGACGGCGACGCCTCGGCGACCGTCGAATTCTCGATCCCCGAGCTGGCCGAAGGGCTCTGGCGCGGGCATGTCGCCGTCGAAAGCGGGGACGACCTCCCCTTCGACGACCGCCGCTATCTGGCCCTGGCCGTGGCCCCACCATCGAGGGTCCTGGTGGTCGACGGCGACCCCGGCCGGTCGCCGATGGAGGCGGAGACGTATTTCCTCAAGGCCGCGCTCCGGCTCGCCCCCGAGGGGGAGACGTATGCCAAGGCCCCGTTCGACCCCCGCGTCATCGACCTCCTCGAGGCCCGGGGCGGCCTCCCCGACCTGGCCAAGACGGCGGCCGTGGTCCTGGCCAACGTCGCCGACCTCCCGACCGCCGACGCCCGGGCCCTGCTCGGGTTCGTCGAGCGCGGGGGCGGCCTCGTGGTCTTCACCGGCGACCGGATGACCGCCGAAAGCTCGGCCTCGCTGGTCGACGCCGGCCTGGGCGTGGGCCGGGTGTCCGGGCCGGCCTCGGAGCCGGGGCGACCCTGGCGGCTCGACCGCTGGGAGGCGGACCACCCGCTGCTCCGGCCCTTCTCCGAGCCCGAGCACGGCGACCTCCGCCGACCCGCCTTCACCGGGATCACCAAAATCGCGCCCGACCCCTCGGCCCGGGTCCTCGCCCGGTTCCGAGGGGGGGATCCCGCGCTCCTGGAGCGGTCGGTCGGCCGGGGCAAGGTCGTCTGGTTCGCGTCGAGCTGCGATCGGGGCTGGGGCGACTGGCCCCGGGGGCGGCTGTTCCTGCCGATGGTCCACCAGATGATGGCCTACGCCTCGGGCCTGGCCGACGGAGGGCCGGTCCGCCCCGAAGTCGCCGCCCACGACCGCCCGCCCGGCCTGGTCGAAGGGGAAGGGTTCCTCCGGGTCGTCAACGCCGACCCTTATGAATCCGAGACGGCCCGGTGCACCCCGAAAGAGTTCGCCGATCGGTACGGCTTCCGGCTCCCCGAGGGGCCGGGCGTCGCGCCGAAGGCGGCCGAGGCTTCGAGGCCGGCCGACGACCGGGCCCGGAGCGACGAAGTCTGGCCCTGGCTGGCCCTGGCGCTGGTCGGCCTCCTGATGTTCGAGCAATTCCTCGCCAATCGCACGGCGGGCTAACCGAGAAAGGAATGCCCGTGATCCCCGAACCGAAGATCCTCCGGCGCTTCGAGCAGGTCCGGCTGGCCCTCCGCCGCCGCCAAGCCTGGCTCGGCCTGGCCGCGACGACCCTGGCGATGGCGACCGCCTTCGGGCTGCTCGCCTGGCTCGACTATCGCCTCGAACTGCCCCGATCGGCCCGAGCCGGGGGCCTGGCCCTGGCCGGGCTGGCGACCCTGGCCGTCATGGCTCGTTGGCTCGTCGCCCCGCTCCGCTGGTGGACCCGGCCGAGGACGGCCGCCGAGATCGAGGGGCGGTTCCCCGAGCTGGGCCAGCGGATCCGGACCGTCGTCCAGTTCGCCGGCCTGCCCGACGAGCGGATCGCCGGCGAAGGGGTCCGGCCCAGCCTGCTCGAAGCCCTGCACGAGGAGGCCGAGGGTCGGGCCAACCCCCTCCCCCTGACCCGGGTCGTCCGCTGGCGGCGGCCCTTCGCCCTCTCGGCCCTGGCGGCGGTGCCCGTCGCGGTCCTGGCGACCCTGGCGGCGACCGACCCCGAGTGGCGGATCGCGCTCGGGCGGGCGCTCCTGATCGAGCGGCCCTACACGACGATCCTGGTCAAGCCCGGCGACGTCCTGGTCGACCAGGGGCAGACGGTGGCGGTCGCGGTCGAGCTGCGCGGCCGGGCGAGGAAGTCGGTCCTCTTCCAGACCCGACCGCTCGGCAAGGCCGGAGCCCCCTGGAAGGCCGAGAAGCTGGCCGACCTCGCCCGGGGGGCCTCGATCGAGAAGGTCAAGGACCCGGTCGAGTACCGGGTCGTCGCCGGCCCGGCCGAGAGTCCGACCCACGCGATCCGGGTCCGCTACCCTTTGGCAATCCAAGATTTCGAGGTCGAGGTCAAGCACCCGGCCTACACCGGGATCGAGCCGAGGACGACCAAAGGCGGCGACGTCCAGGCCCTGGAAGGGTCGGTGGCTTCGTTCCGGATCACCTTCGATGCCCCCCCGAGTTCGGCATCGCTGGAGCTGGTCGACCCGTCCCGGAAGCCGCCCGGGAAGGGCGAACCGGCCCCCGGGCCGACGGTGCTCCCGCTCCGCCTCGAAGGGAACGCGCTGGTGGCGACGCTCGACCTGACCCGCGACCTCGATTATCACGTCGCGGCCCGGACGCTCGACGGCCGGGTCTTGCCCAAGAAGAAGTACCGGATCGACGTCCGCGAGGACCGGGCCCCCCGGGTGGCCTTCGACGAGCCCGACGAGGCCCTGGAGGTCCACCCGATCGCCGAGGTCCGGCATCGCGCCCGGGTCGACGACGACTTCGGCCTGACCCGCGCCGGGATCGTCTTCCGGTTCAACGACGGCGAGGAGAAGGCGCTGATCTCCAAGGACTACCCGACCACGCCGGGCCGGAAGCCGAAGGTATCCGACCGCCTGGAGGAAATCCTCCTGCTCGAAACCCTGGCGGCGACGCCCCAGGACTGCGTGACCTATTACGCCTTCGCCGAGGACAACTTCCCCGGGACCCCGAGGCGGACCGAGACCGACCTCCGCTACATCGACCTCCGCGCCTTCAAGCGGGAATACAAGCTGGCCGAGCCCGGCTCGGGCGACGGCGACCCCCAGGAGCTGATCGTGCTCGACGAGCTGATCGCCCGCCAGCGGGTCAACCTGAACCGGGCCACCCGGCTGGCCAAGCGCCGGCCCACCGACCGGACCGAGGCCGACGACCCGCTCAAGATCGCCGGGTTCGAGGAGGCGCTCCTGACCCTGACCAAGGAGTTCACCGAAGGGGTCGAGGCCCTGGCCGACGCCCGGGTCGAAGCCTTGCACAAGGCCATCGACGCCATGCAGGCGTCGATGGACGCCCTCGACCGCTCCCGGAACGCCGACGCCCCGCCCGCGATGGCCGAGGCCCACCGCCAGCTCGTCGCCGCCCGCCGCGAGCTCGCCACCCTCATCGGCGAGGATTCCCCCCTCGCCGCCCGGCTCAGGGCCTTCGACCGCCGCCAGGCCCAGAAGATCCGCAAGCCCAAGACCAAGGACGAGGAAGCCGAGGAGATCGCCGAGCGCCTCGAAGCCCTCGCCGCCGAGGAAGACTTCGTCTACGCCACCCTCGCCGCCAACCCCGGCGGTACCGAACCCGCCCCCCAACCCTCGCCCGAGGCGAAGGAAGGCGAGAAGGCCGAGCCCAAGGATGCCCCGAAGAAGGAGGGCGAGCCCAAGGACGCGAAGGACGCCGCCGAGGCGAAGGAGCCCGCCAAGGGCCAGGACGGACCCAAGGGTGAGGCGGGCCCAGGACCCAAGGGCAATTCCCCGGGGTCGGGCCCGGGCGACGAGGGCGAGGGCGGCCCGGGCGACCCGAAGAAGCTCGACCGTCGCGCCCTCGCCGACAAGCAGCGGGAGATCGCCGACGAGGTCCGCGACCTGGAGGAGAAGCTCAAGCGGCTCGAGGTGGCCTCCGACCTCGCCAAGGCCCGGATCGCCCAGGCGGCCGAGAAGGTCGAGCAGGCGTCCGGGGCCATGACCCGAGGGAACACCAAGGGGGCGACCGACGACGCCAAGGCCGCCGCGGGGATGCTCCACGAGCTCGCCCGCCAGGTCAAAGGCGAGATCGCCCGCGAGGCCGCCGACCAGCTCGCGATGGCCCGCGACCTCGCCGAGGAGCTGGCCCGCCGCGAAGCCGACCTGGCCGACCGCGAAGGGGCCGCGCCCGCATCCTCCCCCGGCCCTCCGTCCGACCCGCCCGGCGCGGGCCCCAAGGGCGAGGAGGCGAAGAAGGGCCAGGGCGGCGAAGGGCCTCCCGAGGAGAAGAAAGACGGCGCCGGCAAGGCGGGCCAAGGCGACCAGCCCGAGGGCGAAGCGGGCAAGGGGTCGGCCGGCAAGGGCGGCGAAGGTCCGGGCCAAGGGGAGGGTAAGGACGGCCAAGGTCAAGGCGAAGGTCAAGGCGCGGGCAAGGGCAAAGGCCGAGGGTCCATGCCGGGCCCGGGCGGTCGCGGCGCCGGCCCCTGGGCCGCCTTGACCGAGGCGGAGCAGGTCGAGCGGATGGCCGAGATGGCCCGGACGCTCGAGGAGTGGCTCCAGCAGATCGACAAGCGGGGCGAGGGGAAAGCCGCCGGCGCCGTCCGCGAGATCCTCGACGCCGGGACCGTCGCCGAGGTCGTCGAGGCGGCCGAGCGGATGGGCGGGCTCCGGGTCGCGGGCAAGGGCGCCGAGGTCGGCCGCGAGGCCCGCGAGCTCGCCGCCCGGCTGGAGGCCCTCGGCCGGACCTTGGGGATGCTCCACGAAGGCGTGGTCGCCCCCGAGCTGGCCGCGATCGTCGAGCTCGACCGCCGGCTCGCCGATCTCAACGTCCGGCTCGGGACCCTGAAGACCAAGGCCGAGGCCGCCGCCTGGGAGCGCGACGCCGCCGGCCTCGTCCGCGACCTCGAAAAAGCCGGGGTCGCCGGGGCCGACGCCCTGGCCGACGCCCTCCGGGTCGGCGGCGGCTGGCACTGGGACGATCGGACCCGCCACCTGGTGGCGACCGCCCCGCTCTTCGAAGCCGTCGGCGCCGTCACGGTCCAGATCAAGGACCGCGTCCAGGAGTTGATCCTCAAGGACCTCGCCTCCGCCCGCGACGAGGCCACGCCCCCGAAATTCCGAGAGCTGGTCGAGCGCTACTACGAGGTGATCTCGCGGGGCGCGAAGGCGAAGTAACCAGGCTTCTTCGAACCTCAATGGCGAGGCGACCCCCCACCCTAACCCTCCCCCACGAGGGGGGAGGGGACCAGAGGAGCCCCTCCCCCGTCTGACTCCCTCCCCCCTTGTGGGGGAGCCCACGGCGCTGGTCAACAAGACCCTCCAGGTCGCCCTCCCCCGTCTGACTCC
>JAABUQ010004775.1_pt1 | contig 22624 bp, 25 predicted proteins | sample 5560001 | NCBI WGS metagenome assembly JAABUQ01 (sample SAMN10711888, study PRJNA513371) | rock metagenome | isolation source: Antarctica rocks | place: Antarctica: Victoria Land, Finger Mt nord | collected 2015-12-18 | reverse complement strand
CCCAGCGTATAGACAGCATTCCCCGAGCGCGGATGCACGGCGATATCCGGCATGTCGCGTTCCGTGCCGACCCTGCCCGGCGCAAGCCCAAGGGTTCCTGAAGCGACGAGCAGCGGGCCGCCCGAGCCTTGCAGGACTTCGCCGAATGTTTCGATGGCTGCGCGATCGGTCTGCGCGGCGACTCTCATTTGGGAGAAGTCGTGGTTGTAGCCAAGGTGCACCACCCCCTCAGCCCGAGCGGTGGCGGCACGCAAGCCGACGAGGTCGTCCAGACTGCCGCGCACCGCTTCGGCACCGAGCTTTTCAACTTTAGCGGCGGATTCATCCGTTCGAGCCAGCCCAAAAACATGATGTCCTGCAGCAAGCAGCTCGGTGACGGTCGCCGAGCCTATCCAGCCCGACGCACCGGTGACGAGGATTCGCATTGGAATGCCTTTCGCAGTGACGACATTGAGGACCATTAGTATAGCCCTATGATGTCACGCTGTGCCAACACAAGAAATTCATGGGTCGCTGGGAACCTTGACGCGGCAGGCGCCGGCGCTGTTCGATCATCCGGTGGCCGAGCGCACTCGGCGCGCGCGCGCCGTCGCGCATGCGATTGAATTGTAATTGCGCAGGTGTCGACGATCCACCTAATGATTCAAGAGTATTAACCCCGGATTCGCCAGATGAACTGGCGAAAATAGATCTTAGCTAAGTTGACGCTAATAGTTGCCAGTCGACACGCGACAGATGGCACGGCCGTTTCAGCGAGAAGCGAGCGGGCGAGGTCGCAACCTTCTCACCGCCTGCAACGCAGACTCTTTCACGGGTCGCAGGAGACCGGCAAATTGATCGTGCGCAATCTGATAGCATTCGCAAGACGCTGCGCTCCTAGATTCATGATTACAAAAGTTATCTTGCGTTATTTGCGAGCACGAACGCCGCGGCGACGACAGATTCGCTAAACGATGCCCGGCCGTCATCAGAGCCTTGGCCGCATGCGCGCGGGCTCGATCGGGCCGGCACGTCTATCGACGCGCATGCTCTCTCGAGCTTGCAGCGTCACGCGCACGTCACGCACGTCGGCGGTCTGCTCGATCGCCATCCGCCGCCTCGATGCCCACACGACAAACGATTCGAGCTCGTGCGCCTTATAGGCCGCCCCGAGTTCGCGCTTTTCTCGCTTCTCCAGCGTCGCGATCTCCTTGTCGCTCGTAACGTTTCCGCGCGCGACGTTGAAGCGCTCCAAGATACCCGTTACCGTTCGATCCCGCGCCTCGCTCCGTAGCCGCATCTCGCCGCGATGCTGCAGCCGGAGCGGATCGTCGTCTTTTGCGAGCGCATGCCGCACAGACGCGGCCCAGTAGGTATCGGGCCCACCCGTGCGGCGCACGATCTCTTCGAAAAGCAGCGCGTCATCCTTGGGACGCAGCGACGCCGGCGAGCTGAGGTGCGCGAGCAGCTCATCGCGATCGAGCCGCGTATGCACGCGCAGACCCGTCTCGCAGCGCGTAAGCGCGACGTGCGCCGACCGCGCGTCGTCCTTCTTTGCCAGCGTCGGGATGACGAGCGGATCTCCGCGCCCTTGGCTCTTGTGGGTCGTCGTGCTCCAGCCGTAATCGAGGTGCGGGTACGTCGCGGGGTTGACCGTGACGAGCCGGCCGCTATCCAGCTCGACGCCGATTGCGTTCTGCGCGACCGTGCGCACCGTTCCAGTATAGCCGTTTAGCACGCCCACGCGCGCCTCAGCGTTCTTTTCAAAGATCACCCTGTCATTGGGCGAAATCTCGCGCACACCACGCGCAAACCGGAAGGAAAGACCCGTTCCATCGTGTCCGAGGCCTTCGCGGATGGCGCGGTTCGCGTAGAGGCAGTCCTGACGCGAGTAGCCAGGGGCTAACACTCGAATCCCCCGTCGCGTCGCATCGACGACGTCGGCCGCTTTCGCGGCAATCTCGGCTTTGCGATCGGCATGGAACACAACGTGCCCGCGATCGACGAACTGTTCGAGATAGGCGCGGAAGCCGCCGGCGTCGCTTTCGCGAATAGCGCGGCCGCCAACCGGCACCGCAGCCCGCATCCATGTGACTTCCGGCCCAGTCTGCCGAAAGACTTGCGTCACTTCCGCGTAGCGGTTCGTCTCTTGCGCGGCCGCCGTGAGCACGCGCCCTGTATCGCCCGCTGCGATGTTCGGCAGCTGCGCGAGGTCACCGATGAAGATCGCGCCGGCGCCCTGCGACTCGACGCGTTTCAGCGTTGCGTCAGCGGCCTCGAGCGAAAGCATCGACGTCTCATCGAGGATTGCTCGACTGTTCGGACGGATCATCTGCTCGCCGCGCACGTCTTCGAGTGCCTGTGCACGAGCTGTGTTGACCGAGCGGATTCCAGCTTTCTGGCCGAGGTTCTGCGCCGCAAGCTGGCTCGTTGCGAATCCCGCGATCTCGCGGCCCGTCAGCTCGCAATAGCGCCGCTGCACCGCCATCAAGGTCGATTTGCCGGTGCCAGCGTCACCTTGCACGACGGCAAAGCGGTACTCAAGCAGATCGAAGACGCGTAGCTGCTCGGCGCTAAACACGATGCCGAGGGACCTCTCCTCATCCGCGATCGCGCGCAAGAGCGCGGGCCGGTCGAACAGCGAATCACGTTCTTGTGCCAATCGCGTGGCACGCTCGAGCACACTCGCTTCGAGCGCACGCTGCGCCTTGGTCGAGTACAACGGCAGCGCGGAATCCGGGCTAAGCACTTCGAGCGTAGCATTTTCGCGCTGCGCGTAGTCCGACAGTCCCATCCAGTCCGCACTGACGCGCTCGCTGCACCAACGGTCGAAGTCCTCGGCGCTAAACGTCGCGGCGCCGGCGGCGAGAATGTCGCGCGACACCCGCGCCGGATCGTTGCGGACCACATCGACGACCTCAGCTTCCGAACGGTCGACGTCGCCCAGGTCGCGCAGCCACGCGCGCCGTTCGAGGGCCGCGGCGTGCGCCTTGCGCTCCCATGCCGTCGTGCTGCCGCCTGCATTGACGCCATCGAGCGGGCTCGGCGCGAGCCATTCGGGTTTAATCTCGAAGACGGTGTTGGTCGGTCGCCAGCGCGCGACGCGTTGCGTCACCTCGCCGAGCGTATCCGTGCTTTTACGCGCGACCGTGCCTTCGGCCGCCGGCTCCATAAGTCGCGCTCGAAGCGCGCCGTCAGGACCAGCTTCAAGCGTCGCCGTCAACCGTGCTGCGATGACGTGCAGATCGGCGCGCAAAGGTGTTTCGCCGCGCTCCGCGGTCTTCGCGAGGTGCTCGCGCATTGCGTGTACGAGCCGGTCCCGCCGATCCCCGGGCGACTCGAGCCCGTCTTCCTCGACAAGAAACGCGCGTGCCATATCCTCGAGCCGCTCGGCCTGCCGCTCGGCCCGCCACGCCTTGCGCGTCGCGTTTGACGCATACTCAATGCGCTCCGTAGCGAGGCCCTCGTCGCGCACGATCGCGAGCCCGTGCTCGTGCTTCATCGCGAACTTCGTTTCGGCTTCGCGCAGCGCGTAATGCAGCCGATAGTAATCGTCCTGGCGGTTCCACGCGCGCAAGCTATCCGCGTTCACCGACGCGAGGGCGACGTGGCAGTGCGCGTTCTCGGTATCCCGGTGCACGGCAAACAGCGCCGAGTGGCCGGCCCAACCCGTGCGATCGAGCGCGTATTCCGCCGCGCGGATGAGCTGTTCGTCCGACACCGTCGCGCTCTCAGCCTCGTCTAGCGAAATGACGTAGTGCTGCACCGGTTGTTTCACACGGGGCTGCGTCCGGACGACCGCCTCGATATCGAGAGCCGCTGTCTCGAGCGACGTGACGCCGCGCCCGTAGATCGCGCTCGGCCGGTTACCGCCGCCGGCAGGCTTCCAGATCGTATTCGCCCCGAGGTCCTCGCGCTGCCGCGCCTCCTCGAACAGCGTCGTGAGGCTGCTGCGCTGCCCTGTTGTAAGCGCGGCGTCCCAGGACTCGCCGTGGTCGACCTTAGCAGTGAGTTCTTCGCCGAGAACGTACTTGACGCACGCGCTCGCGGATCCGCCCCCGCGTGGAGGCGCGCATCGTTTACCTTGCACTTGGCGATTTGATCTGAAAGCCGTAATCGGTAGACAGTACCTCGTTGGAAAGGTCTTTGATTTGCAAAGTGAGCCCCGACGGCGGGATTGCGGCGTATTTGCGCCACACTGTCACGGCTTCATCGGCCAGGACTTGCTTCATGCGCCGCTGATCCTGCGCCGATTGAATTCCGTACTCATCAGCATCTACGGTAACGGTCACGACTTTGTTATCGTGTGCCTCGATGGACGAAATAATGTGCGGAAAGCCAGCCTGGGCGAACGTGCCATCGAAATACTTTACGGACGCTGAGAAAGCCGCGTTCATCTTCGCGTAGTTGAACGCGCTGATCGCTGGTCGATTAGTCGGCTCGGCCGTTGCGACCGCAGCCCGTTGTGACCCGTGCTCCTCCCGTTGTGTGGCGAACATCCAAAGGACGCCGATGACGACGATGGCAACGAGCGCCGTCCAGCGAACCGGCTCCTTCACGCGCTTGCCCCACACTCACCAGTCAGAAAGGCTGTCACCGCTGGCCAGAACTTCCCGCTACGATTGCGCCAAGCCGATCAGCAAGCGCTTTCGCCTCCCGGGCATCGGGCACGCGTCGCGATTCAGGGTTAGCGGCGAAGGCGCGCAGCGCATTTCGCGCCAGCAACACCTCGTCAATCGTCAATTCGACGTTAAGCAGAAGCGCATCGCTCATTTACTTGCCTCCCTCCCGCAACAGACCAGCGCTCTCAGCGCTCCCGCGCTCGAACAAGCCCGGCAGCGGCGAGATCGATGAGCGCGCGCTTCGGAATCTTGCGCCGCCCGCCAACGCGCGTCCACGGCACGGCGTTGGTTGCCATCAGCTCGTAAAACGTTGAGCTGCCGCAGCGCAGAAACGTGTATGCCTCTTTCACTGTGAGAAGACCGTCGGCGAAAAGTTCGTTGTTAGGTACAGTTGACGTGTCGCTTGACGGACCACGAGTTCTCATACTTGCAACCACCTTTGAGGACGAGGCGCAGCGACGTAGAGCGTTTCGACCGCTCACCGGCGGCTCGGATTTAACAGCTGCGGCACTCGTGTGCCGAGCGCAGATGCAGCGACACGCTCACGCGCCTTCTTCTCGCCTGCCTCGGACCGCTCGACGACGAGTTCGAACGCCGCACACAGCGCGCACGAGACCGTGACGAGTCCGTTGTCATAGGTCAGCGTAAAGTGCCGGTTCGCCTCTGAAATCATTGGTTGTGTGCTCCGTCTGTAGAGCCAAGCGAAATCGAACGATCCGGCTTCGAGAAGCCGAAAACGAGCGGCTTTGCCTCTACGGTGTGCACGAGCGGCCGTTTCCGCCGCGCCGTTGGCACGACAAGCCGCGTGACCGCTCGTGACGGCGTATAGGCGACCGTCGAGCGGCTTGCGCGAAACACGGCCTCGGCGTATCGATCGCCAGCTCCGGATGCGGCGACCGTCCCGGTATTATAGGCGCGAAGCGCGACAAGGTTCTCGCGGTAGATCGCGCAGCCGACCGCGACGTTTACGTACGGATTGAGCAGCTGCGTGCCGCTAACGCGGTAGCGCGACCAGTTGCTCGTTTCCACTTGCATCAGTCCCACGCTGAAGGAGTGCCGGGCCCGCGCGAGCCGCACGACAAGGTCCGCAGCTCCCGCGATGTCGTGCGGGAAGTAAGACCGGCCGGCGGTGTCATCGTGAATCGCGTTCGAATCGCGCGCGCTCTCCTGTTGCACGATGCCGTAGAGAATGCGGCGGCTGATCGGCGCGCAAGACGGCATCGAGAACAGGCTACTGAGCACGGCCGGACCGACGATCATTGCGTCGCGTCCCACGGCTGCATCGGCATGAAGTTCGTGAGCATGATCCCGACCTGCGCGCCTTCGACGACGTGCGCCGTCGGCTGCACTTGCGACGAACGGTTATAAGCGTTCGCCGCCATCGACGCGATCTGCGTTCCGACGGCTTGCCCGATCGATTGTCCGACCGATGGTGGCGCGTACCCGCCGTAGCCGTTCGACTGCGCAGGTTGCGCGATCTGCGCCCCGGCTGCGAGCACGGAGAACGCGAGCACGTTCACCAGCTCCTTGCGCGTATGGTTGTCGATCGCTGCGCCGAACCCGAGCGTGCCGGTCAGATCGATTCCCGGCGCGTCGACGAGCGAGAGCAGGTGTTGGTTCGGCAAGAGAATTCCGGTCCAGACAACGCCGACGCGACTCTGGCCTGGCTGCAGTGCGGTCCAGACGACATGCCCAAGCGCCTTGCTATTGCGCGGGATCACCACGACGCGTTTATACGCGTCGAGCACGTCTTTGCCGACGTAACCGATGAGCGTCCCCGTGCCCGCGCCTTTCACGGTCGAATCGATCGACGTATATAGTGAGACGTCGACTTCGGTCCCCGGTGCGAGGAATGGAAACGGCGGCGGCGCGGTATCATAAGCGCTCGCGTCCTTCGGGCGCTCGGCTCCGGCCGCGATCGGCGCGACGGGCGGCAACGGCGCCGCAAGCGCCGCACGATCCGCTGCGTCCCGCTCACGCGCGGCGACCTGCGTCGGCGATTCGGTGGGCGGAGATACGGGCGCAGGCTGAGCCGCCGGAGCGGGCTGCACCGGCTCAGCCACGGCAACCGCACCCGGCGGCGCCGTAGCGGCCCCTACAGGCTGCGCAGCCGCGGCTCCGACGTCGCTCGCCGCGACGCGCTGAGGTGTTGGCTGCACCGGGTGCGGATGCGGCGCAAGCGTTACGTGCGGCTGCGCGACGATCGCGCCAGCGTCTACCGGAGACACCTTGCCGTTCATAGTCCCAGCCTGCGCTGCGCTGTGCATCGTGAGCGGGTGCGTGAAAAAGTACACGCCTCCACCGAGAAGCAGCACGAGGGCGAGCGGCTTGTATCCCATGACCCACGGCCGGATGCCGGAGAATCCGGCGGGCACGCGCGGGCCGGTGATGCCCTCTTCGAGCGTTGGCGCCGGTTTATCGGCCATTAGCGTTCCGCCTTTTCACGCTCGATGTTCACGCGGATCTGACCGCGGCTCGAGTCGGCCAACATTGCGAGGCGATCATACGTCCCTTCGAAGACCCACTCGTTCAGCGTCGGATCGAAGACCGCGTTGACGATCTGATCTTGCTTGCCGGCGGCATCGACGCGATACGGAACGACGGCCAGGCCGCGACCGCGATTCAGTATCACGTACGTCCGCGTGCCGTCATCGCAAACCGAGCCGATCGAGATGCGCGGGTCGCCTGTCATCTTGTAATTTGAGAAGAGCGGCGCGGTGCGCGTGCCGACGCACGTGGTCACGGTTGCGAGCTTCGGAGCGGCAGCCGGAACCGGAGCTGCGGCAGCCGATCTTCGCGGGCCTCCCGGTTCGAAGAACATGAGCGTGTACGCTGTCGACTCACCGTCGCCGGATTGCAGCAGCACGTGGTAATCGTGCTTCGCGCCCGGAATCGTGAGCAGTTGCTTTTGCGGGAGCGCGGCCGACGGCTTCAGGATGATGTGCGGCGTCGATTGCGGCCCTGCATTGAACGTCGTCATGTTCCAACGCGGGTCTGCGACGACCGCCTGCGAGTTGAGCGCGTCGCCGGGGACCAGCGCGATGTCGACGCTCGTCCCGGTGTGAACGTAGACCGACTGAAACCAGTGGTCGGATACCGGAACGTTGCGCACGAACTGCGTATCGGCCGGTGCCGCCAACGGGACCGCGACGATAGCGAGCCCAAGCGCAGCTGCGCTGATGTTCACTTGCTCACGCCTGTCTGCGAGATTTGCAATTTCGTCAGGTACATGCCGAACGGATTAAGCAGAGGATCATGGAGATTCGCACGAGCGTCATCGAACGCGACGGTGACGTAGCCTACCATCGAGCGCACCTCTCGCGCCGTCGCGGTCGCAATAGTCTCGTCCCAATCCACCTCGTACTCGTACGGCGATCCAGCGATGCTCCGCACGCTGCGAATGTTGGGCGATACCCGCGCGCCGGCGTCCGCGAGCGACTGGTTATAGTCGGCGACGACTTGCTTCACGTCGCCCGTGCCAGGGATAAGCGCAGCCGTTTCACGCGCCGTCATCGACCGCGCATCGTTCGAGCCGATGCGGAAGCTCGCGAACCAATGGCTGAGCATCTGAACCTTGCCGACTTCGTTCGGCGCAACGTTCTCGGTGTAAGACGCATAGGTGCCATTGTCGTGCTGCACGAGCACGACCGGCTTCTCGCGAGGCAGTGAGCCGACGTAAACGATGCCCGAGATCAACAAGAAGTTCAGCCCCATCGACGCGAAAAACGCGACGGTGCTGAACCGCGCGGCCGCTCGATCGAGGGCACCGCGAGCTACGTGGGCCTGGTTTCGCCGCCCACCGATCATCGTTGCGTCCATGTGTTCTTCCTATGTCGTCCGCGTGGCGGCTTCAATGTTTGCGATCGGCGACTTGCCGGAAGCGCCGCTTCCAGAGCCGCTGGAATTCTTGCCGGCCATGTAAGACATGGCCGATGCGGCGATCGCCATGACGGCCGATCCGCCGGGTATCGGGGACGTCGCCCCGAGGAAAGCGACGAGCGCCGGGATACTGATGGCAAAGAAAGCGTAGGCGATACCGGCGGCAGTCATCGTAATGTAATCGTTCAAAATGCCCGAACCGGTTTGCCCGGCCATCTTCCCGATGAGGCCCATCATCTCGTGACCGATAAGCGCGCCCGTCGCCGCGACGGCGTTGATCGTGACTGTTAAGATGAGCGTCGAGAAAAGAATCCGCGGGAACACCGACGCGAACGGCCGCGTCCAGCGCGTCGCCATAAGACCGACCGCGATCCCGCCGACAGCCACGCAAAACTGTGTGCCGATTTGAGCTACGAGGTCCTCGATCGCGACCACGAGGAAGGCGAACGATAACGCAAGCGCAGCGAACTGCTGCGGGATGACGTTGACGACGTTGACGACCGGGTTCCACGTCTGCACGCTACACAGCGCGTTCGAGAGCGTCCAACCCATCGACATGAGCCCGTCCGGCGTCAAGACGTCGCCGGGACCCGCGAGCGCGAAGTCAGACGCGATTCGCGCGATCCACGTCATGATTGCGTCCGAAAGTGCAATTTGATTCTGGAGCACGAGGATGCCAAACCCGTAAAAGACCAGGCGTTGCACCCACGCGTCGATGATCTCGGACCAGTCGTGCATGAACATGCCACGATAGAGCAGATACAAGAACTCGGCGCCGACGAACGTGTAGAAGATGGTGCTCGACCACCGCGCGGCGTTCTCTTTGATCGGCAGCGTTGCGCCGGCAAACGTCGTTTGAATGATGTCGAGTATCCCGGCCGACGCCGTTGCGGGGTGCGTGGCGCTGAACAGCACGAACGCGGTCATCGCGATCGCGCCGCAGACCCCTATCTTGCGCTTCACGGCCCGTACGGGTTCCCGATCGACGACTGCCCGTGCAGCGATGCGTTGACCGCGCGATCGTCGATCTGCTTCTGCAGCTGCGTTGCGCTTTGCGCTTGCCGCAGCTCTTGAAGCTGGGTCGCCACTTCAACGAGCGCCTTCGCGTTGAGCTGCTGCGCCGCGAGCCCGCCGCCGACTCCGTTCGCCGCGTTCTGCAACGCTCGAATCTGGGCCATCTCCGAGCCAAGCTGGCTCGCTTGCGTTTGCGCCGTATTCGCCTCGACACGGCACGCGTCGGGAAGTGCGCGGCCGCTAAGCGCGCCCTGGCACGCGCTTTGGGCCCGCTGCAGGATCGACGTGACCGACGCGATGCGGCCTTGCACGTCCGACATGCCGACGCCGTTGGGCAGGGCTTGAAGATTCGTCCGCGCCGCGTTGACGAGCGCAACGGTCTGCTTCACTTGCGCGAGGATCTGCGTGATCGCCGTAACGTCGATGACCGGCCACAACGCGCTCGCCGGCGCCGCCGATCCGAGCAGCGCGGCGACGAGCGCGGCCGACTGCAAGCGTCCTACTTGCCGTAGGGGTTGACGATCGCGCCCCGGCCGTGAAGTGATAACTCGACTGCGGCGTTGTTTGCGTTGAGACAATCTGTGTTCCGATCTTTAAGAGCGAGCGCATCGCACTCAGCAAGGCGTTCCTTCACTGCTTGCGGGTGGTCGAAATACCATGCGGTCGTGTGTGGCGCTTTGTCGCCGCAGCCAGCCGTTAGAGTCGCGCCGAGCGTGAGTCCGACGACGCCTAGGGTCCTAGTCATCTTGCGAGTGCCTCCCTGATGGTTTCTGCGTGGAGGGCGCCTTGGCGACGAAGGCCGCGAAGCCGCTCGGCTTCCCGGTTGCACCCGTAGGCGCGCAGATGACGCTCGCGCCAGTTGTCGGGATGCTCGTCCATAAGCCGGGTCGCCGCGGCCACCTCGTCCTTGCCGGTGCAGCCGTAGACCGCCAGCTCTGCGGGCGAGCGCGGAAGCTGAAAGGCACCGAACTTGTTGTTCGCAGAGAGGAACACGTCGCGCTTAAGGACGCCGTTCTTGATCGCGTCGATCGCCGCGCCATTGAGATCGAGCGCCTCGAAGAACTCACGGGACGCGCCCGCGGCTTCCGGGTTCGGGTAGATGATGCGCTGCTTGCACGTCGCGAAAATGATCTTACCGATGGTCGAATTCTGCACTTCCGCGAGCGAGTGCGTGAAGAAGCCGATCCCGGCGTGCCGGTAGCGCATCGTCCGCAGCTCGTCTTCGAGCAGCGCCGAGACTGCGCTCGAGCGTAGCGACGCCCACGCCTCGTCGATCGGGATGATCGTGCGATGCCCAGGGAGCCGGTCTTCGAACGAATTGAGAATCCATATCAGGACCGGGGCTGCAACGAGGTCTTCTTTGTCTTGATGGCCGCCGAGCAAGCCGCCGAGCTCATGAACCTCGTACGAGTTGCTCCCGCGATCCGAGCCGACGCCATCGAAGATTCCGTAATATGCGCCGCCCTCGGCGTACTGGCCGAGCGCTTCGGTTAGCTTATTGTCGGAATCGTGGGCGCTGAGATAGTTTACGAACGTCGACAGCGACCGATGCTCCGGAGGGTTCTGCACCATGAGCTCGAGGGCGTTCTTGACGATCGTCCGATGGTCGGGTTGAATGTGGATCTTATTGATCGTGCCGAGGTTGATAAGAAACTTCTCGAGGAAGCGCCGCTTGTCGAGCCGCTCGATGCCGTCGAATAAGCAATAACGATCGTTCTCGTGATAGTCGCCGCCGAGGAACTTGCACGTTACGAGCTGCCCGCGGTTCTTGTCGATTCCGAAGACTTGATCGCCCGGCGCGCGGCGGTAGTTCGCGGCGAGCGTATTGAGATCGGTCGTCTTTCCGGAGCCGGGCGAACCGATCGCGACGAACGACTGCGTATCTTCCTCGTCGTGCGGGTCGAAGAAAAAGTCTTCGCCGGTCGTCGTGATGCCGCGCAGCGATGGCACGGTCTCGGGTCGGCAATGTTTGCAATTCCAGGTCTGCCGGCCAGCCCACCGCGAGCTCGACGGCCACATGCGCGCCGCGTTGGCCGTGTGAACCTGTCCTTCGCGCACGTCGTGGTGCCCGTCGAACGGCAGATGCCCGAGGTATCCGTCGAAGCAGTTGACCGTCTCGTCGTTCACCGTGAAGCCGACGCTTTGCAGCGATTTGCGCACGGCGCGGATCGCGTCGTTAAGCGCATCCAGATCGTCGTTGAGAAACACGACCTTCGCAGACCAATGCGCCCACGCGACGTTGCCGACCGCAGCCGAGAGCAGCGCGTCTTCGGTCTTCTCCTCATTCAGCGCGGCAAACCGGTCTACGCGCCCACCATAGCTGCCGCCGGGCAACATCTTCGACGCCATCGACGTCCGCTGCCCCGACCACTGCCGCCGCGCGGTATCGAGCTTCGCCTGCGCCTGCTCGGCGTCCTGAAAGATGCAGCGTACAGAGAACCGGCAGCCCGCCGCCGGCGCCCGCAAGAACGCTTCCATCATGCCGGGATGCGTCTTGGCCGGGAGGCCGTACACGGACAGCACGCGCAGATGCTTGTCGCCGATGCGCGGCCGCAAGCCCACGGGTAAAATGTCGCGCGCCGCGAGAAACTCGCCGACCGCAAACGGCTCGAACGGGACCGGCTGCCGAATCGGCTGCACCTCATCCCACAGCAGCTCGAAGATCGACTCGAGGAATTCGCTGCGGCCCGCATCGGTCGGATGCGTCCCAAGGCGCCGCGCCTTCGCAACGCGCCGTAGGCTATCTTCGACGGACACGAGCCCGCGCTCGAACTGCGCGCGCACCTTTTCGTACGAAATCTCGACCGGCGACTCGCCGCTGAAAACGAGCTTCTTCGCTTTCGCGTTCGCCTCGCTCGGCGGCAGGTACGTCAGCGCAATGAGGTGCCGCAGCCGGCGGCGACCGGGCGACGCAAACTCGGCGTGCGATTCCGACAGCACGCGCTGTGCATCGTTCACGACGAACGACGAAGCCTCGAGCGGGTCGGCCTGCGAGCGCATCGCGTACGTGTGAATCATCCACCCGCGCCCGAGCCGCCGCAACGCGTCGTTCTTCCACGCGTCGTGCCGAATCGCGTCGTCGTCCGCGAGCACCGACGTATCGTCCCAGACAAGCTCGTACATCGCGCCGAGCGCGCCGTACGTCGTCAGCATTACCGAAGGTTCGAGCAGCTCTTCGTAAACCAAATAATCGACGACCCCGAGTTCCGTTCGACGCGAACGGCTGAGCGAGACGTCGGTCGGCCCACGCCGCAGATTCTCAAGCAGCGGCGGGATCGCCAACGCGGCCGGAGCTGCAGCTGCGAGCAGCAGCAGGGGAAAACTGTAAGGTTCTATCTCTGCAACCCCTTCGACCGTAGCGCGCGACGCTTTTCGGCCGACGCGGCGCCCGTCGAATGTGCCGGCATGTATTTCGGGTGACTGAGGAAACGCGGAAGCGTCTTGCTCAACCATGGGTCGATCCGCCAGATCGTGAGCAGCAGCCCCATCCACACAGCGTAGAACGCAAGGCCCGCCGCGACAACGACGAACGACATCGGAACGAACCCGACGTTGCCGGACACGCGCGAAGCCAGGAACAGCACGGTAAAACCCGTGATCGCGAGCCCGAGAATCGTGAGCCTACGCTCGCCGCCAAGGAGCCGCGCCGGCGCGATCGACATCGTGTCGAGATCCCAGCCGTCCGGCTTTACTGCAGCCACGCGCCCGCGGCCGCATTGATGCCGAGCTGGCCGAGAAACGCTACGCCCGTAACCGCGAGAGCGACGACGAGAACGACGCGCGTGAGGCTTCCCATCATCTGCGACATATGATCGTGAGCGAAGACGAGCGCGAGGCAACAGGCGATGAAGGCAATGACGCCGATCGTCTGCGCCCAGCTTACGACGGCCGTTTCAAGGTTGTTCAGCGGAGCCAGCGTCGCCGCAGATGCAGCCGAATGTGCGACGAGCACAAGCGCCGCCGTGAGGAACGGGAGCGACTTTTCACGAGATACGGTCCTTTCGGGTAGTGAGGTAGTCGGGACACTGAAGCGCGCACAGCTATCACGCGGCCACCATTTCCAGCTGGAATCTGTCGTCGCGATAGCCGCACACTTTGACGATGCCGGCGACCGTGCGCGGCCCCGCCGGCACGCGCCGCATGAGCAACACGTACTGAATCGCGTCGGCAATCATGTCCGCGGCGATCGTGTCCTCGCCGCTCAGCCGGCAAAGCTGCCGGATGCGCGTTAATCCGCCTTCGTACGATCCGCCGTGAACCGTCGAGAACCCCGGGTGGCCGGTGTTCATCCCCATGATCATATCGATCGCTTCGGGACCGCGGACCTCGCCGATGACGAGGCGGTCTGGACGGGCGCGCATCGCCGTTCGGACAAGATCGCGCAGCGTCACTCTGTCTGAAGCGTGAAGCTGGAGGCGTGAGGGCGAGACGCAGTAGAGCTCGGCCGTGTCCTCGATCGTCACCACGCGATCGTGCGGATAAATCCTCGAAATCTCGTTGAGGAACGCGCCGGCAAACGTCGTTTTACCGGAAGCCGTCGAGCCAACGATGAGCAAGTTCAGCCGCTCGCGGGTGATGTGCTCGAGGACCGTCCGGTGAGCCGCGGAGAGATCATAATCGTCGAGTGTGAGCGCCGGCCACCCCGCGACGCCTTGCTTGCGGTGCTTCCGGATGACGAGCGACGGCCCGTCGATTGCGATCGGCTGGAGCCACGCCTGAATGCGCGAACCATCGAGCGGAAGCTCACCCTGGAGCACGCCATCGGTGATCTTCTTGCCGAGCAGGCCCGCGATGCCGTTGATGATGCCGACAAGGCGGGCTTTCGAAATGGTGCCGGCCGGGAATCGCTCTTCAAGCGACCCTTGAAGCATGTCGTACCAGACCGAGCCGTCCGGATCGACGATAACCTCGGTAACGGCGGCCTGCATGAGCCCGTCCGCAATGGGTCCGTCGACGGCGTAGAGCAACGCGCCACGCGCCCGCATCACGCCGGCTCCGTAATCCTCGAGCATCTCGGTCACGCGTACACCGGCGTCATCTTCAAAACATCGTCCGCCGACCTGTTGTCGATACTAAGCAGCGCGAGTGCGTGACGCGGCTCCAAGTTACGAATGAGCGAAGCGTTGGCGGTTGCCTGAAGCGCCTGCGCGTGGCTCTCGCCTTTTGACGCAAACCACGAGCCGGGCTGCTTGGTTGTGCTCGTCGTCTTGCGATCGTACTCGATTTGCCCGAGAAGCCGCATGGTGTTATCGATCGTGTGCCAGTCTTCGGTGCGGAAGACGATCCGCTGCCGGAGATTTGGAATGAGCGCGTCCGTCATCTCCTGACCGATCTTGGCATGGAGCGCGCTGATGCTCTGCGTAGCGAAGACGACAAACGTCCCCGTGTCGCGGCTGATGCTCAGGAACTTGTGGTCGGACATGCCTTCGTACGCGCACGTCGCGATCTGCTGCACCTCGTCGATAAACAGCCCGACGCGGCGCGTACGATTGCAGCCTCGCGGATGCGCCGCTGCTCCATCGTGACGTAAAAACGCAGCTTGGCGAAGCACATGATGGCGGCGGCCGCCGGACCGTAGTCCTGGAGCGGGCAGCTGATGACGATGATGTCGCCACGCTCGTACAGCGACTCCATTGAGAAAGACGACTCGTCGGCGTCATCCGGCTTGCAGAACGCGTTCTCGAGCTCCGGCATGACCATCTTCGCGAGAATCATACTTAGATGCGTCTTCGTGCCGCTTTGAATTTCGTGCGTCTGCTCACCGAAGTTCTGGATTTCTTGCAGGCAGCCGACCACGTAATCGATGTGCCCCTGCACCTCGGCCTGCTTCTCGCCGGTCAGCGTCTTAACGGCGGCACGCCACTGCACGAGCAGCGCGTCGACGAGCGCGTCGACTTCTTTTCGGTTGTCGCTGACGAACAAGTAGCGGTAGAGGCCGGGCAGCGAGTAGCGAGCCGGGAAGTAGTTGAGCAGCCCGAGCACGGCGCGCGTGAGATTCGTCCCGGTCGCATTCCAGAACATCGCGCCTTTGTCTTGACTGCCGGAAAGCAAGAGCATCGCCGACATGAACGACGCGGCCATTTCGGGCGTGACGCCCGACAACAAGTTGATCTTCTCCGCGTCTTTGCCGACGCCGATGACCCGCACGTTCCGGCCGGCCATCTTCGCGATGCTCAGCACTTGCCGGTCGACGTCGCCCTTGACGTTAAAGACGAGCGCGCCGCAGTCTTGGCAGAACGCTTGGAGCATGATCGGCGCGATGCCCGACGTCGACTTGCCGGAGCCTTTGCCACCGAGAATGAGCGTGTCTTGACTGACGTCGTCGTCGACGAGCCGCACGCGCTGGCCCTTGCGGATACCGGCTTCGTGTCCGAGCTTGTTGAGCATGCCGCTCGCCGTTCCGAGCTCGATGACGAGAGGCGGCGGTGCGTCTTCAAGAGCCCGCACCGCCGCGAACACGCGCCCTTTCGCCTTGGCTGCCTTCACTCGCCCTTCCGCAAGCCGCAGACCAACGAACGGCACGAACCCCGCGGCAAAGATGGCCGCGAACTTTTCGTCAATCGCCCAGATAAGCTCGGACGGCGTCGCACAGACGTGCCCGATCGCGCGGTGCAGCAATTGATGCTGCTCCCACGGCGCAATGAGGCAGTGCGAGTTCAACGCGCTAAGCCACTTTATGCCGTCGAGTGGACTGTAGAGATCGCCGAACAGCGTGTGGTGCGCGGGTCCTGCGCCGATCGCGTACGCTGCTGACTCGCAAGCCAGGAGCGCACCGCCGGCGAGCGCGAGGGCACCCGGCAGCCGTAGCTGCGTGTAGGTGTTCAGCCTAGACTTTCATACCGACGGCCTGCGGGTTTTCAGCCTTCTTCTCCGCGACGTGCACGCGCTCAAGGATCGTCGCTTCTTGTTTCACCGACATTCCGACGGACTGGCGCTTGCGCTCTTCCGCGACCAGCTCGGCAAGCTTCGGATCGCGCGACAGGTCGATGTTTAAGTCCGCAGCGACGGCGTGGCGGATGATCTTATCGCGATGCTCATCGCCAACCCGGATCACGACCGCATCGCCGTCCCAGCGCTGCTTCGCGTATTCCATCGCCGCGCGAATCTGGCGATCTGAATTGCCCGTCAGCTCGAGGTGTTGTGTAACACCCTTGCCGACTTCGCGGAACGCTTCGCGCTGCTCGCCGGTAAGGGCCGCCACGGCGCCCGGACGACATCGAACGGCAACTCAAAACTCATATCGCCGTTCTTAAGGAGCGTCGCACGCAGTTTACCGAACTCTCGCGCCGCAGTGATGTCCGACGCGATCTGTTCGGCGCCCTTCGGCGACGGCGGCGACGGCGATCCGATCGCAGCGCGCGGCGCGCCAGCAACGTTCAGCACGGCCGTGAGCTTGTCGACGACCTGATCCATCTTGGCGGTCGTCGCCGCCATCCGCTCTTGCGCATCGTTGAGCACGCCCGCGATCGCATCAGTGCCGATCGGCCGCGCGTGCTTTGCACGAAACGGTACCGGCGCTTCCGCCGGCTGCGCCGTCTCGGCGACCTTGTCTTCTTCCGCCCGCACCGGAATCGCGTCTGCGAGCTTGCCCTTCGTGTGCGCGTTGGTCTGCGACATTTCGAACGTCTCTCTCAGCCTTTCAGCGGCGAGTTGCGCGTCGGCGAGGAATTCGGCTTTGGTAGGCAATGGAAAATTCTCCGCGCTGTAAACAGCGGGAAGCTCAAACGCCTGGATGGCGAGGCTTTGCGTTACTTGTTAGGTGGTTTAATACGCAGCCGTTTTGCTTCTCGCTTTACAAGTGCTTCGAGCATGCTGCTTTGGGAAGCGTAGTCGCCCGCAACGCAAATGAGCGGGACAAGTTCAACTGTCGATGGCGCGAAAGTGTAGCCGACCTTTACGCGGCGATCCTCCGGACGCTTCAACCGTTGTGGCACAAATTGCAACTATCAATTTTTGCACCCAACTTCCTGTTATCTATGAAAGATGGTACTCGAACGCCGCCGGTTTCGTCAAGTTATAACGGAAGAGATTTGGAAGAGAATCTCTAGTAGTATTGGCTCGGATGTCTTTAATGGTGGCCATGATACATAGCAGCAAAAGCAAGCGATATGCTGACTAGAATCCCTATCATCGGTGTGCGAATACTTAGCACGACCAGCGCGATGAGAGTCTTAGAAATTCCTACGAGCAACATCCCGAGCAGCGCACCCATCACCCATGCGGCCGGGGAGACGATTATTACGAACGGACTTCTCATGCTCGTTGTAAGCGCCATACGCGATGCTGTCACTTCACTGGGCCACCAGTGTGGCACACTCGTTACTTACAACGGAAAAATAATTCAGCTCGCCCAAGGACGCGATCCGTCGCCCCAAAGTAGCGGCCGTCGAATGAGGCGCTCCGGTTGTCGCCGAGCAGCAGCGCTTCCCCTGGCCGTAGCTGCACGCCGTCATGCTCGAGCACGTACGGTATCGGCTGGCCGCTGAACGACCTCATCCGTTGCGATCCCGTCTGATACTGGCCGTTCACGAAGACCCCACGTTTGGTAAATGCAACGTGATCGCCGGCTACCGCCACAACGCGCTTGACGATCGGCTCAACGCCGTCGCAGCGAGTGTCAGGTTTCAGAACGTGTGCCGCAACCGCCCAACGTGCAAACGGGCCAGGCACGCACGCGATCGCTATCTCTCCGCGCTCGGCTCGTTCGCCAGGGTCCAACCAGTAAAGACCAGGCTGCATCGACGGCGTCAGACTCAAAAACACATGCGTATGGATCACGGCGTGCATCTTGTACGCTGCCAGTGCGACGCACACGACAAGGACGAGCCCGGCCGCCAACCATTTCACCGCTACCGCGGCACGCTTACGATGGGAACACTTTTCGATAAGCTGGGCCGCTTTTGCGCAGCCCAAGCAGAACGATGACGACAAGCATCAGCGCCGTTGCGATAACGAACGGCAGAACCGGCCACGTCGCAATGGTCGCTCCGGCCTTGGATATCCACGGCGGATGCGGCACCGTTACCGCTGCACCCAGCACCCGGCACCGGCTTGCATCGAGTGACCTCTGTGCGACCGCCCCCGAAAACGAGGCCAACGCGAGGAACAAGAAACCGCCGGCCAGCGTGGCGACTATCAACGGCCAGCGCCAGCCGCGCGTCGCATTGACCGACGGCGCAGCCCGACTCGCGGTCATCGCGGAGGCGACCGCGGCTTCGATGCGAGCCGCTGCTCGTTCGGCTGCATACGCCACGAGCCAATCCGGATCGCTTGAGCGCGGCCCGGCTTTCTCCGCCTGACGCAAGACCCGAACTTGCTCTTCGACTGGCAACGCGTCGAGAAATGCGTCGCGCGCTTCCCGAGGGTCGCCATTACTCGTCGCCACGAGGCACCGGTAATCCGACGGGCGTCCGAGTCCAGTCGCGCGCGATCGCGGTGTCTGCCTGCTCGAGCGTCAAATGCAAGCCGCGGTAGCCATCGCGATAACAGACGGCCGCGTGCAGCGCGCGTTCAACCGCATCCTTCCGCTCAGCTTCCGCCTTTGGCTCGGGCCACACGTTGCGCAGGTCCCACGCGCTCCCGATAAACCCGAACGGTCGGCCACCTAGCTCGATCGGCACAAGATGGTCGATGGTGAATCCCGACCATAGCTCGTGCGGAATCCCATATTCGTGGAACATCGCGGTGCGGTAGCGTCGCCACTCTGCATCGTAGCGGTGCCGCACTGAACGTGGGTAACCGCGCACGCAAACCTGCGAGACGCGCAGCGCGAGTCCGTCAACGGAACCTACAGCGCCGGGCGTTAGGCGATGATTCGGCAGCTCAAGCGGAGCGAGGGGCGAAGCCGCGAGCAGAGATACGCTCGCAAGCAGCGCGCTAAGTCGACCGCGTGCAATCACGTTGTAACAGCGGCGACAGCTGCACGGCGTCCCGCCTTCGGCGACGGCACCTCGAGCGGCACGTCGCCCTTCGGGCAAAGCCAGGTCCCCGCAAGTGCAGTCTCTACGGCCGTAAGCCAGTAACGGATATTGAACATCCGTCGGCGGCCCAGTAGATCGAGCGACTCCGCACCCTGCGTGTACGACAGGCGACGGATCGCAAGGATCACGTCGGTTTTTGTATCGGAGAATTTCGGCAGGTAGACAACCTCGCCGCCGGCAGCCGCAACGACACGCGCCGTGTTGCCGTATTCGAGCGGCTTCCCTTCGTCATCGGTGATGCCGGCATACAGATCGAGCAACTCGCCCTTCTCGTCTCGAAGGCCGTCGTAGACGATGAAAGCGTCCTCATCGCCAAACAGTCCGTTCTTCACGACAACGTGACGGACGCCTGAGGATCCAAAGAGCTGAATGGCTTCCTGGGGAGCACCGGACTGGTCCGGCTTCACGCCGATGAGTGAGGCGACAATAACCTCTCGGCCGGCGCCCTTGACGGCCGCGACGAGCGACGGCGCTCCGCCCTCGAGCGAACGAACGAGATTGTCGAGCGCACCGCCCGGAACATCAAGCAGCACGTCATCGGCGTCGCCGTAGACCGCGTCAAGCCACAGCCCGGCAGTGTCCTCGTCCCGAATATCCTCGACGCCGACTCCCGCTTCGGGATCACGATCGCGATAGAACCACGCAAGGCTCCCGGTGCCTCGATCGAGATCCCACGCCGAAACGCGGCGCCCGGCCTGACGCGCGAGCCCGATAAACACTTGCGCGCAGCATGACTTCCCGACGCCACCCTTCGAGGCGACGCATAACACAAAGCGCTTCATAAATTCTGCGGTCCAAACCCTTTCGTTGTCGTCGCTTTCATTTTGGCTGGCTTCGCTGGTTGAGGGATCGGGACGGATGCCGGCGGTTTCTTCTTCTTCTTCGCGACCGTCTTGCCGAACGTGACCCGAAACGTCTCGGCACTCGCGTTGACGGTGGTTCGAAACGCCTCAGCGATTTCGTCCCACGAACGATTTTGCGCACGGAGCTTAGCGATTTCAGGCCGCAACGCGCGGATCATAGCGGTTTTCTTTTTGCGTTCTTTGGCAGTCGGATCATGATTCTCGGCTGCCAGACGTGCTGCTTCTCTCGCTGCCTCAAGTTGGTCCCAGCGTGGTGCCGCCATGTGCCGAGCCTTTCGTCCATGAGTATATCACTTGGAATTCATCTGGGAAGTACGTGGCTAAATGTTTACCACCTCTTGGATTCGAATAGGACATATTGTACAGTTTTGTGTTAAAAAGTGAGGGCAGGTTATTGTGTGCGCGGCACACGACGAGAAAGGATCTTCGATGACTCCGAAGCGGCCGGTGCGGACGACTGAAGACATCCACCTTACGATGCCGCGCGATCTGGCGGAAGTCCTAAAAAGTGACCGCGCAACGGCTTGGTTTTACCGTTTCCGACTACGTCGGCGTGCTCGTGAGAGGCGAGACACCCGTCGCTCGGCCAGCGGCGGAAATGCAAGACGTTTCGCTCGCGGGCAACCGGATCGTCCGCGCGATTGGCGCGCTTCAACAACGGGATCCGCCATAAGGCTCTTACGTGAGGCACAACGGTTCATCGCGGCCGAATTAAAGAAAGCTCAGCCCGCGTACGAGGCGGCGGTTGCGACACAAGTGCGTGGCGATTCTTGGGGCGAGGCCTCAACGTAGGCCATCGCTCACGAATGTGCCGAAGCGCCGGTGAGCCGGGTAACTGTGGCGTGAAACGACCTCCCGCTGTAAGAAACGTCAGGCGCTGCGGGCGGCATTGAGCGTCGGCCCGCGGGCGTGCCACGCCGGAAGTAGCGCACGCCGTCGATCGAGCTGAGCATGCATTGTGGCGTTGAGCAACGCGACCACGAGGCGCCGCGTAGCGGACGTCAACGTCGGAGAACCAAGCGATACTGTCGGATCGACGCTGAAACGATGCTCCGGCGAATCTGCCCGCGGCGGATCGGCAAACATCACAAGGCGCTGATAGTCCAGGTGGTACGGTGGGCACTGCGTCGGCGTGATCTGCGACCTCTGCAGCATCTCGAAGCGACTTTTCGACAGCCTGGGGCTTCGGCGTGATAGTATGTGCGGGGCAATGTCCGCAACGTAGAACTCGCTGGGGCAGCCCTCGAGCGCAAACACATTGCTAAAGAGTGTCTCGTTGACGTCGTCGGGAAGCGCTCTCTAAGCGCAGTGCGCCGCGCAACGCAACTGTCCTCGAATCGTCGAGTTGCAAGGCTGCGATAATTTGATCGACGCCTCACTGAAGGCGTGTCCTGTCGCGGATGTCGATGCGGCGCAAGCAAGAATGGCACGTCGCACTCGCCGGCGAGCAAAGGTAGAAGCTTACGCGTACGATTGTCGGGATCTTGGAATAAGGCGGAGTGCCATTCTGGTTCCGTCCATCCTGAATTACTTGCGAAGTAATTCCGAGTCATAGGAATGCCAAATCGCTGACGATCTCGGAGTCCGTCTTCTATCCGCTTCGGTATACTTGCGCCAGCGGGAATATTCGTATCGTCTAACCAGACGCGCAAGCGTCGTCCGTTGACCGAACCGCGCTCGACCGCGTGCTTGCAGACTTGACGCAAAATCGAGATCGCCCCCCGCGTGCGAGAGAAAGAGGTCCCACTTTTATAACCTCTCACCGCCCTCGCGACTGCCGGCCAGACGCGCGTTGAGCTCGGCCTCAAGACGGGCCAGACACATGGCGCGAAGCATCGGGTGATCGAGTCTGCGTTCATTGCGAATAAATGCTGGGAGTTCCAACTCGGCTAGAATTTGTTCGAGCCGCGCCGTGTACGACGTTGGGTCGTCGAGTGCCAACTTTTCCGCGAGCGATGTACCCGTTGATCCGGCGCTCTCCGCTACGATCTCTGCGCGCGCAATCGCAACCGCTTGAGACGATATTCCCCGCTCTCGCAGCCACGCGTCGGTTAGGGTTCGCCCTTCGCGTAGGGCGTCGAGCAACGCACTATGGAGCCCGGGCGGTAAAGGAATCGTGGCATTCGCGCCTGGGTTTGCCCCCGCGTTGGCGAAGTCGCGTATGTTGCCAGCGCTTTCAGACTGATTCGAGAGGAGATAGCGATCCGCACCGGAGCCGTCACCGACGACGCCGCGAATCAGCAAACCGATCGGGTTAGTCGCTCGTATGAGTCGGCGATCGCCGATC
>JAABUQ010004774.1_pt1 | contig 22626 bp, 21 predicted proteins | sample 5560001 | NCBI WGS metagenome assembly JAABUQ01 (sample SAMN10711888, study PRJNA513371) | rock metagenome | isolation source: Antarctica rocks | place: Antarctica: Victoria Land, Finger Mt nord | collected 2015-12-18 | reverse complement strand
CAGGTCGGTGTTGTTGTTGCCGGGGGTGCCACATTTTCCGTGAGGCTCGCAGGGGCCGGTGGGGGGAAAGGGGGGAAAGGGGGGAATAGCGTTTGTGGTGAGAATGGTGGTTAGGAGGGCGGTTACTATGGTGAGGTGCATGGTTGGAGGGAGAATGGGGAGGGTTTGGAGGTTGAGTGATGTAGATAGGTTTTTGGTGTTCTCTGTACTTGAAGGGATATTTTGATGGTGTTTGGTGTTTTTTGAACTTGAGTGGAATTTGGAGACCGAGGGTATTTAAAAATATTCGAGGTAGGATAGGATATAACATGTTGTCTACCCAAGACCAGGCCTCTTAGGCATAAATGACAGGAATGAAGCATACGTACGATTGCGTTGGGGCTATGAAGGTAGAGATGGTAAATCACACACTCAGTCTATGTTCGTTTCCCATCATTAATAGACCTTACAACATCAAAACGTACCAAAAGGGGAGCAATCCGTCATGGCGCCTGATACGCTAGACCTGTCTGTCGACGAAGTGGCATTGATTTTGTTTCACCATGGGGTTCATTCCCATGTCTCAAAAGACACGCGGAGCTTTGTTATTGTATTGTAGGACGAATAACCTCAGCTTTCTGTGGATCTGACGCGTCGTGCGGCGCATCGGATCGACTTTGGGGGCCAAAAGAGTTGGTACATGCGATCAAAACTCAACTCCTTTGCACCTTGCAATCGTCCGCCTCTATTTTCGAAAACCATCCAGAGGCAGCAGACATATTTGGCGGCGCAGACGGAGGAATTTGAAAAGGTCATATGGGAGTAGCTGTGTTGAGACCGGAGACATAGGCGTGCTAATAGCAGATGATTGATGCCTGGGGATCTGTCGCAAACCATACATTATTGCTATTTCGGCTGCGTGCAGTCGTTGTCATCGTTGTTAATACGAGGTACCATGGTGGTCTTTGCATCCAAAGTCTAGAAAGACAGGGCTCAAATTTCGAGAAAGGATAGGAGGAATTGGGAGTTGAGGCATAAGTTAAGGTCTGAAACATTCATTTCAAGATTACCTGGAAAAGGCCGATCGAAAATTTTGGAAGGATAGTTGAAGCACAGGCGAGCGGATGAGAACTTAGTAGGAAGGCTATTTGGGTCCTCTTGAAGTTGCGTTTTGACGACAAAGAAGAAAACCACTGGATTGGGTTTAGTGCTTCTTGGTTTCCTTGTTTTTGTGGAGGAAGTGTCGATGGATTCCACCAGTGTCCAAGTATCCACAATAGTCACATATTCCGGCTTTCCCGATTGGAGTCAGTTCTGCAGCTGAGTCCAATCATTGAGACATGTGTGTGGTTTGTCTATGATGAGAATGCTCTGAATATAACAGTCGGTCTCGCAATTGCACTTAGCTTGGCGTTTGCCATACTCGTTGGTGCAATTTGTCTCCTTGCGCGGGGAAGTGGCCAATATTCGCGTTGCTTTCCAAGGCCACCACAGTCCCGGACCAAGAATCGTGACAGTGGATTTCGGAGGTTGTATGAAATACCAAGTAGAGCACAAAGCCGACTCAACGCTGCGCATCATCTTCATAGCAGACTTGATGCATCCATTGAAGAGCCTAACATTTCCGGCCTTGAAAATTGCGATAAGACTAGCTTAAACAAAACCTGCGTGAATTGCAGCTATTGTTGTATTTCGAGAGTATCAAATCCTCTTCCTTATATTTCTTCAAAATTTATGGCACCCGTTCAGACAGTGTTTGAGCACTGGAGGCGATGTTCGGAAAGACATATGACCGCCTGGTAATATTCCGAGACTCAGGCGAGTCATCTAAGGAAGGTCCCTGTTTCGCCTGAGCTTGATTGTTGGTTTCTTCGGGCATGTTTGAGGCCGAGTCCAGTGACTGATTGTTGGCCTCTGGAAGCACGAAAAGGTTCTATGTCTCAAATGTATATATATATGAATCTAAATCGTTCTTCAGGTGTCATCGTAGTTAAGTTTTTCCTCTCGAATCCAGAGCAGCTCAACGAGGGTATCCGCCTCGCCACCGAGACCTAAATGCAAATAAAATTGCCTTACACCGCCGCCAACCGTCTCAGCATGCAGAAACCTGTACTGCAACTTTTCGACCTCAAGCTTCAACATAGGCCTCAGCGGACCAAGGTAGTGATCGAACGGCCCAATGGCAGCATCCTGAATTTGCTTGGGATCAGGCCACGTTTGCTCAACTTTATCTAGCCCATGGTGATCTTCGAACTCAGTAAGGCTTCCTTTAGGGTAAACCGCAATGGAATAACCATTGCTCAGAACAGAATCGGTGCCGAATTGCCATCGCTGCAGGAAGCAAGTTCCGCAGATATCTGCTACAAGATGCATTCGATCCATCGGAAACCACGTCTCGTGCTTTCTTTTGTTACCGCCAATGCTATTCACGTCCCACCATCCTTCTTTCCAATGGTGGAGAGAAATAATCTTACGGCCGCTCTCGAAGAGCCCGGAGCGATCGCCATGTATGTCAATTTGGTACAGCCCGGGTAGAGGAGTCAGAGGGGTGTTCGAATTCCATGTCACGCATTCAAAGATCCTGATGTCGCCTGCATTGGCCTTTGTTTCAGATATGCAATCGTCGTATTTTGCATTAACGACCGCTGCCATGGGTAGTGATAGAAATATACCAGCTCCTCCCATACCCATGAGACCGTACTTCCCCACGGTCCACAATTGCTCTGATAGAGCGCCTATATAATATTGCTTCGAGAAATCGAATTTAGCAAGGGCGGATACAACAATGGGCATAGACGTGAAGAAAGTATCATCGTCAATGAAGGAGACCCATTTCGTCTTCGAGTCGCGATTGCCGTAGAGAACCTTTATCAACGAAAAGTAACGTTGATCGAATTCATGTTTGTTTTCGAGAGGCTTGATCAGCGTCGCAGACACTCCAACATCACGCAAGCGATTTTCCAATCGTTTCATTTCAACAGAGTCGGGAGGTACCCCTTTAGGTCCAACGACTATGACGAAGAGCCGCGCGTTGGTATATGCCAACCATCGCTGGAAATATGGAATAGATGCTTCGAGACGAGTCAACAAAGTCGATGTCCCAAAGATGATATGGGAGGCATCTGCAGGGAGAGTCTCCCACTGCGGCACTTCCAGTACCAGGGGCTCCGTGCAAGTGCTCATCTCGGGATTGGAATTGCCTGCTCGGTCCACAAGCTCCATATCAGGAAATAAAGGAGCTTCAATTTTGGTTACCGACTTGCGCTCAAGGCCCGCCTTGGGACGGACAATGATCTTGCGCCGGCCATAATTTACCGGATACGCAATCTTAAGCTCATTGGGTAGATTGAAGCGACGAGAGCATGATACGTTATGATGACCAGGGGATCCAGTTTCTGCAGGATGGGCTGAGGACAGCTTGGGAGCCTGTCCTGGTTGACCAGGCGGCGGAGCATGACGTCTCAAGAATTGCCATGACAGGATAACCAGTGGCCCAAGGCAGAGGAAAATAAAGACAGCATTGCGACTTCGCACTATCATTGCCGGCTCTGCAATTACCGGTCCGTTTGCAGACCCTGCTGTAGCTTGAGTAGGCCTATGATAGTCTTATCTGGCCATTAGATTCAGAATGGGATGGCGCTGTGCCCGAGGCCATCTCTCGAGTCTTCTACAAAGACTTATTCTCCCCAGACCAAGCAATTCCTTCAATATCCGAACGTGTATTTGAATGGTAGAACGACTGAAAGAACGAGGAAACAGGTTGGGCTCTTTTTTCGAGAAAATCTACATGTTTGAGCCGAAATTGGCATAGTTACTCGGTTCGTTGTGATTGGTCAACAATCTTGGCTAGTGCCTCAGCCCTATAGCCGTTCTGTAATTTCAAGCCCACGAGCGAGGAGGAGAGAAATCTCTCCAGTTGTAGGACGTATCCATCTCGTTTGCGGTAGGCGTCTGTACACTTCGTAGGAGTGGAAGGACCGATATGCCTCGTTGACCTCTAAGCGCTGAAATGAGGAGTAGCAGCTTTGCATCGGTTGCGCGTACTACATGTCCCTCTACTATCAACTTACAGCAACTGGGGGACCTGCACAGCGAGTGAAATGCTACATCTCGGACAAAAGGCGGATATGGTCAAGGGACAGTGATCCTCCTGCTCTTTGGATTGAGCTAGCCTCTACGACGACTCGCCATGGGGCTTGTGGGTGAAAGAGGGTCTTTGAGAACAAGAGACGGCCGCGTAAGATGTCGTATGTCCCGATTGCGTACATACTGAAGGGCCAGCACTTAGAGATGAAAGCTGGAGTCCTGAATCTGGCCTATTGCTAACGCCTTCTCACATAATGCCGCCCTCTTTCCAGTCTACGAGTCGCCAATCAGCTTCAACTCAACCTGCAAGCCTGCTTCTAAATCTATATCAAGTTCAAGTAGAGGACCACAACCTCAACATCTATCGAAGATAACGGCATCAAATCTTTGAAACTACTGCTGTGCTGTACATAGAGCTCCATGGCTCGATCTGACTTCGTTTCTATGACTTTGGTCCCATCACATCTCCCATAGTATCACTTCCATGTACAATATCTGATTGCTCTCAACCTTGCGCACACACGTCGTTAAATCCTTCAAATTGCATCAAACCAAGTAAGATAACGACGACCACGACAGTTATCTTGGGGTACAACGATGTTGCAACTTGCGCGACTGTCGCCCTCAGTTAAGCTCACCAAGAGTGCCCGTATCGCACCGATGGCTCGTGCAGCTCCTGAGGCGTAGTTGCTCCTCCTCTTGTCCCGAACAAAAGCGGGGAAACGGATGAGTGATCACCAAGCGGCCCAGAGCAAAACATTGTCCCGTCAGCACCTTCTATAGGCGCTCCATGGCTGCCGCTGCCGCCTCATCATCTCTAATGGCCTAGGCTATACGCAAGGGCCCGTCAAAATGCTACCCGAGCCGTGATCTTACATACAATAAACACCCAAACCATGATCTTCAACTCATGATACACGCATCTGGTACAGCGAGCTATTGCGATGGCACACAAACGAACAGGTCATCATCAGATGGCCCTGATCAATGATCGCTGGCGAGTTATAACGGTTTCTTGCACGGTCTTGATCGGTCATCTATCGCTCCAGCCGCATGCTCGCAGATCTGTGCCACTGGTCACTCGAATAAGGTATCAGTATTGTATACAGCGCCCATGCAAAAGATTTCGGCGGTTTGACGCTATAACGGCGTTTAGAAAACGGACGTTTTGAAGAACATATTGGATAGAGACATGTCAGTCTGGGCGTATCAGTAGACAGTGTGATCCTGAGGGTCATGGATGTATACACGTCTACGAACCTTGATTGTAGTCAAGGAGGAGAGCAATCCTGTCTGAAACACGGATACCAACTTACACCGACTTACTCCCCCACCGAGACTCGACAGCCAAGGAGCATGCAAAGATTCTTTTCCAACGCTCTTCTGAGCATGATCCTCAATCCCTGGCCAATCTTCGTCAGGCGTGCGCGAGAAACAATTCTCGAAAATGGCCACAACCAATGACTTGTATGGTCACTCAATAATTACTTCGAGCGCGACTCCCACAATAATGGCGCGCACCTCTTTCGAGAGCTTACGCTCGACTCCGCTCCCTGGTAATCCCGGAAAAAATGTTAGATTTCCGGGTTGAAGAAGGGCGAGAACCTCTCCATAGAACATCAGATGTCTCCATATCCAAGCAACGGTTTGTCTCAGGGAATGTGAAGTGGCCGAGACAAAACGCAGGATCAAACCCTCGCCCGCGTTGGAGGCGACATTTCGTGAAGAGAATTTTGCCTTTAGATGGTAAATTGACCGCAGCGCGCTTTCAAATTTGCGATCGTGTTTTAAGGGAGGAAATCCACGGTTATGTTTTAGAAATGAGCACCACCATTGACTGTTCAAGTCGAGCCGAGTCAGCCTGCGTTTCACCCCAATTTCGAATAGGCTACGCCCAACTCCGCGGTTCTACAGTAAGCCTCATTGAGTATGAAACGTGGCCGGTGTGGGATTCCCCTCTGTTTTCTCGACCAGCAAAGGCAACTCAATGGTGTTGGAAGACAGCATTCAACAAATAAACACCGAATTTCTGTGGAAATCCTGCCTTGTATAGGTGCTATGATTCTTCTATCTAACAGACTGCATGATCGCGCAAAGGGTATAGTCGCGCAGGGTATGTGTCTCGATTCTTGTTGGTGTGCGCGAAATTTCGGTAAAATGTTAGCTCGAAGACACTACTGAATGATTGCCTACTCTTTATAATTTCTCATCGCGACTTTCACTATCAGCCTAAGCACATGACTTGGGCTAACATCAGAAGCTCAGGTTGAGCGCTCCAATTTGTATGGGGCGCAGAATATGATTCAGTGTCAGCCGCGACTTCGCAAGGCAGCCTACCAAAGTGCTTCTAACCGTGTTGGGAAGTTGTTGTGAGTTGTGCCTATATCTAAAATGAGTTGTAAATGTTGTTGACTTCAATTATTGCCTATTAGGAACGAGACATATTGTGGTGCCCGCTGCACCATGGGATCTCACTTGTGTCTGGTTTGTATATTACCCAGTGTTACTTCTCACCTGTCAAGAATCCATCGCTCCATTTTTCTGTCTCTATCGATATCCCGTCACTCTTTTAGTCTATTGTTCTTTCGAAATACGTCGTTCATTACGATTGCTTCTTGATCAAAATTCCAAAAGTTCCAGTCCCCAGGAACGTCTGTTTCCTCTTGCGGCCATCATGTTGTTCCTCGAGCCCGCGCATGTCCTTTCGTTTCTCTTACCCGCTACCCTCGCGGTCGCGCGCAATGTCCCTCGGCACACGACTGAGTATCGACCTGTCAAGGGGAACTGCCCGGCACACATCCAGCTCGTCACACCAGCCTCAGGGAACCCTCTCAGCGATGAGCTTGCTTACACGGCCAAACGCAAAGTCGAAGCTGATAAGAACCTTGGGTCGTGGCTTCAATCGCGTGATAAAGGGTTCTCAACGACAAATCTTCCCTCGCTTGGCCTCACCGTAAGTGGAGGAGGCTGGCGCACTCTGCAGTGTGGTGGAGGTGTCATCTCAGCCTTTGACAATCGTGAGAACGTAAAGACCGAAGTGAGCGGGATATATCAATCTCTGACTTATCAAGCCGGACTTTCCGGAGGCTCATGGCTTCTCTCCTCGCTGGCCGGTAACAATTGGATGCGCGTCTCCGACTTAGTAACAGAGTTGTGGCACCCCGCCTTTGCGGCCGATCTCTTGCACCCCCAGGGCAAAGACGCGTGGACTCACATCACCTCTGAACTTTGGTCGAAAGGTGACGTTCTGAAAGTCACTTTGACCGATCTGTGGGGAAGGCTTTTGGCGTATCAGCTTCTCTTGGGAGCATACGGCGGCGTGCAAGACAGACTTTCTACAGTCACGTCGCAGACTTACTATACCCAGAACCTGGCGCCGTATCCTATCATCACCGCTATGGGGGTTCAGTTCGCGAAGGGTCAGTGTACTCCAACCGATGACGCGACCTTGTACGAATTCACTCCCCACACTTTTGGCAGCTGGGATAAAGGAGTCCAGGCTTTCATGCAGACAGCTTACATGGGGACCAACATGTCCAGTGGCGCTCCCGTTAACAACAAGTGCATCACCAACGACGATAATCTGCTCTACGTTGCCGGAATGTCGTCCAACCTTTTCAACGAAGTCTGCACGGAACAAACTGCAACATCGACGATCGTAAAGGATCTAGCGGACGCAGCTGCAAAGCTCAACGGTGGCACGCTTGCCTCTCAATCCGAATACGGCTCCTTCGCCAATCCATGGTACAAATACGACGTCGCCGACCGAGTAAAGAACGAGCCGTACATCACAGCGGCCGATGGAGGCGAGACCGAGCAGAACGACCCAATCTGGCCTTTCATCCAAAACACGCCGGTTAGCGCACACAAGAGAGACAGCCCGCACGCGCGAACGCTCGACGTCCTCATCGTCAACGACAACTCCGCAGACACCGAAGCCAACAACACCAAAGGCGCCAACAAGGTTGACGGCAGCCAAATCTACAACACCTACAAACGCGCCCAGACTGTGGGCCTGAAGCGCATGCCCGTCATCCCCCCGAGCAACGGCTCCGTCTACGAGCGCGCCTGGTTCTTCGGCTGCCACGAGCCCGCCACCCTCACCATCATCTACCTGCCCAACAACGGCTACGACGGCTTCCAGAGCAACACCTCCACCTACACCATGAAGTACAACAACACCCAGGTCGACCAGATGGTCGCCAACGGCAGGAAGATCGCCACCCAGGGCGGCGACGCCAAGTGGCCCACCTGCATGGCCTGCGCCATCACCATGAAGCAGCCCCAGACGCTCCCGCCCGCGTTGGCGCAAACGTGTCAGGATTGTTTCGTCAAGTATTGCTATAACCCTCCGGGAACCAAGCCGGGAACGTACTTGAAGACTTCTTCGGGAACGAGCTCCAGCACGGTAGCTAGCTCCACGTCAGTGACTGACCCGTATAGGGTCCCTAACCTGGTGCCGACTTCGTCTTACAATTAAGCTGTGTGGAAAGTTGTGCACATGGACGACTTGATGAGGTTATGGCGGCAGGGTGATTGGGCGTCTGGGGTCGCATTGATATATGCTTATAGTGTTGCACATTGATTTGTGCTTGGTATGCTGACAGCGATCAACGTGGTTTTGATACCCAATTCGTGTCTGGCTTACGGCTGCTTTTTGACGCCTCCAGGGCTTTGGGGTCGCTGTACTAAAAGTACTGGCGTTATCGTTTGGCAGATACTCGTAAGTAGAAATGGCGTGTAGGAAACACAGCTGCAATACATCTTCCGTATCATTTTCTATCTGCTTGTGCAACTCCGTTCAAGAATAAATCGAGCTTCCCCCAGAAGACCCTCGTGAAACTGGATCGTGGGCGTCTTTTCCTTGGTCTATTGTGACTGGAAGTTGGAGACTCGGGCGGGTTGGAAAGGGCTCCCCCATCTCCTGGTTAGCCTCTCAACTAATCTGGTCGTCGATGCCCTCAACATATTTCGACGAGCCGGGTATCCGCATAGTCATCATCTTGCGAATAATCTCGAGCGCATGCCTTTAGGATGTATCTTAGATTGGATGGAGTACTTACCACATTTGACCTTCCTCCGCCTACACGTCCCACAATCTTGAGAGTGCCCTATTCCCACCATGATACAATAACTTCGGCTTATTCTAGCGCAAAAGAAAGTTGCAGTATTCTTCACTGGGGGCACGTGGTTAGTGAGCGCTGCATCAACAAGCAACTTTGCCCGCGATGTTGTTCTCGCAGGGTACAAGCTTGATTCCCAAAAATTTATCCAAAGGCCGGCTCGTTGATATATACAAACGGAACCCGCCCAGCGAAGCGCTTCGAAGCACTGTCGCTATCGTGTTCCCACATTGTTGAATAGATCTGGAAGATGCAATTTTAAAAGGGCGATCTACCGGATCGTCGGGTATCAACAGCCACAGCTGCGCCATACTCACGTGACTCCGATCGTCTGGATCTGCTGTGTTGATCCACACTAGGGTCATTTAGAAGTATCGACAGTCCGCAGTAGGGCTATTGGTGAATTGCAAAGGTGTCATGCTCTTGTCGCCCTGCCCGATGTTGTCCAAATAATTGACGCTTGGGTCCTTGGAATAGTTGATGGATGCAGGCTGGACAAGCGGGGAGAGCAGTGCCTTGACCTTGGCCTTCTCGTCCGGAGACAAAGTCTGGTCATCTTGAATCTCCGCGAGCGCAGCGGTCAAAAGTAGTTTAAATGTGCTGTACGACAGGACCTTCGCATCCTGGGTGCCGCCGATGACCGAAATTGGACCAATCTGGGTCGGCCGCCAGCTGTGACAATCTTGACTTTGCCTTGGCTGATCAACAAGTTCGCAAAGATAGGGCAGCTAGACGAACATGCGCCATCAGTGAGCTGCACTGCTTAGCACAGGCTTAAAAGGAGGGTTATTTGTGACTCACCAATGTGATGTTCTCTGAGCTGAAAATTGGAGGGGGGATGTCTTTGCGACCTTCGTACCCACTCACAACCACCGCACTACTCGACAATGAATCTTTGGTCGCATTGAAAAATTTACGTGATGCTACAATTGAGAAGAGATCACCTTGTAGTTGATTTGGTCCACTGAGTTCTTGCCATGTGCTGTAGTATGGGCCGTCTGGGCTGCATTGCCAAGCCTGAGCCTCGAAGAACGCACCCTCGAACGCATCGGTACTTACCGACAAATTGTCGGAAGCCACCGTCCCAAGGGCGCTTGCAGCGTCACTCAAACGAGCCCTCACGCCAGTGTACGGAACTTGATCAGGGAATAAACGCTTGAATATGTCGCATGCAAGGTATGCAGTTCCTCCGGGATTGCCGCGAACGTCGATGATGAGCTGCTTCTTGCCAGAACTTCCGCACAAAGCCAAGAAGGTAGCCACTTTGTCTTGGAATTCGGTTATGGGATCTGGGTCTTTATGTCAAAGCTACCAATGCTGAGGACGGCCACATCAGACGTGTCGGTCCCATTCAGGAAAAAGCCAGACATGTAGTTGCCGCTGTGTTTAACCTCAGGAATGGGGAAACCCCGTGCAGGAGGTGTCAAAGGAGTGGAAGACATCGGCTTTTGGCTGATGTAGCCGATGAGGATGGGGCCGAGTCTGTCGAAGTCGCGGATGACGAATTAGAGGTGGAACTGGACTTCGAGGGCTTAATAAGGGGTGTCGAACAGTCCCTGGCCGGATTGGAATTCGAATGAAGTTTTGAATGATATCTCCATGAGCGCTGGAATCGAACGAGTTGTTCCATCCTCAAAGGTAAAGTTGGTCGTGTCTTGATGCATAACTAGTGGCGTCGAGAATGCACCATCATGAGAGATGTCTACGCTTATGTTGGTTGCTGGGTTGTAGAACGGGTTGTTGTACTGTGCGTCCAGGTCTTGTAGGAGGCTAAGGTAATTTTGCTGCATGAGATACGAGTCCACATCTTGCCCGTCAATCTTGACGACCGCAGAAAGGGTAGAAGTCGAGGTTTGCTCACCGTAATTAGCTTGTATATCAGCTACAAAATAGATATATTAGACTCTGACACAGCATACATCGAACGCTTCACGAGTAGCAAGACAAATCGTCAAGGGCATGTAGCATCAGCGACGGCGGCTGGGTAGCCATGCTCTCGGCTGGCCGCGATGAATGAGGAGGAAATGACCACGTACTCAGCAGGTAGACTTTCGGGAGGCTGGTACCATCGAGCGATACAGAGACCAAGTCAACTTGTCTATCTGGGTTGAACGAGCCGATGAGAAATGCACTGTTAATGAAATGGCCATCGTCTGCTTTTGCAACGAAATTTGTGATGTCGTACTCGAAGTCGTATTCACCCTGGTATTGGCCTGCGGCATCTTTAATGGCGAAGCTATCAAGACTTCCCATGATGTCAACGACGGGGGGCTGATAAGCCGGCGGAGGATCTTTCAAGTAGGCCAGGGTAGTCTGGAATTGGAAGAAGTTCTTAATCCAAGTGGTCAACTCAACAGCAAGAGTACGATCCACCGAGACATCGTGGAGGCACGGGTAGACCTCAGAGGGTTCCAGATAGATCGAGGCCGCTAGGTATTGGTCAGCCTCGTAGCTTTATGAAGGTAAAGGTGAAAAGAGTTCCTACCATCCGGACGACTGGCTGTGTACGACCGTGCGGCGGGCCTCAAGAGAGCACAGGGGTTTTCATCGACTCAAGGTGCTGCTGTTGTTGCAGCTGCATAAGGACCTTGGCCTGTCTGTGGGACAGCGAGGCTGAGGACGCCAGCAAACAACAAGGCAAGAAGGCTCTTCATTGTTCACTTTGAGGAACCCTCAAATGGAGGAAATATTGCAACTCACGTCTGGACTGACAAGCTGGGCGTTGGAACGAACACGGCCGTCTGGCTCACGACACTGTAGCCAAGACAATCAATGAATATAAGCAGCCGATCGCATCTTTGTATCAAAGGATGGCAGCACTAAAAGTAGGGTGAGGAGCCCACATGGGCGTAATCAAAAGAAACAGACTAGCACGGACTAGCATAGTTTTTTGTGGCGGCTGGATTTTGGGAATGGGTTGCGTACGCCAAAAGGCTTGAGTGAATCAAGAGGTTTCTGACAAGTCAAAGATATCCAGACCCAACACACGGGTACTGGCAAAGTTCGCAGCTTGCATACAGGATTTGGGTACCACCCAAGAGCTACGATACTACCCCTTGGCTGGTTCTCGCATCTCAATGGAAGCCATCGAGATCTGCCCTGTAGGTGGCTGCAAACGGATGTTCAAGTTTGCTGTGAATGGACGCGGCACTCGATTTGTTGCAACCATCAAGCCTCCAGGGTTCCTCCGGCCTCTACCTCGCACAAGGTATACTACTGTCAGGGTGCCAGGAAAATTGCGGTCGACTATTCACTGCAGTGCGATTATAGGCTCTTCGGCAAGATGGAGCTGCGTTCAAGTGATTAGCAGTCTTGATTCCAGCCACTCAATCATTTACGGATAGCAGATGCGAGCCTAAGGTAGCGGGCCGAGCGGGCCAATTTAGGATAGAGGATCGACGACGTTACGACAAACTCTCTACTTCTCTCTGTCCTGTGGAAACCTCGCCTCCTCATCCACTGCCGTAGAGTCCCCTATCCAATCATAGTGTCGCCATAGCCTTCGACCAAGACGCCTGCGCCCAGATTCCCGCCGTCATGGCCATGGGCACAGGTCCAGATCATGATCAAGGGGAGAGGCAGCGTGAACGGCGCTATATTCCCTATCTAAATAAAACATCCAACTCTATCGCAAGCCTCTTCACGCGCTACGTTTCATACGAATGTGATTCGAGCGTCGGTGCCTTCATGCTTGTTTAGCCGCATGGCTGATATCCCTCTTATGAAGCTAATCAATGGCTGTGACCCTATTGATCCAAACGAGCCATTGTCTGCGAGCTAGATGACTCGGGTCAAGAAGGTAGCTTCATGATGGGAATTGAAATTGCTGTCCTTCCTCTGTCTCAAATGTAGCCATGCCCTATTTTCCCTCCTGTCGTGATCCTTATCCCCCATCTCCTTTGCAAGATCGACTTCAAGCCCAGCTGGGTAGGCACGCATCCAAAGCGCGAGCAGTCATGGTCTCTCAAAACTTGTGCCCTGGAGCTCCAGGTCTGCGTATGTCCCGTTGAGCCTAAATGCTGGAAGAACAAGAGCACTGACAGTACACAGAATTCGCTATCAACGTCTATCCCGGTGTCTCGGCCCAACGTATCTTCATGAACATCAGCATCGTCTGCACGGCCCTAACAGTAGTGCTGATCAGCGTCTTGATGTTCTTGGACGCCAGCAACTACACCATCCCACGAGGGCAGAAATTGTAAGCCTTCCAAGTACCCCAGCACCATATCATCCCCCACCAACAAAACCCTTCAGGATCCTCCGCATCATTTCCCTCCCCTCCATCTACGCAATCTGCAACCTCCTCTCCGTATTCTTCTACCCAGCCGCAATCTACCTCGACCAAATCCCCATCATTACCGAAGCCCTCGCCCTGTGCGCCCTCTTCGAACTCTACGTCTTCTACCTCACCCCCAGCGCAACCACAGACCAACGCGACCACTACTTCCAATCCCTCGAACGCCGCGGCCACTTCCAGACCAAACTTGTCAAACATTCCAACGGCAGCCTCCGCTGGTTCAAAGACTCCTGGCTCCTGGTCTTCCAAAACCTCCCCATCTCCATCCTCCTCAGCATCATCGTCTGGATCGCCGCCCCGCGCCAATGCCCCCACAGCACCGCCGCGCCAGCCACAAAAATGTACTCCAGCTCCTCTCCGCCCACTTCATCGGCGTCTCCCTCGCCGGTATTTTCGCCTTCGAGCGCCGCTTGAAAGCCGAGCTCAAGCCTGTCGGCGCCATGCGCATGTTCCTCGCTATCAAACTCTTTGTCTTCGTTTCCGTCACCCAGACCGTCATCTTTGCCATCCTCCAGAAGTTCACCAATATCGGCAAAGAAACCCCGCACCTCAACTACTGCGACCTTACAATCGGCCTCCCGGACGTGCTCTTCGAGCTCGAAATGCTCCTCCTCGCCCTCATCTTCTTCTGGGCCTATAGCCCCGCCAGGTACTGGCACGCGGTGCATGACAAGGACAGCACAGGGCAGACGGCGCCGAGATTGCCGATTTGGCGTGCGGTCGTGGACCCCCTGAACCCTGTTGACGTTTTCAAGGGCACTCGGTTTGCATTGATTGTGCTGGTCAAGTTGCCATTCGGGAGGAGGTTCCTGGGGTACGCAGCTGAGGGGGCTGTGGAGCTTTCGCCGGAGAGGAAGCCGGTAGTTAGTGAGGCGGGGCTGGGGCAGGGGTCTGCGGTGCAGCATTCGCCGATGACGGTGTGATTTCAGAGAAGTCGGTGGTCAGCGAGGCTGGCATGGAGCAGTGTCAGCCCTGCGGTGAAACAAGCACCGATGACGGTGAGATTTTTTTGGAAATTACGAAAAGAAGAGGTTCTCATCTTGTTCCCCGGTTGGTTTGGCACGATATCGTCGTTTGAGGTTCTGGGGAGATTTCCTCGTTTGATATTCCATTCGACACTTTCACCGCGCGAGACGTTGCGAGATACTTCTGCAGCGAGCGCATTCCCCGTCTTCTATCCCGCACAAATGAAGTTGTTGGTGAAGTGGTTCTGTCAGACCATCTATGTAAATTGCTGAAAGCGTGCCCACCCATACAACCTTCATTACCCCCACACTTTCCCGTGACTCGGCACCTGCTGCCGGCTCACCCCGTTTTGAGGGTTACCAATGGAGTAGGCTGCCATCTTGCAATGTCTTACGAATTGTCAATCTACAGTGTATTGGCAAGGCGAACAGGCCTTGGGGGGGGAGGGGGGCAGTAGTGATATCTTGCGATACTGGACAACGTAATGATCAAGTCTTTCAAGGGCGTAAGGCCTAGGCGAGGGCTTGGATATGCTTGCGTGTGCTAAGTCCCTATTAGGCCAAGAAGTTTAGGTAATGTTGTCTGAATCAGTCCCTTCTAGTTTAAAGAATGTAAGCTTCCCCTGCTCTCGTTACGGCATCGCCCCTTTCCCTATCATCTCTTCAAGTTTAAAGAACGTAAGCGTCCTTGCTCTCCCTTATCATCGCTTCAGGTTTAAAGAATGTAAGCTTTCCTTGCTCTCCCTCCTGGCCTTCTTTCTCATCATCCCTTCAATTTTAGAGAATGTAAGCATCCTTGATTTCCCTTATGGCACTCCCCTTCCTCCATCTTCCCTTCAAGTTTAGAGAATATAACCGTCCTTGCTCTCTCTTATGGCATTTCCCTTCCCTCATTGCCACAATCGTTCCTTCGCCTGCTCCGTCTCTCGTCCGCTTGCTCCTTTCCACAAGCTTTGATATCTCCTCTCTTCATCATCTGCTCTCCCGCCCTCATCTCTCTACTCGCCCCCATCCTACTCCCTCGCATTAATATCATAGAGATCGGCTATCTTGTCATCCACACCGTGCATATCATCTGAGAAACGGCAGCTATACTTGTTGCACTTGACCCCATTAATGCAACGGTGCCCGAACAGGCACAGCGGATCTTCGCAGTACGTGGACTCGGCGCATGGTACCTGCCGCGCTAGGAACCTCAGTGCGTCGCTTTCGGCGGGACTGAGGGGGTTGCCGTGTTCGTAAGTGCAGTAGGGGTTAGTGCAGAAATCGCGCAGATGGTAGTTGTTGCATAACTTTCGAGGCTTAATGGCGTTGACCGTTGCGGAGGAAGCTTTCAGATGGGGATCGATTCGTTGGCCTTCGGCGTTGCGAGCGGTGAAACCGTAGGGAATGGTCTTGGTTTCCGATACGGTCTGGGCGTGGTCACTATTTTGAGGTGATTTTGGGTTTGATTTTGGAGGCTTGGTGTGAATAGCTATAGACGGATGTGGTGATCCTAGCGGGAATTCCAACGGCACAGGTGCGCTCGAAGGGAAGGTGAGACCTGGTGGGACCGAAGGAGCGTTTATTTTGGAGTTCCCATTTATGCTTGGCGCTGGAGTATATGGAATTGAGGGTGCATTTGATTTATGATTCCCATTGAGGGTTGGTGCTGGAGCATGTGGTTGTGCTCGATATTCGTTGATTTTGGTGTCTCGGAAGACATTACGGAATGAGGTCGTCTTGTATTTGTTGGTGAGTCTAAGTAACTCTGGTGCGAATGGTGGTCCTTCTAGCATGGTGACTCGCATTGTATCGTCCCCACTGAGTGGTCCGAGAAGTCTGGCGTAGCCATTGTCAGAAGAGCCACCGAATATGATATGCTTGCAGTGCAAATTCCCCATGTGCAATTTAAAAACCTCTGGTCAGTCGCGTAAGTATAAACATTCGTCATGGTCAGAGCGTGGAGAACTACCTCTGATTTTACTATCGGAGCATTCTTTGCCATTCCCGGCGTCGATGATGTTGAATAAGGCATTGTTCATGTTGAAGCCACGGATGAACCGATCTAGATCCTCCCGCTGATGAATGATGCCTGCATCGCAACAAGCTTTAGTAAGGCCTTTCAGGTTGCCATAAATTTGTACTACGAATTCGACTTCGTAGCCAACGTCTGGGATCTTGCTCCTCACGTACTCTAGAGCCGAACTGCGAAGACGCTGAGCAGCTTCTTGACCACCAGCCTCGCATTCATTAATTAATTCGTCCACGAACTGCATAGGTCCGACATCAGTACGACGATGCACGAATCCTGCTGGGAGAGACACCCACATTCATGCAATCACCGTCGATGAGGATCAAGACGAACAAACTTGAATCCTGTCCAACATGAGTCAAAATCCGATCTTCGCGGGGAGAATAGCTGGTGCTGTAAAACTTACAGTAGCTCGCTGTATGTTGCTCAAGCTCATATCATGCTCCTTCCAACGCTTAAAATAGAGGCAGGAAGTATCTTTTTCTCGTTCCAACGACTCCTCGGTGGCTTTCAGAGTCATATTCAGCCTAGCAATCTCGTCCAGCATATTCTGCAAACCGCGTCAGTGAGGACAAATTGTGGTGCGTCTTTGGCGTTTCACCTCCAGCATGGAGTTTTTGCTATCTTCAACCTCCCGCAGGTGGATATACTGCTCTCGGAAAGCCATGGCTATTGTACTCAAATAGAGAGATAGTTCTGAGCGAAGGTAGTGTGGGAAAGCTTAGATTCAGATCGACGACCCTTTGTATCACACAAGAAGTCGATTAGACAGATAAGGTACCTAGGTACTGGTTCGATATTTGCTAGTTGTGTTACGATCAGGCCAATTTTAACACCTTCTACTCACAATCAACGTTGTCATTTAATATCTCCTTGCGAGTTAGTCAAAGATTCAAGAAGCTGGGCGAAGATGCAGGAAGGACGAAGCAAAGTCGAGAAAGTGGGCAAACAAAAGAAGGGAACCAAACTAGAGATTAGGTACCTGAGAGCCTGACACATTGATATCGGCCGGAGAAACAAAGTGCCGATGCACTATAAGTAATGCCCCTCCTTGTCTCAGCAGACCTTGGCCAATCAGCGTTGGGCGGAATCTACTCGGGCATTCTTAGTACAAGGTTTGAGAGGAAAACCGCGAAAATAACAAAATTTAATTTTGCGATATTACCAAAAATCGAGGGTTTTAAATCTTTATCCCTTTACGATTTCTTATAATACATATATGCAGTTAATATAAAAACTGATAATTTAACTTCGGGCTTCAATTTTAACAACTTTCTACTTTATAATATATTATCGTTAATATTCGAATTTGCAAAAAGTAAATCGTTTATTTTTACCAAATAAATTTTATAATTAATATATTATTAATTTAATTCTTATGTTATCAATTTAGCTTTATAATAATTTTTGCGATTTACAGCCCAGAAGGTTAAAAATAAAATAATAATCAGTTTTCAAATTAGACTATTAAGGACTAGCGTATAGGTCGTCCGGACTATTATATGTTCAAGCCCTTAAGGGCTTTAAGGTATAACGTTGTTAATATTGATAATATATATATATTTAATATATATAATTTTAATATTAAATATATATTAAACCCTAGCCCCTCTTTTTTCTTTAATAATTAATCTTATTATAAAATAAAATTTCCCTTTTAATCTTATATTACTACCAACTCTTAACTTATAATATTATAATTCTAACTATTTAAACCTATATAAGATAGTAATCCGTAATTAAAATATTAGAAATATAATTATAATTATAATATAATAAAAATACTATTGATATATTACCGAATATTTTATTTAATAATCGAGAATTTAATAAAATTGCTAATTAAAATAATAATATTAGCTTAATTAATAAATTAAAATATAATTTTAATTTTAATAAAAATTAAAAACTAATTATTATTCCTTAAGAACAAAATAATAATTAAGTTATTTTACCTTTAAACGAACCTTTTTTTAACGAACGTATAACGTAAGCGAAACGCTACCGAAATAACTTAAGGAAAAAGCAAAAATTAAATAAAGAAAAAATTATTTCTCTAGAATATTAAAGATATATTTTAAATATTAAATTAAATAATATTAGAAATATCCGATTAAATTTATATATAATACAAGGATTTTATATTAAAGAAATAAATAAAAATATATTAATAAATTTTATTTTTGAAATATATAATTCGAATATATAATATTAATATTTTAATTTTAAATTTATATTTAAGTTTATTTTATATTTTATTTTATTAAAAGAATATTAAAAGAAGATTATTCGTAAGCTTTGTAAATAAAAGCGTAATATAATTATTATATTTTGCTTAATACTTAATAATTTATTAAATAAATAAAATAATTAATTAAGCAAAAATATTTAAACTAAATAAAATTACTTATTATAATTATAATAAATTAAAGTATATATAACTTAATTGCCCGAATAGGATAAATAAGTTTTCTAATCCTAATTATATATGAATTATAAGTATAATAAAAGGAGAAACTAAAATTAAAGAAAATTTTTAATTAGGAAAAAAAAAGCTTTTAATAGAGAATCTACCCCGCTAAGGGAAAAATAAAGAATAATCTTAATACTTACCCTTATTTATAAAGGGTTTATCTTTATATTTATATAAAAAGTATTTAAGATATTCATAAAGTTTTATTTTAATATTAAAACCGAAATAAATATAATAAGTTAATATTTTATAATCGCTTTAAGTTTAATAAAAATTATAAATATAGAATTTCTTTTTCCTATTTTTATAAATAATTAAAATATTTATTATTATAATATATATTATATATATTATAAGCTAAAAGATAATTAAAAATATAAAAAGGAATATGAAGATATTTTCTATATTATTAATAAAAATAATAGAAATTCGGATTTAATATTAAGAATATTTGCCTTAAATAAATAATAAGTTAGAATTAATATTATTAAGCGAACTTAGCGTTATAATATTAAATTATAAACTTTATTTATATTTATTATAAAATAATTTGCTAAAATAATTTGCAAAAAGAAAATTTTATATATTCTTATTTATATTAATATTCTTTCTTTATTAAGTTTTAAAACTCAAATTAATATAATTAAAGTATAACTTTTATATAATTAAGATATAAACTTAATATTTATAATTTTATATAAATATTCTAATTATAAAAATATATTTTTAATTAAAAAAGTAAATTATTTTCTTTCTTATAAAAGAAGTAATTATGTTATCGAAATAATACAAGATTTATCTTATAATTTATTATATAATTTATTAAATAATAAACTTGTTACTTTGTAGAACTATTTAAATAATATTTTAATATATAATTTAATTTAATGCTTTATTAATTTAATAAAGTTTCCTATTTTATTTATATTAAAAAAAAGATAAGGGCTTAAAACTTTATATAAATTATAAAAGGTTAAATAAGATAATAATCAAAAATTATTACTTATTACTTTTAATTAATAAAACCCTAAATTACGTAAATAACGTAAAGATATTTATTATTATATTCGTATTTAACGAAGCAATAAATAGAAGACTATATTCTATATATGTTATAATTATTTTGAATATATAATTATACCTTTTAAGTTAATTAATATATTTATTATATTTCAAACTTATATTAATAAGTTTTATATAACTTATTTTAATAATATTCTTATTTTTTCCGAAAATCAAAAAGATTATATAAAGTATATAAAAATAATCTTAAAATAATTATATTAATATCAACTTTACGCGAATTTAAAAAAATATAAATTCTTTATAATTAAAGTCGAATTCTTAAGATTTATTATATTTATTAAAGATATTATAATAAGGTTAATATTATCTTAATATAATTTATTTTAAAAATATTTTATAATATTTAAATCTTTTTAGGGTTCGCGAATTTCTATTATTATTTTATATATAAATATTTAAATATTATAAAACCTTTGACTAACCTATTAAAAGGTAATAAAATAGGTAAAAAAATAAGTTTAATAGAATAAAATATAAGCAAAGAATATATTTTTTATATATTAAAAAATGCTTTTATATATATTTTTTTATTAATTTATTTTAATTTAAAATCGAAAATTTGAATCGAAATAAGTAGATTAAAATATATTATAATAAAAATTATTTTTAATTAAATAAAAATAATTAATAATATTTAATAGCCTTTTAATCCTAAAAACTTATTTTATAAAAATTAATTATAAAATATATAATTAAGAACTCCTTATAATTATAACGATATTTAAATATTATTATTATTATTTAGAAAGAAATTATAATTAAATCGAAGTTTTTATAAATTATAATAATTTATAAGCTTTTATGAATATTAAATAATTAAATAATTATTAAATTCGATAAGTAATAAAGTTCGCTATTTATAATTTTGTAATTACTTATTATCCTAGGAAAATCAACTTAATTAATATATTATTAAGACGCTTTGATTATAAAAGCGTTAATTAAATAATAAATAATCTTTTATTAATTTTATAATAAAAATTATAAATAAAAATAATATTAAAAAGTATTATTATTATAAGCATTTGAATATCTTATATTAATATATTATTTAATAGCGAAATATTAAAACTATATAAGGAAGCTAATAATAGAATAAAAGAAAATATTCTATTTTTATAAGCCAAATTAAGTTTTTTAATAACTTAAATAATATATAAAATATATAAATTATTAATATATTAATATATTATTTAAGGCTTAAGGAACCTTAACTCAAACTAAAATAATTAAAGAACGTAAATAAGATACTTTTTTAATAATATTATAATATAATTATTATATAATTTGATTTTATTATTAGAATTATTAATTATAAATTATAAATAATTTATTTTATATATAATAATTAAAATAATAATTATTTATAAAATAATATATAATCTTAATTGCAAATTTATAATTAAATTCTTAAAAAAATTATAATGAAAGGATAAAATTATATAAAAGCAAAAAAAATACTTTAATATAAAAGTAATATATAAATAATATTAATAAATAAATATTAAACTTATAAAGGCTTCTATAATATAAAGGAAATATTTATATTCCTTTAGAAGAATCTATTTATATAAAATTAATATATTAATATTATAATAATTTTTTAATAAATTATTTTGGAATTTAAAAAACTTATAAATTATTTAATAGAAAATATTATTAATAAAGATTAAAATAATTAAATTTGTTTATTAAAATAGTAAACAAAGCTTATTTAATATTATATATAGTTATTACCTACGCCTTAATAATATCGAAGATAATATTCTTAAGGGGAAAATATTAATAATAAAAGAAAAAATAAAATATTTATAAATTATTAAATAAATAATAAAGAAATATTAATATAATATAAATAAAATATAAGCTAAATATTATAATTTAAAATTTAAAATTTAATCTTTTAATATTAATAATTTAATTTTGTTATTTATAAAGAATTTAAAGCTTAAAAGATTAAAGAAGAAAATTTCTAATTAATATATTAAATTTTTCTATATTTTTAAACTAATTAAAAAATAAATATATCGCCTTTTATTATTAAAAATATATCGAATTTATTCGATATTTTATATTTCTTTATTAAAACTTTATAAATATAAACGAAATAATAATAATCTATTTAAATTTTCTTAATTAAAACTTATAAATAATAAACTTAAATAGGAAGTTGAAAAGATATTAAATTATATAATAATAATAAAATAATATATTATAAAATTTAATAAAAAGGTTAATTTATAAAATATAATTAATAAGTCCTTAAAAAGGATATAAAAGGAATATAAAACTTATATAATATATATAATAAATAATTAAAATATAAACAAAAAGCAAAATAAATATTTAATATTAAGAAAAAATTAAATATTGGAAAACTATAATTATAAATTAAAAATATATATATTAAAAATAATATAATATTAATAAATAATAAAATATATATAAGTTAAATATAATATTCTGTTTAAAAATAAAGAAAAAATATATAAATAAAATAAATATATAAATATTATATTAATATATTTATAATTATTAATATTATAAATTTTATATATATAAATTATTATAAAATATTAATAATAATATATATAAAATATATA
>JAABUQ010004773.1_pt1 | contig 22628 bp, 18 predicted proteins | sample 5560001 | NCBI WGS metagenome assembly JAABUQ01 (sample SAMN10711888, study PRJNA513371) | rock metagenome | isolation source: Antarctica rocks | place: Antarctica: Victoria Land, Finger Mt nord | collected 2015-12-18 | reverse complement strand
CCTGGCGCGGCGCATGCGCGACCCACTCCTCCAACCAGAACTCGTCACGCCTGTTCCTAGTGCCGCCTAACACCGGGTCCGGGATTTCCGGAATTCAGTACTAAGGTTTTCGGCTTGAGGATCTCGCCCACGTGCTGTGGGACAGTGACTAGACTGGGCTTGGACGGGTGCGCTAGTTGGGCGTGACCGCCGCGTTGACGGTCGATCTCCCACCCGTCCCGACGAAGCGCTCGCAGCAACTGGGCAGCCGTGATGCGTGGCGTGCGTGGACTCACCGCTCCAGATCACGCTGAAGGCCGCTGATGTTCACGACTGTTCCGCCTGCGGCTCGCGAGATGTCAGGAACGCGTTGAAATCACTCTCTCGAACACGCCACCCCGCCTTGCCGCCGAACGCGGTGCCGCGCAGTGTTCCGTCACGCAACCAGCGGCGCACGGTCTGGTCCGTGACCTGGATAGCCTCAGCGATTTGCTCAACGGTGAACCACCGTTCGTCCAAGTGAGTTCCTCTCGCGCCTGGTTGGCGCGAAGAGATTGTAGCCGTGTTTTGGCATTTCACAGTGTATCACAACGCTTGTGTGTATCTGTATGCTAATACTGTGATCAGTAAGCACACACAAGGCTTACATCATGACAATCACCATCAGCGCCGACGAACCCCGCTCGATCAAGGCAATTGAGATTGCCGCCACTCTAGGGCAATGGCTGCGCTGCCGTACTGCTGATGGCCAGAAGGCCTACGGCACTCGCTGAAGCCGCGATGCTAGCCGCGTCTACTTCGTCACTCAGACGTCGTGCACGTGTCCTGACGCCGCTCGTCACGCGTCGCAGGCCTGTAAAGCACCGGTTGGCATTCCGCTTGGTCTGCGAGCTCGCCAGGCCCAGCAACCACGGCCTCAGCGCCACGAAGTCCCCCCGATGAACGACGCCTCGGCCGCGTGGATCTTCGCAAAGCTCTAAACGTCAAGGACCCCCGAAGGTGGTCAAGACCTTGGAGGGCCGCAGTTCGCACCGAACGCGTTCTACGCGACCGTCGCGGCATCGACTGCCTGTTGGCTGACCCTCAGATTGGCACTCTCACCCTCGAGCGCCTGCCGAATGGCGAGCACGCCTGGTAGGAGCATCCTGATGTACATCCGTTCGAAACGGCGACTGAGCTCACGTACGAGGCGTATCGCGTAGCCAGGACCGAGGCCGCAACGAGGACGCGGCGCTGGCCGTTCTTCTGATCGGCGACATCTGCCACCCTGTTCCCCTCGACTGGGTCTATGAGTTCTTGATTACGAAGCGACCGCAAACCCTGGTTTCGCGTTGGTTGATCAAGCTCTATTTCGTGGGTGATCTATTCGGACGACGACCGCCTGGAGTATTGGCTTCGCGCTGCTCACGCTAGAAAGCGGCCGAAAAGTCTCCTGCCACGGATGTCGCCTCGCTAGCGCAGTCTGTTTGAACGGAGTTCGGCCGCTGTTCGCTGCTGGCAATGCACTTTCGGCCGAACTCCTGGGCGGACTCCCCGTCAGGGAACAGCACCGCCCTCCACCGGGGCGAGCCCGAGGAGCTTGGCGGCATTCAGCCCGAGCACCTGGTCCCGCTGCCCGCGTGTGAGTTTCGGCAACCGGAACAGTCGCCGCATCAGTAGGCCCGCCTGCCACCGCCGAACCACCTGCACGTAGCGCGCGGGATCGACCAGGGGGAAGTCGCTGCCGAACAGCAGGCGCTCGCCGAGGCCCCGCTGTACGCACAGCGAGACGATCGGACCAGCGGCGCGTTCGTCGAACAGGGTGATGGCCGAAATGTCGATGGACACGTTGTCGTGTCGAGCGGCAACGGCCACAGTCTCGACCACCCACGGCATGCCTGCATGGGCGGCGATCAGCTGCAACTCCGGGAAGCGGTGAGCCACTTCGTCCAGGGCAAACGGGTGGCCGTGCTTGAGCAGCATGCTCGGCAGCGGCACCCCCAGATGCACCAGCAGCGGCACGCCCAGCCGGCTGCACGTCTCGTACACTGCCTCGCACTGCGGGTCGAGCAAATCCACGTTGGCAAGCTCTCCCACCCCACGAAAGCCCCAGTCAGTCACGGCGCGCGCGATCACATCCCGGGTGACGTCCGCTCCCTGCGTCACCGGGTCCACCCCCACAAAGCCGATCAGCCGATCGGGGCGGGCCGCGACTGCCTCGCGCACCATCGCATTGGTGAGCGCCATCCCGTCGCCTGGAGCCGGTCCCATCAGGCACGACCAGGCGATGCCACCGCGGTCCATCCGCTCCAGCAGGCGATCGACTGCCGCTGTCGGGGCCAGACACGCGGCGTGCCGGTCCAACAGCCGCAGGTTCCTTGTGTCGCGCACCATGTCCCGGGCAACGGGATGCACGTGGACATCGATCGTCAGCGCCATCTTCCGAGCTCCCGCGTTGGGCCCGTCACGGAGCACCTCCGTCGCTGCTCTGGCTCTGACCGCCAAGACGCAGATCGAGCCGGCGCCAGCAGCCGGGCTCCTCACATGCGGCCGTCATGTCGGACAGGCCCGCCATAAGAACAGGTACATCCTCAAGTGAGCATTCGGCGCGGAGATTCTTTGCCACCTCGGCGAATCAGGACCACACCGATCTTAGCCAACTGAGGGAGAGAGGCGCAGGCGCCCTGCGCCAGGTTTTTACGCCTGGGTGTTCTACTGCTCTGGCTGGAGCACACCCACGCTGACCTCGACACCCTCCGCCAGGTTCGGGTCGTGCGTAATCTGCGCCGCTAAGCGGACCGGCCGCGCCTGGTTGAAGCGCCACGACTCTGGGTAGCCCAGCCGGGTCTCCTGGCTGGCACAGGCGCACTGCCACCTGCTCGGCGTTGTGTTGCGCTGCTCGCCCGTTGGGCGGGTGGCATCGTGCCATGCTGTATAGCCGTCCGGTGCCGGAGTGGTTCGCACCGCCCGCGGTAGCCACCGTTGCCGCCATGCCCCGCGCCGGAACCAGCACGCCCCGTGATCGTGCACAGACTCGGAGCTACGTGCCGGCAACTAGCACCATCGTCCATGAAGCGACGCTATCTCTCCCCCATGCCCTCAGCCCTCATCGAACAGTCAGCGCGACGGTAGGAGGTGCTCGACAGCCGCCCGAACAACGGAAGGAGTCGTGCCGAGCTCGCGCAGGAGAACTTGGACGGGCTCGTCGTCGGCCGCCGCCAGCAGCCCGAGCAGTAGGTGCTCGGTCCCGATCGGCCCAGCAGCGCGCCCCGCAGCGACGTGACGTGCATCGTCCAGAACCTGCTCGGCGCCTGCGCTCAGGCCCTCCGCCACACGTCCCGAAGGTTCGCCCCTGGCCACCAGGTGCTCGAGTTGCGCTGTGACTAGCCCTTCGGTGACGCCCACCTCGCGCAGCGCCTGAGCGGCAAGGCCATCGTGCTCGCGAACCAGGCCCACCAGCAGGTGGCCTGTCCCGACCTCGCGATGGTGGAACCACCGCGCTACGAGCCCGGCTTCCTCCAGCGCGCGGCTGGCGCCCGTCGTGAGGCTCGGCACGCTCGGCGAGTACACTGTGCTGCCCGCCCAACCCGGCTGATAGCTGTGGGCCATCGGTTGGTTCAAGACGTAAATGACCTGTGAGCGGACCTTCTCGAGGCTGACGTCCAGTGATTCGAGCACGCTGCCGGCCATGCCCTCGCCGCCGCGCGCAAGACCGAGGAGCAAGTGTTCGGTTCCAATATAGTGGTGGTTCAAGCGGCGCGCCTCGTCCACGCTCAGTTCGATGACGCGCTTGGCTGCGTTGCTCAAGGCAACCGAGCCAGCGACACTCTCCTCGCTGTGCCCGGCACTCTGCTCCACCGCTACTCGGACTACCTCGAGCTGGACGCCCAGGTTGCTCAGCACTTTGGCCGCGACACCGTCCCCTTCACGCACCAGCCCCAGGAGCAAATGCTCCGGCCGGATAGACGCGTGGCGCAGGCGCTGGCCCTCCTCGGCCGCGTACTGCAACACGCGTCTGGCCCGCTCGGTGAACTTGTCGAAGCGGTCCGCTGGCTGAGCCGAGCCCAGCGTCGATCGCCCCTGCGGGGAGTGCCGCACGCCTTTCAGGGTTGACTCGGGCAAGTGGGAGGCTGGGGGCGGCTTTGGGCGCTGGTCGGGCTGCACAGCGAGCACGTCCAGTGTCTTCGTCCACGCTCGCTCCACGGTGACGCCGAGCGACTCCAGAACGCCGGCCGCGATACCCTCACCCTCGCGCAGCAAGCCGAGGAGCAGGTGTTCGGTGTCAACCGAATGGTGGTCGAGCTGACGGGCAGTGTCCACGGCAAGCTCGATCACCGTCCTGGCACGTGGTGTCAGACCCCTATCGCCTGTGATGGTTCGATCACCGCGGCCCATGATGAACTCGACTGCGCCGCGAACGTGGTCAAGCTCGACCCCGAGTTCCCCCAGCACCTGCGCCGCCGTACCTTCCCGGACGCGGATGAGTCCAAGCAGCAGGTGTTCGGTGCCCATGTAGGTGTGGTTGAAGCGCTGCGCCTCTTCCTGCGCCAACTGGAGCACCATCCTGGCCTGTTCCGTAAAATTGTCGAACTGATCCGGCATTGGCATCCTCCCACGTGCGCGCGCCCGCCCGCCCATCCAGGGGAATCGTATCTGCGTGGTTCTAACACCGAAGTGTAGTGCGAGGATATTGGCGAACGCGCACCCAATGCCTGGGGTGGCCTGCGTACAGGGCCCGGGACGCGGGCTGGATTGCTACACCCCATGCAGCGCTTGAAACACCTCATGCCTCTGGCCGTCGCATTGGCGGCTTTCGGGCTGGTGCGCTCCGGCATTCTCGACACGGCCGGCGCGATCTGGCTGGTCATAGGGACTGAGCTGGCGATGCTCCTGTTCGGAGCACGCGCCGTCTGGATGGCGATGCGTCGGTACCGCCGCGGCCGAGCGGAGCAGCTAGAGGCGCGAGCTGCCCTCGAGGATGCTCTGACCGAGTTCGTGCCGCGCCCGGCCGCTCGCTGGCTGGCGCTCGAACCGGTCTTATGGTGGAGTCTAGTCGCCTGGATCCTCCGCAAACCGCCTGGGTCCGGATTCGCGTATGCAGGCCATTCCGTCATGCTGCCGTTGGCCATCCTGCTAACCGTTGTCGGTCCCGCCGAGATGCTGCTGATCGATGTGCTGATCCCGGACCAGGTCGCTTGGCTCCGCTGGATCCTCAACCTGCTGGCTCTCTATGCCGTGCTGTGGGTGTGGGGCCTGGCGGCGTCGCAGCGCATGCTGCCGCACCAACTTGAGGCAGTGGCCCTTCGCGTGCGGGATGGTGCGCTGCTCGACGTGCGCGTGCCGTACGTGGCGATCGCCGGGGCCTCAGTCTCGGAACGCCGGCTGCCTGGACGTCCGGAAGGGCTAGAGGTTGATGCCACCCGACGCTGCGCGCACATCAAGGTAGGCGGCGCCGTAAACATCGCGCTGGCGCTGAGTACGCCGCTGCAGATCGAGACCATGACCGGCCATACGCGACCCGTGGATCAGCTCTGCTTCTGGACCGACGCGCCCCAGGACCTGCTGGAAGCGCTGCGCGGCAAGCTGGGCACTCCGCCGATCTCTGACGCGGCCGGGAGAACCTGAATGGCAGACTTCGCGACCCGCGTCCGGCGCAGGACCGTCTCTGTGTTCGTCCGCGCGGGATTGTGAACCGGTGTCGCGAGCCATGGCGCGCCAGTCCTGCTCAGAACAAACCTGCCCGAGAGGAAGACTGCATGCTGCGGCAGTTTCGCGGTGGTCCCTTGTGAGTAGACGATTGCCTCATCCTCCCCCTGGGGCCTGCTTTTCGCGTCGCTTCAACCCGCCTGTACCAGGTGCCGCTGGTCTCCATGACCTTACGCCGAGGGAGTGGTTTCCTGTTGGTGTGCCCGCCACTTTCGCCATGGCCTGTCCGGCTGGTCCTGTTGCTGCGGCGCAGGCGGTCTCCGCGACTGCAAACCGGGCGCACAGCGTCGGGCCGGCGACCGCTGCGAGCCCAGACGATCGGCCGATCGGGTGCTCGGCGCCATCTTTCTAACCGCCTCGCGTGAGCGTCTGGGCGACCACGGCTTCAGCCCGGATCCAGGCCGCGTCGAGCGCGCGCGCGGTGGCCTCGTCCTCTACCACTACACCCGGCCGGAGCACCTGAACGCCATCATGGTCTCTGGCCTGATCGCTCGCCGCCCCGTGGTGGGTGCCGAGGAGCTCCCCGAGCTGCGCGGCAGCTACCAGGCTGATGGATTGCTGGAGCCACTGCCGCGCGGGTTGGGGGAGAGCCCCTACTTTGGCGACCTGGACCTGGAGATGCTGCGGATGGTCAGCGATCTGCTCCTGCGGCTCGAGCTGCCAGTCCACTTCCCGGGCCTGTACCTCGCCGACTTTGCCCATCCACTGGAGTGCGTGCACCACGAGCGGCACGGCCGCGCACCGCTGGGGTTGGGCTACGACTGTCGCACCAGGCACCAGGCGATTTGAGATAGGGCAGGTCCTTATTCCAGAAGTCTGGATTGCGCGTGTAGACGACGCGGTCATTCGGCACAAATTCGACCAGCTTGTATGGACCGGTGCCGATACCTGGGTGAGGACATTGATTCGGTCGTAGATGTTCCGGGGCGCCACCGGCGTGTAGCGCTGCCAGGCGAACTAGCCAATGATGCTTGGATCAGGGCCGCTCATATTGACGCGGACCGTGTAACGATCGACGGCATCCACGCCGGTGATCTTGGCCGGTATTGCACCTTGATGCCTGGCGGTGGTGGATTGGCCTGCGTGTCGATGCCCCACTTGACATCGTCAGCGGTCATCTCCGCGCCGTCGTGGAACTTCACTCCCTGGCGGAGCTTGAAGACGTACGTATGGTCGTCGGGTGCCGACCACTCGGTGGCCAGCGCCGGCTGGACGGCCAGGCCGCGGTCTCAGGCCAGCAAGGAGTCGTACATGAACTCTTTGCCCCAGTGGTTCTGGGTGGGCACCGCACCATAGGGGATGCGGTTGACCGGGTCGGAGTTGAGCGCCCAGACGAGTGAGCCACCACGCTGGGCACCGCTGGCTGGCGCGGTTTGCGCTGCGACGCTCGGCTTGGCGGCTGCGGTTGACGCGGCGGCCGGAGCCGAGGTCGGCGGCGCAGCCGGTGCGCATGCCGCCAGCAGGCCTGCACCGGCCAGAAGGCCCGCCCGAGCCAGCCACTGGCGGCGCATCAACCGCGTCAGATATTGATCGTGTGCCGACATCAGGACCTCCCGGTCGCGCGTGTGCCGCCTATCCTCTATCCTAGGACGTCTGGTGCACATCACCTCTGTCGAGACGCTCATTCTGCGCGTCCCCGAGGTTCAGGCCATCAACGACAGCGCCCAGGACGCGCTCATCGTGCGCGTCCACACCGACGCCGGCCTGGTTGGACTCGGCGAAGTCGACTCATCACCCGAGGTCATCAAGGCGATCATCGACGCCCCCAAGTCACACCGTCTGTGCACCGGTCTGGCGGCATCGATCGTGGGCGAGGATCCGCTCGACGTCGAGCGCCTGTGGGACAAAATGTACCGCGCCTCGGTCTGGTTCGGGCGGCGCGGAGCCGCCGTACAGGCGATCAGCGGTATCGATCTGGCGCTCTGGGACCTGAAGGGCAAGATTCTCGGTCAGCCGGTCTTCCGTTTGCTCGGAGGAGCGTATCGGACCGAGATCGCCGCGTACGCCAGTGTGCTGATGCCTGAGACACCCCAGGCAACCGCCGCCGAGGTCCGTCGCTGGCGCGAGCAGGGCCACGCGGCTGTCAAGCTTGGCTGGGGCCCACTGGGCGTCGACCTCGAGCGCGACGTCGCTCTCGTCGCGGCAGCGCGCGAGGCCGCCGGCGATCGCATGGAAGTCATGATCGATCTTGGCTTCTATCCAGGTCCGGATCTGGCTTCCGGCTGGGACGCCTCGCGGGTGCTGGACTTCGCGCGACGAGTCGAGGAGTACCGTCCTTTCTGGCTCGAGGAGTTCTTGCCCCCGGACGATCTGAACGGATTCGCACGGGTTGCCGCCGGTACAACCATCCGTACGGCGGCTGGCGAAAACTGCATGGGTCGCGCCGAGTTCGTCGACCTGATGGACCACGGCAAGGTGTCAGTCATCCAGCCTGATGTTACGCGCTCGGGCGGGCTCACCGAATGCAAACGCATCGCCGCGCTGGCGGCCCAACGGGGTATCCCCTGCGTTCCTCACGCGTGGAGCACCGGCCTGATCAAGGCTGCGTCGATGCACTTGATCGCCGCCATCCCGAATGCACTGTACCTCGAGTATGCTCTGCCCGATACACCTATGAATCGCGATCTGTTCGGCATGGGTGTCGAGGTGGTGGACGGCTATGCGCGTGTGCCGCGGCTGCCGGGGCTCGGCGTGGAGTTGAACGAAGACGTGGTCGCCGCCTATCGCGTGCCGACCAGCTGATATGCTCGACATCGTGATCCGCGGCGGGTTGGTCGCCGACGGGACAGGCAATCCTCGCTATCCGGCTGATGTGGCAATTAAGGGCGACCGCATCGTCGAGGTGGCCCGCCATCGGCTGGACGGAGCGCAGGCGGAGCAAGTGATCGACGCGACCGGCAAGATCGTCGGTCCCGGCTTCGTCGATGCGCACAGCCACTCCGACTGGTCGCTCTTCGCGAATCCGACCGGCGAAAGCACGACCCGTCAGGGAGTAACCACGGAGGTGGTGGGCAATTGCGGTGAGGGCTTCGCGCCGTTCACCGAACGGGCCCGCTCGCACATCACCGGTCGGCTGAAGTTGTATGGCTATGCCGGTCCGATCACGTGGACCGGCTTCGGGTCATACCTGGACGAGCTTGCTCGGATGGGGACGTCCGCAAATCTGGCGTGGTTCGTTGGCCACAATACCCTGCGGGTGGCAGCCGGCGTGGCCGGTGCCGACGTCAGCCCGGACCAGCTCCAGCAGATGCAGGACTTTGTCCGAGAAGCCATGGGCGCTGGTGTGCTGGGCATGTCCACCGGGCTGGAGTACGGCGCGGGCCGTGAGGCGCGCATGGAAGAGGTGGTGCACCTGGCCCGGATCGTGGGCCAGTACGACGGGTATTACACGAGCCACATCCGTAACCGTGATGCGCGCTTGCAGGCGGCAGTGGACGAGTTCATCAGCATAGCCAGGCAGGGTGGCACACACGCCGAGATCTCGCACCTGAACGTGCGGCACAACACCGGCGCCGAGAACGGCGCCTGGGAGCGCGCCGCGGATACCGTGGAGCAGGCCCGCCGTGAGGGACTTGACATCCTGGCCGACACCACGCCACTTATGGACGGGCTCGGGCTGATGGCAGGCATTCTGCCGGCCTGGCTGCTGGAGTCCGGAGCCGAGGACGCGGCCAGGCAGCTCCGCGATCCGGCTGTCCGCGCTCGGGCACGCGTGGACTGCGACCGCTACTGGCGGTTCATCCACCGTGGTGAGTGGCAGCGCGTGCGTTTGCAGAGCAGCGCTCAATTTCCGGAGCTGGCTGGCAAAACCTTCGTCGAGATCTCGGAGGTGACCGGGAAAGACCCCTGGGATTGCTACTTCGACATCCTGTCGGCCGCGGGCCCAGACCTGACCAGTCTGGTGCTGATGGGTCAGCTGTTTACTGAGGAGCACGTCGCCGACATGGTTCGCCACCCACTGTTCAATCTTGCCTGCGATATCTGGAGCAGCCGAACGGACGGTCCGCTCAGCGAACGCACGAAACACCCGCTGTACTTCGCCGGCCACATCTGGTATCTCACCCGGTACGTGCGTGAGCTGGGTGTCATTCGCCTGGAGGATGCCATCCGCAAAATGACCAGCATGCCGGCCGTGCACTTTGGCCTTGTCGGGCGAGGATTGCTGCAGCCAGGCGCGTTTGCAGACGTGGTGGTGTTCGACTATGCGCAGCTGCGAAGCACGTCGACCGTGAAGCGACCGCTCTCGTACGCCGAGGGCGTCGAACACGTGCTCAATAACGGCGTTCCGATCGTCTCGAACGGCGAACACACCGGCGCACGCCCCGGGAGGCACCTTCGGAGGAGCTGACATGCTCGATTTCGACCAGCTGGCGCGCGAGCTGTACACGGGCGTCATCTGCGACGTCCTGGATTCGCGTGGATTCCGGAACCAGGCGATGGACGCTGACGTCCGGCCGGTGCTGCCCACCTCACGCTGGCTGGCCGAGCCCGGACGGCGCTCTCGGTCGACGTCTACGAGGTGGTCGAGAACGGCTATGACAAGGAGATTGCCTGGGTGGATGCGCTCCAGCCCGGCGACGTGGCCGTCGCTTGTACCAATCGCTCGACACGCACTGGCCTGTGGGGTGAGTTGTTGCCCACCGCGTCGAAGCCGCGTGGCGCGCGAGGAGCGGTGATGGACGGCTACGTCCGCGACGTTCGGCGCATCATGGATATGCGCTTTCCCGTCTTCGCGGCAGGCATGCGACCGGTCGACTCACGCGGTCGAGCGTCGTGCTCGACTACGACGTGCCGGTTTTGAACGGAGTTCGGGCCACCCTTTGGCGTGTGAAATGCACTTTCCGGCCGAACTCCTAGCTTGGGCCTCTACGGTACATTCTCGAGCAAGTCCACAGTGACCGCGGCGCGGTAGTCGCCCGCGGCGGGGTAGGCTGGGATCTCGATCTCAGCCGACAGGGCGACTTCGGCTGGCGCGCGGCCGTTTGGACGAGGGATGACCAGTACGACGCCGTCCGATCCATCCACCCGCGTCACCGGTTGGCTGCCGCTGTCGCTGTGCCCGGCCTGAATCGAGAGCGGCGAGAGCCAGGATGAACGCCCCCCAACCTGTGCGAACTCGCCTACGGACACGTGCAAATGCAAGTCTCCCGTGCCGCAGGTGGTGTCGCGGATCTGCACCGAAGGCAACGTCATCCGGACTCGCTGCACGCGACCTATCATGGCGATGGCTGGCCCGGCAATATCGTGGGTAAGCGACGTGGCGGACAGTGTGCCGCGCGCCTGAATCGATCCGCCACTGGTATGGTCGAGCGCATCGGCGACGGTGGCCGAATAGACACCTGGACAAAGCCCGGGTGCCAACGTCCCGGTCAGCCTGGTGAGTGACTCGAATCGCACGTCTCTCAAAGCGCTGCCGGCGACGCTGACGGCGTACGGAGTGTCGGCGACGAAGCCGGTACCGATGAGTGTGACGCGTGTCGACGCATCATTGGAAAAGACGGCTGGTTCGATTGCCGTTACCCGCAACGTAGTGGGAACCGGCAGAGAAGTCAGCGCAGCCGTAGCCGTGGCGAAGGGGGTCGGCGTGAACGTAGCCGTGCTGGCCGGGCTTGGCGTCAGGGTGGTGGTAGCCGTGCTGGCCAGGCTCGGCGTTAGGGTTGTGGTAGCCGTGCTGGCCGGGCTCGGCGTTAGGGTTGGCGTAGCCGTGCTGGCCGGACTCGGCGTTAGGGTTGTGGTAGCCGTGCTGGCCGAGCTCGGCGTCAGGGTTGGCGTAGTCGTGCTGGCCGGGCTCGGCGTGAGGGTTGTGGCAGCCGTGCTGGCCGGGATCGGCGTCAGGGTAGCGCCGGTGCTCGGCGGGATGGGTGCCGTGGGCAACCCCAGCACCACCGGCGCCGTGGTCGCGCCAGTGCCGATTTTCGAGCTCAGAGTTGGACTCGCGGCTGGCGTAGCGGCTGGCGTAGCGGCGGACATCGGGAGAAGTGGTCCTGCTGCAAGTGTTCCTGGAGCAGCAACATTTGTCGGGGGAGTGGCGGTGCCTGGCGCTGAAACGCGCGGCGAGGCTGCGGGATCCATTGCAACACCAGCAGGTGCGGCCACCACGGTAGGGCTGAGCTGGATGGCCGTCGCGCTCGGGACGGCAGGTTCTGGGGTGGCGGTGCTGGTCGGGTTGAGAGTCGGGCTGGCGAGCGGCGCGCTCGTCATGGTTGCTGTCTGGGCCGGTTCGGGCGGTCGGATGGACCCGACAACCGTAGCCAGGGTTGGTGTCGGAAGCCCAGCCGCAGTGGCGGGACTGGACAGCCTGTCGCCGAGCACAAACGGGATTGCGAGCAGCCCGACGGCGATGCGCCACGCGAATCTCACGGCATTGATCTCTTGGCGGCTTCGACTCTGGCCAGCGGCCGGTGTGCTGCTCGAAACAACCATGTGGCTACTCTAAGACCGGAACTCGGCAACCGCGGGAGCAGCCAGTACCGGGTGTACTAAGCGAAGGTACCGGCAGCCTAGGAGTTCGGCCGAAAGTGCATTTCACACGCCAAAGGCTCGCCGAACTCCGTTCAAACAGCTTGCCTGAGTCGAAGACAAACCTTGCCAGCGCCAGGCCCACCGAACTCATGACCGACCGCCGCGGATGGTTTCGGGCGCCAGGTGAGAAATGGCCCGCCACGCCGGCGCGCGAACGCCTCGACCACCATCCGCCCTCTGCCCGGTGCTGTGCGAGCAGTCCTCGGGCACTGGTGGGGTCTCAGGCGCGACGGCGGCGGTAGACGGCGAAGATGACTCCGCCGACTGCCAGCATCAGGCCGATGCCAGTGCCGAAGGCGATCAGGCCCAGCGTCCACGGGTTGATGGGCGGGGTCGATGTCACCGCGGCTTCGGGTGTTTGAGCGGTGAGGGGTGTCTGATTCGCCTGGGCCAACGGGGGCGCCCCGCCAATGGGTTGCGGCACCGTGTCGGCTTCAGCATCGGGTACTCTAAGAGCCATTCTGTTCGAGGTTGCCGACACACCGGACGCATCCGTCAAACTCAAGTCGGCGATGTACTCGCCGGCCAGGAGGCGCTCGGCGAAGGGCACTTCGGCATACGTATCGGTGTGCGCGTACACCGAATCCATGACGACCGGAAAGCGGGTGATCTCTGTGCCGGCGGCGTCCCACAGTACGAACTCGCCGCCTGGCTTCAGCTTGACATTACCGGTATTGTCGACCGCCACCGCGATACTCGATCGATCCGCCACGGTGCGGACGCTGATAGCGCCGATCTGTAAGGCTGGCAAGCGCGGGCCAGGCAGGTCGATCGACACCGCGATCGCCTGGCGCACGACCTGCTTGAAATTCACGCCGCCCTCCGCCCCGACTGGGTCCGCGGCGGTAGCCTCAGCATTCTGTACGACCAGGCTGGTCAGGTATTCGCCCGGCTGCGCGTCCGCGGGCACAGCAAGGGTAAACGTTTGTTCGACGCCCGACCCGGGGGCCAGGTCCATGTCAGTCGCGGGATACGTTACCCACCCTGTCGTGCCGGTGCTCGGCTCGCCGTCCAACCGGACGCCGAAGCCACCGTTGACGAGTGAATACGCATCAGCGGCGAAAGTGCGCGCGCGCACCGGGTCGGTGCCATAGTTGCCGAGTTGCACGGCCAGCTCACGACTCTCGCCGGGCAGCATAGTCAGGCTGAAATAGCTTCCGGACTCCCCGATTGGCTTGATGCCCAGTTTGACAGGTCCGCCTGCGCTGGCGCCCACGGCGCTCGAGACGAGGGCCACAATGGCGACAGCCACAGCCACGTTGCGGGCAGCTGAGCGATGAGTCGAGTGGAGCAGTTTCAACGGGCGTGTCCTTTGTGTGCTGTCTGGTGCGTTGCAAGAAGCCGGCCGTGCTGGTGTACCGGCTGAGGCGTGCCGCCGCCGCGTGCGCCCAGCTGGGCGCACGCGGCGGTGAAAGCAACGCTTCGGATTACGGCGCGGCGGTGACGGTGCTTGTCAGAGTGCCTGTGTACGTGCCTGCACGGCTGTAGGCCGGCACGGTCAGCGTCACGCCTAGAGCCTGGGTGTAGTTGCCCTGGCCAAAGGCTGCGTTGGCCTGGACGGTCTTGCGGGCCGTATCCAGTGTGCCGACAGGGCTGACTGTAGGTACGTGCGGGCCACCCACTGCATCATATGCCTGGCCGGCGGTCGTTACCGTGGCGGCGGCGGAGGTCAACGCGTAGTTGGCAGCCGCAATAGCGGTGCCGCCATTCGCTCCCGTGTAGGCAAAGCTGCTCGTTACAACCGTAACGTTCCAGCCTGCGCCAGTCCCGGTGCTGTCGTCCGCGGTGAGTGTCATGGAGCCCGTAGACGGCTGGTTGTTGTGGGCGTAGGGGACGCTACCCAGCGTTAGGTTGGCGATACTAGCGGTGAGGGTGCCTGGGGTCAGGGTCTGGGTGACGGTGCTGGCCAATGCTGGGACAGCGGAGCCGAAGGCGATGGCGGCGGCGACGAGGACGCTAGAGCTGAGAAGACGTGGGCGGAAAGAAGAAACGTTCATGCAGGTCTCCATTTACGTTGTCGTTTGGGGTGCGGAGGATAAGCCTCCAAACACGGGTCGGATGCCGATACGAATGCTCCGGAGCCACCCACTTGCGAGATGCATAGCGTCTTTAGTTGGCCCCAGCGCATTTATCGCTGGAGACCCTTTTTTCGGCCAAGGTCGGTAGTCCCGCTAGCAGCGCCCGTAGGTACGACAACGCCGTGTCAAAAGACGCCCAGGTTTGACAAAAAGCTCGCCGACCCCGCTGCCTACGACAGTATCACCGAGCTCCTGAACAACAAAAGCAGCGGGATGATCTCAACGTCGCGATACACTCGGACGGTACCGTGTCTGTCTTGGCCAAGACAATCCCGCAAAGCAACGGGTACAACCATTAGGTGAACCGCACCGTCCGCGATCTCTTCCTCCGCTACCCAGGTAATCCGATCCTCACCCAGGCGGACTGGCCGTATGCTGCCAACAGCGTCTTCAATCCAGGCGCAGTGCGGCTGTCGAACGGCGAGACCCTTCTGCTCGCGCGGGTCGAGGACCGGCGTGGCATGTCGCACTTGACCGCCGCACGTAGCCAGGATGGCTACACCAACTGGACCGTAGACCCGCAGCCTACGATGCCCGCACTCCCCGAGGAGTATCCTGAGGAGTTGTGGGGCATCGAGGATGCGCGCATCGTCTGGTTGGAAGAACTGCGGCGCTACGCGATTACCTACACGGCGTACTCGCGCAACGGGCCCCTGGTCTCCCTGGCGCTCACCGAAGACTTCAAGTCTTTCGAGCGGCGCGGACCGATCATGCCCCCCGAGGATAAGGACGCAGCCTTCTTCCCGCGTCGCTTCGATGGTCGGTGGGCCGTCATCCACCGTCCGGTGCCGGCCATCGCCGGCGCGAAAGCCAACATGTGGCTGTCGTTTTCGCAAGACCTGCGCATGTGGGGTGACCACATGGTGCTGCTCGAAGCACGCGATGGCGCATGGTGGGATGCCGGCAAAGTCGGGCTGTCACCGCAGCCCATAGAGACACCTGAGGGCTGGCTGGTGATCTACCACGGGGTGCGCAACACTCCGGCCGGGGCCATCTATCGAGCCGGCCTGGCTCTGCTGGATCTGGAAGACCCGCGGCGGTTGGTCCGTCGCGGGGAAGAGTGGGTCATGGGGCCGCGGGCAACCTACGAGGTCACCGGCGACATCCCGAATGTGGTCTTCCTCTGCGGCGCCGTTCACGTGCCCGAGCTGGACGAGCTGCGCGTGTACTATGGCGCCGCCGACTCGTGCGTGGCCGTGGCCACCGCCCACGTGTCCGAGTTGCTTGACTGGCTGCGCACACAGCCTGAGCCAGCGACGTAAGCGCGAACCGCGAGAAGACTGAGCGTGCCCATAAAGACGTCTCGGGAATCCTCGCCGGCCGAGCCCGGGCCTCATCAGACCAGCGGGCTTCCGCTCCGCATCGGGATGCTCGCGCCCATCGCCTGGCGGGTGCCGCCACGGCATTACGGACCGTGGGAGCGGGTGGTAGCCATCCTCACAGAAGGGCTGGTGGCGCGCGGAGTGGACGTCACACTGTTCGCGACAGGCGATTCCGAGACTCGCGCGCGGTTGCGTGCGGTTGTGCCGCGCGGCTACGAGGAGGACCGATCACTTGACGCGAAGGTGTACGAGGGCCTGCACATTGGCGCAGCGTTCGAGGCGGCCCGGCGTGGCGAAATCGACCTGTTGCACAATCACTTCGATTTCCTACCCCTCACCTACAGCCGGCTGGTCCATCCTGCAACTCCAGTGGTCACGACTATCCACGGATTTTCGTCCCAGCGTATCCTGCCCGTCTACCGCGCCTACGCCGACGTGGCCCACTACGTGTCGATCAGCGACGCGGACCGCAGCACGGCCCTCAGGTACGCAGCCACGATCCATCACGGTATCCCACTCGAGGAGTTCACTTTTCGGGAGAGTCCCGCGGCCGCGCCCGACGACTACCTGCTCTACTTTGGTCGCATCCATCCGGACAAGGGCGCACATGATGCCATCGAGCTAGCCGGTCGCGCAGGGCGACGGCTGGTCCTGGCTGGCATCGTCCAGGACGAGGCGTACTGGCGCACAAGGATCGAACCCCACGTAGATGGGCACTGGGTGCGTTACGTCGGGTCTGTCGGACCGCGGGATCGAGACGCCCTGCTCGGTGGCGCAACAGCGCTGCTGCACCTGATTCATTTTGCGGAGCCATTCGGACTGTCCGTCGTCGAAGCAATGGCCACCGGAACTCCCGTGATCGCTTATGCGTTGGGGTCTATGCCTGAGATCATTCGTGACGGCGTGAACGGTTTTCTCGTGGCGGAAAACGACATGCAGGCCGCAGTGGCGGCTCTGGAGCATGTGAGTGACCTGGATCGCCGCGCTGGCCGGGCACATGTTGCGGCGCGGTTCTCGGCAGAGCGGATGGTCGACGACTACCTGCGGCTGTATCGTAGCGTCGTTGAGGGGGTACGCCAGTAAGTTAGCTCACCGCCGGCTGACCCTGGCACGCATCATGCACTATGGGCGCGTCTCAGTCCACCTGTATTCCCCGCACTGTCCATGTGTGGACGGAAAGCGACCAGTTCGCCAGTTGGGGTGTGTCGAATGCCGCGCTAAACGCGGAGTGAGGCCGAGTAATGCAAGCGCACCCTGAATCCACGAACGGAATCGTTCGGAACGATCTGGCCCAAGGGATTGACCGTCCGGCGTTATCTGTGGCGCTCGTGTCGACGTGTCCACCCCGACAGTGTGGCATCGCCACCTTCACGAGCGACCTGGCGCAAGCGATCAAGCAGGCGGAGCCGGCCACCCGCCTGCGCTGGGTGGCCATCAACGAGGCCGACTCGAGCCACCTCTACGAGCCCAATGTGCGGTGGCGTATTCGCCAGGGCGACGCGGTTAGTTACCGAGACGCCGCAAAGCACCTGAATGCCTCACATGTCGACGTCGTGTCGGTCCAGCACGAGTTCGGGCTTTACGGGTTGTGGGGCGACGACCAGTTCGAGGACCACCTTGCGCCGTTCTTGGAGACGCTACGCAAGCCGCTCGTGACGACGTTGCACACGGTTCTGCCCGACCCGTCACCATCCGTGCGCGAGGCGGTTCGGCGTATCGGCCACCACAGCCAGGTGGTCGTCGTCATGGCCGAACTGGCCAAGCGTATGCTGGTGGACGATTATGGTCTGATCGAGGCCAAGGTGCGTGTGATTCCCCACGGCGTGCCCCCTGTGGAGCCGCGCGGCCGGCGGCGCACGAAAGCGCGTTTTGGTTGGCAGGGCCGTACGATTCTGTCAACTTTTGGCTTGCTGGATCCGCGCAAGGGCCTCGAGTACATGATTGAGGCAATGGTGGCCGTCACTCGACAGCACCCGGACGCACTGTACGTCATCGTCGGGAAGACCCACCCTGAGCTCGTGCAACGAGCAGGCGAGATGTACCGCCAACAGTTGAACGATCTCGTGCGGGCGCTCGGGCTTCGAACCCACGTAGCCTTCGTCAACGACTACCTGACCCAGGCGCAAATCGTAGAGTATCTAGTGGCGAGTGATCTGTACGTGACTCCCTACCTCGATCGTAACCAGATCACCAGCGGTACACTCGCGTACGCTCTCGGCGCCGGGAAGGCAATTATTTCAACGCGCTATCTACACGCGACCGAGGTACTCGCTGATGGCCGCGGCATCCTGGTGCCGTTTCGCGACGCCGATGCACTTGCGGCGGCGTCGCTGCGCATTTTAGGCGACCCCGACTATAAGGAGCAGCTCGAGTCCGCCGCCTACCGCTACGGGCGTGGGACTACCTGGCCAAGCGTCGGACGGCGGATGTTGGATCTGTTCCGTTCCGTCGCATGGCCTCCTTCCGCCACCGAGGTTGAGCCCGGGGTCAACTGGGGACTGGCCAGGGTTGAGGAGCCGCCCGCGGACGAGCGCTGCCCCAGTGCACCGCCGATCGCGGAGCCAATCGGCATCCATACTGCGCCTCCGCCGAACAGTGTGCGAGCCGCTCAGAGTAAGGTCGCCGCAGATGCGCCACTCCTCAGCAGTCGGTAGATAGGGACGGCCCTGCTCCGCCAGATACGCCGGCTCACCCGTCCGGTGGCGCTCGCTGGGCCTGGCGCAGCCGCACTGGCCGTTTACGCCGAACCCCCAGCCCTCAGCTGTGGCATGACCGCGAGTACCCATGCTCTGACGCTGCATACCGCGGCCGAGCGTGGCTTCGAAGGGGTGGCGTGCGTCGACGATGCAGCCCGGGCAGCCCTGCTCTTGTGCCGCGTGTGGCGACGGCACGGCCTGCCCTGGGCGCGACATGAGGCCCGCGCCTACCTGCACTTTCTGCTCTACATGCAGGCAGACGATGGCCGATTCGCCAACTTCATCCTGGACTGGGATGGCCACAAGAATCTGACCGGACCAACATCGGTTCTGGGCGGCGTGCAGTGGCAAGCCCGGGCCCTGCATGCGCTTGGAGCAGCAGTGGCTGCGTTCGGCAGTGAACCGGACGGCGAGATGTACCGCGACAGCTTCTTACGCGGTCTGGCCTGGTTGGACACTCCCCTGGAGTACTTCGACGTGCGCGCGGCGGGGGTGCTCGCTCTGCTGGAGTACCGGGATGCTGAGCCCCACGGGCTCGACCAGGGAGTGGCGTTGCGGGCGGTTGCCTGGGCCGAGGAGATCGCCTCGTACTCGATAGACGGCGTGTTGCCCAACGCACCGGGGAATGCGCACGACGTGCACCTATGGGGACACTGCCAGGAGGCGGCTTTGGCGCGCGTCGGCGCAGCCTTCGACCGACCCGACCTTGTCGACGTCGCTCGGGCTAGCGCCGATACCTTGCTCGTTTCGGCAGTGGAACGCGCGTTCGCCGCACCCCGGACGCTCCCCTATGACGTAAGCGCTGTGTGCGGTGGGCTGGCAGCGATCGCCGAAGTGACTGGCCAGGAGCGCTACGCCACCCTGACCAGGAAGGCGCGGGCCTGGTTCCACGGCCGGAACACTGCCAACCGGCCGGTCTACGACCGTCGGCAGGGCCGCGTGTACGATGGGATCGACGACGGCGTGATCAGCCACAACTCCGGGGCGGAGTCGAACGTAGAAGCCGCCCAGGCTCTTTTCGACGAGCTACCCTGGGCGACCTACGCGGCGGCGTTACCCCTCGACTACCACGGCGGAGCCACTGCAACTAGCGAATAACGCGCGATCCGTGGGCCTTCACCTGGGCTGCCTTTCAGAGCATCATTTTGCGAGCTGCTGCTCCACCTGCCGCTGCGCCTCCTTGAGCGCCTGATCTGGCGGAGTGCCAGCCAACCACGTGCCCTCGATCTGGTGCTTGAGGATGTCTTCGACCGCCTGCCAGTTACGGACGCGCGGCGCTTCGTGGGCGATCGATTTGGCCGTCTCGGCGTAGTTGGCGCGCTGCGGAGCACTCGTGAACTCGGGGCTCCCGAGCACCGACGTACGCGCGGCGAGGTGGCCGGTCGAGAGCGCCCACGCGTCTTCGTGGCTGTACAGGTATTTCATGAATTCAATTCCGGCGCGGTACTTCACAGGGTCGGCGCTTTTCTGTTGCGGAATGGCCCAGATGTGGGAGTTCGCCCACGTGGCCGGGGTCTTGAACAGGGTCGGGAAATCAGCCGCCTGGTAGGCGAAGGTAGCTTCGCTGGTGTACTGGTTGACGACCCAGGTGCCGTTGATCAACAGGGCCATGTCGCCTCTCAGAAACGCCTGCTGGGCCGCATCATAGGTTTGCTTCGGGTTGGCGTAACCCTCGTTGAAGCTGCGCAACAGCACGTCGAGCGCCTTGCGCGACTCCGGGCTGTCGACCTTGATCGTCTTGCCGTCCCCGCTAACCAGCTCGATGTCTTGCTGGTTAGCCAGCGCCATCAACACCCGCACGCCGTTCGGTCCCTCGACAAAGTCGCCACCGATGAACTGCTTGCCGGTCTTGTCTTTGATCTGTTTGGCTTCCGAGAAAAACTCGTCGACCGAAGTCGGCAGTTTGGCTTTGCCGGCCGCGTCCACAAGCCCCGCGGCTTTGAAGAGATCGATATTGACGTGCACCAGGTTGGCATGGATGTCGAACGGGACGGCGTAGGTTGTGCCGTCGTACGTCACGGCTTCGCGGGCGGGTTTCGCCGCGTCGCCAATGTCGACCTTTGCAGCCGCAAGCGGCTTGTCCAGCGGCAGCAACAGCTTGCGCGCGGCGTAGTCCGGCAGGTTGGAACCGTGCATCACCGCCACGTCGGGCGGGTTGCCACTGGCGAAGGCCGCATTGAGCGCGTCGTAATAGGTATTCCAGACCGCGCCGCCCAGGCGCTCGACCTTGATCCCGAACTCGTTGTTGGCATTGAAAGCGTTGGTCAAGATCTGGATGACCTCGCATTCCGTCTTGGCCTTGGTCACGTCGGTCACGCCCTGCGTCGTGTCATTGCAGTCGCCAAAGAACCGCGACATCTGCAGGGTGGTGCCCTTCAATTGGGCGGCAGTAATGTTCGACAGATCGGTGGCGTCGCCCTTACTGGCCGCGCCTCCGGTCTGGTTGGTTGCGCTGCCCGCGCAACCAACGACCAGGCTGACGGCGACCACGAGGCTGCCCAGCCGGGGAGCGGCGCTGGATCGATGATGGCTACGCATGAGTTCTCCGATCACTTTCCACCGCTGGTCAGGGTGATCCCGCGGATGAGCTGGCGTTGGAACAACAGGAAGAAAAGCAGGAGCGGCAGCGAGCCCACGACGCCGCGGGCCATGAGTAAGCCGAGTTCGTCAGCCTGGGCAAAGTTGCCCTGGAGCGATGCCAGACCGGTCGTGACGGTGAACATGTCGTTCCTGGTAGCCGACACCAGCGGCCACAGAAAGTCGTTCCAGGTGAGCACGAACGTAAAGATCGCCAGCGAAGCCATGGCCGGCCGAGCCAAGGGCAGCATGATCGACCAGAAGATGCGCCAGCGGCCGGCGCCGTCCATGCGCGCCGCCTCCTCGAGTTCGGCCGGTACTTTGCGGAAGAACTGGGTGATGAGAAAGACACCCAGCGGCGCCGCGATGCGCGGCAGGAACAGGGCCTGATAGGTGTTGTGCTGGCCGAGATCGGAAAAGAACAGAAACAGCGGCACGAACATAGCTTCCTTCGGAACCATCAGGCCGGCGAGCACGAGTACGAACAGAATCCGCCGGCCAGGAAACTGGATCCTCGCGAAAGCGTAACCGGCCATGGCGCAAAACAGCACTGTGAACACGGTCGACACGGTGGTCACGATGGCGCTGTTCAGGAACCAGCGCGGCATCATCCCCACGCGGAAGACGCTAGCGAAGTTGTCCAGCGTGAGCCCCTGAGGCAGGAGATTGGTGGTCGACCGCCGCAGGATGGCGTTGTCGCTCAACGCGAGTGAGAACATCCAGATAATCGGCACCAGCCACACGAATGCGGCCACCAGCATGAACGCGTGATAGACGGCGGGACGGAATCGGTTCGCGTCAGTCATCTTGCCTCCCCGTGAGAACTCGGAACTGGACTGCAGACACGGCCATCATGACCACCAGCAAGAACAGCGACACAGCCGACGCATAACCGAGCTGAAAATCTCGAAAGCCGGTTTCGTACACGTGCTGAATGAGCACCCGGGTCGCGTCGCCGGGTCCACCCCGGGTCAGGATGTACACCTGGCCAAAGATCTGGAACGACGCGATCACCTGGGTGACGCCGACGAAAATGGTCACGTGCTGCAGGCCGGGTAGGGTGATGTGCAGGAAGCGCTGCCACCCGTTCGCGCCGTCGAGCGCCGAGGCCTCGTACAGCGCCGGGTCGATGTCTTGCAGCCCGGCCAGGAACAGCACCAGGTTGAAGCCGACCGTCCACCAGACCGTGGTCGCGATGATGGCCGGCAGCGCCAGGTTCGGATCGCTGAGCCAGGCCACCGGCTGCACCCCGAAGCGCTGAAGAAATGCGGCCAGAATCCCACGGTCAGGATTGAGCAAGTACCCCCAGATCAACGTGGTCACCGAGACAGGCAAGATGTACGGAAGAAAGAACACTGCCTGATAGAAGCCGGTGCCGCGGTGGCTGGTATTGAGCGCGAGCGCCAAGCCCAGGCCAAGCGCGATCAGAATAGGCGTCGAGAACAGGGTGAATTCGATCGTGTGGCGCAGCGAGGTCCAGAACACCGCGTCGTTGAAGCCGCCCTGCGGCGTGGGGTGCACCCCGAGCCCGACGATGAGCAGGAGCAGCGCAAGCAGGCTCACCACCAGGTCCCGCGTGACCGTCCCGCGGCGCACCGCGCGCGCGGCCAGGCCAACCCCCGCCAGCAGCAGCGCCAGGCGCACCAGCCACTGGTTGTCGATGCTCCAGGTGAGATCGCGGCCACCGAGCATGCGTTGAAAGTTGGCCAGGCCGATGAAGACCTGGGTACCCCCGAGCAGATCCCAGTCGAAGGCGCTCATTCTGACCG
>JAABUQ010004772.1_pt1 | contig 22629 bp, 23 predicted proteins | sample 5560001 | NCBI WGS metagenome assembly JAABUQ01 (sample SAMN10711888, study PRJNA513371) | rock metagenome | isolation source: Antarctica rocks | place: Antarctica: Victoria Land, Finger Mt nord | collected 2015-12-18 | reverse complement strand
GCGGGGTCCGCGGCGGGGGTGGGGGCGGTGGGGGCCGGGGGGGGGGGGGGGGGGGGGGGGGGGGGGGGGGGGGGGGGGGGGTGGGGGGGGTGTCGGGGGTGTCGGCCATCGCAACCGTCGATGCTTGCCGACCCGTCAAGCCCCGTCCAAACCCCAGGTCGCAGGCGGAATCTGTGCCCCGTGGCGTTGCGGTTACCGAAATCCGTTGCCCCACGACGGATTTCGGTACCCGCGACGGCGGCCCCAGCCTCTCGGGGCACCGGTCGATGGCGGCCACAGCCCGGAAGCACCGGTCGACTGGCCAATTTGGGACCACCGGCCGGCCTCGGGACCACGGGACCCCACGGGGAACGCCCGAACCGGGCGCCCCCAGACGCTCAGGGCCGGGAGTTGCGCTCGTAGATGATCCTCAGGCCGTGGAGGGTGAGCCACGGCTCGTGGTGGTCGATCGCCGCCGAGACCGACGTGATGAGCCCGGCCAGGCCTCCGGTGGCCACCACCGTGGCCGGTCCGATCTCGCCCTCCATCCGGACACAAAGGCCATCGACCTGCGCCGCGAAGCCGTAGATGGCCCCCGACTGGATCGACTCGACGGTGTTCTTGGCCAGCACCGACGACGGTTCGATCAGCTCGACGCGCGGCAGGAGAGCGGCCCGGGCGAAGAGGGCCTCGAGAGATATCTCGATACCGGGCAGGATGACCCCACCCAGGTACTCGCCCTTGGCCGAGACCACCTCGAAGGTGGTGGCGGTGCCGAAGTCGACGACGATGGTCGGCCCCCCGAACTGCTCGAACGCGGCGACAGCGTCGGCGATACGATCGGCACCGACCTCCTTGGGATTGTCGTAGAGGATCGGCATACCGGTGCGGATCCCCGGCTCGACGATGACGGTCGGCACCTTGAACCACCGCTCGGCCATCTCCCGGATGGCCGTTCGCAGCCTGGGCACCACCGATGCCACCGCAAAGCCGGAGATGGCCTCGGACGCATCGAGGCCCTCGAGAGCGAAGAGCTGGTCGATGAGCATGGCCACCTCATCGGCGGTTCGACCCGACACCGTGGAGACCCGCCAGTGGTAGGCCAGCTGGCCTCGGTTCCCCCCGTCGTCGGGGTGGAACATGCCGATCACGGTCTGGGTGTTGCCGACGTCGATGGCCACCAGCACGTCAGACCTCCAGGTCCATGCCCAGGTCAAGGACGGGCGCGGAATGGGTCAGGGCCCCCACCGCAACCAGGTCGGCACCGGCCGCCGCGTAGGCGGCCACGGTGTGCAGCGTCACCCCGCCGGAGACTTCGACGGGCACCCGACGGTCCACCATGGCCACCGCCGCGGCCACCTCGTCGGGGGTCATGTTGTCGAGCAGGACCATGTCGGCCCCCGCGGCCAGGGCCAGGGCAACCTGCTCCTCGGTGTCGCACTCAACCTCGCAGACCTGACCGGGCCAGCGTTGCTTGGCCTGGCGAATGGCCTCGGGGATACTCACTCCGGCCAGGTGGTTGTCCTTGACCAAGATGCCCTCAGAGAGGGAACCCCGGTGATTGACGCCGCCGCCGGCCCGGACCGCGGCTTTCTCCAGGGCTCGTAGACCCGGCGTGGTCTTGCGGGTGTCGCGCACCGCGCAGTGCTCGCCGGCCTTGACCACATAGTGCCGGGTCAGGGTGGCGATCCCCGAGAGGTGCCCGAGCAGGTTGAGCACGGTTCGCTCCGCGCTCAGCACCGACGCCAACGGTCCGGTGACGCCGGCCACCACCGTCCCCGCGATCAGGGGGTCGCCGTCGCCGCGCTGCCACGTGACGGCGATGGCGGGGTCAACGGCGGAGAAGGCCTCGCTGGCCGCCAGCCGCCCGGCCAGCACGCCCTCGGCGCGGGCCACGATGGCCGCCACCACCGTGGCCCCGGCCGGGGTCAGGCCGGCAGTCAGGTCGCCGAAGACCCCGAGGTCCTCGGCCAGAGCCCGGGCCACCACCTCGCGCACGGCGGTCACCGGCGGATCGAGCCAGCTCATGGTTCCCAGGTTCCCACGACCGCCCCCCCCGTGCGTCACAGGATCAGCCGATGGCGCCACGCCGGCGACATGGTGGGAAAGTCGGTGCGGCTGTGGGTCCCCCGGCTCTCCCGCCGGGCAGTGGCGGCGTCGAGCACGGCGTGGGCCACGGTCAAGAGGTTGCCCGCCTCGTAGCCCGCGGCACCGGCAGCCACGGCGCCGGCTGCCACCGCGTCGGCCGCGCCGGCCGCCACCGCGCCGGCTGCCACCGCGTCGGCCGCGCCAGGGAGGGCCAGCAGAGCCCGGCGCGTCTCGTCGAGGGACGCCTCGGAGCGGACCACCCCGGCGCCCCGGCTCATGGCCCGCTGCAGGGCGGCCACAACCACGGTCGGCTCGGCCACCGGGCCGAGCGGCCCAGGTCGAGGGCCGCGATCGAGATGCACCGCCCCGACCCCGCCCCTGTCGGGCCGGCCCGACAGCACCGCGCTCAGCGCTCCCGTGGGCTCCGGGTCCTGCTTGCCCCGGGCGATGGCGTCGACCGCCCCGGCCGCGAACACCAGCCCTTCGAGCAGCGAGTTGGAGGCCAGGCGATTGGCACCGTGGACCCCGGTGCAGGCCACCTCCCCGGCCGCCCACAGGCCGGGGAGGGAGGTGGCCCCGTCGAGGTCGGTGACCACGCCGCCGCAGAGGTAGTGGGCCGCGGGGGCCACCGGCAACCACGGATCGGCCGGGTCCATGCCGGCGGCGGCAATGGCGGCCGCCAGGGTGGAGAATTCCCCGGCGAAGTCCGCCACACCACCGACGTCCAGCCACAGGTGGTCCGCGCCACTGGCCCGCATCCGTTCGGTCATGGCTCGGCTGACCACGTCGCGGGAGGCCAGTTCGTCGACGAAGCGCCGCCCGGCCTGGTCCCGGAGCACGGCGCCCTCGCCGCGCAGGGCCTCGGACAGCAGGGGACGGGGCATGACCGGGTGGTGGAGCGCAGTGGGGTGGAACTGCACGAACTCCACGTCGGCCACGGCGACCCCGGCCCGCAGCGCCATGGCCACGCCGTCGCCGGTGGACGTCGCCGGGTTGGTGGTGACCGAGAACATCTGACCCGCCCCCCCGGAGGCCAGCACGGTGTGGCCGGCCCGAACCTCGCAAAGCCCGCCGTTCGGACCGAGGACACGAACTCCCCGGCACCGGCCGCCCTCCACGATCAGGTCGGTGGCGAAGCATCCCTCCCAAAGGACGGCGTCGCTGGCCCGGACAGCGTCGACCAGGACGCGTTCGACTTCGGCCCCGGTGGCCGCCCCGCCGGCATGGACCACCCGCGCCGCCGAGTGACCACCCTCTCGGGCCAGCTCCAGCACGCCGGCGCCGTCACGGTCGAACGAGGCACCCAGGGTGACGAGGTCACGGACCCGCTGGGGCCCGGCACCGGCGAGAACCTCGACGGCGCTGACATCGCAGAGACCCGCCCCCGAGGCCAGGGTGTCGGCCACATGCAGGGCCGCCGAGTCGCCCCGCCCGGAGATCTCGTCGTCGCCCAGCACGGCCGCCACCCCACCTTGGGCCCATGCGGTGGCCGACGATGCCAGATCGGCTTTGGCGATCACCCCGACCCGAGCCCCCGGTTCGGAGGCCAGAACCCGCAGCGCCCCGGTGAGCCCGGCGACGCCGCTGCCCACGAAGACGACGTCGAAGCCTGTGGCGACTCCCGGGTCGCTCACCGAGCTCCGCCGACGGCCACGGTCGCCGGGATGTTGTCGATGAGCCGGGCCCGGCCCAGGCGGGCGGCGGCCAGGAGACGGACCTCGCCGCCCAGGCGGGTCGGCAGCGACAGATCGATCGGGTCCACGACAGCCACGTAGTCGACCACGAATGCCGGGCTGGCGGCCAGCACGCCGGCCATAGCCGCTTCCACCCGGGCGGGGTCGGTGCTCCGCTCGTCCTCCACCACGCGTCGACCGGCAAGCAGGGCCCAGTAGAGGTGGGGGGCGACCTGCCGCTCCTGGACGCTCAGATAGGCGTTGCGGCTCGACAGCGCCAGCCCGTCGGGGTCCCGGACGATGGGGCAGCCGACGATCTCGACGGGCAGCGACAGGTCGACCGCCATGCGCCGGACGACGGCAAGCTGCTGGAAGTCCTTCTCCCCGAAGTAGGCCCGGCTCGGACCGCACAGGGCCAGCAGCTTGGCCACGATGGTGGCCACCCCGTCGAAGTGCCCGACCCGGGACCGGCCTTCGAGCTGTTCGGACAATGTCGCCACCCGTACGGTGGTCAGTGGCGGCTCCGGCCACATCTGCTCCTCGCCGGGAGCGAACACCACCTCGGCGCCCGCCGCCTCGGCCCGGTCGCAGTCGGCCGGCAGATCCCGGGGGTAGGCGGCCAGGTCGTCGTTCGTCCCGAACTGCAGGGGATTGACGTAGATGCTGACGGCAACGGTGTCGCAGTCCGCCGCCGCCCGCCTGATCAGGGACAGATGGCCGGCGTGCAACGCCCCCATGGTGGGCACCACGCCGACACTGCGGCCCTCACCTCGCCGGGTATCGAGCACCGAGCGCAGGGTGAGCGGCTCGCTGATCACCTGAAGGCTCAACGCCGGTCGGCCCCGGTCATGACCCACCGTCGTCGGGCTCGACCACGTTGTTCAAGGTAACGACGTTCAAGGTACCGGCGGCACGAACCCCGCGGCCAAGCTCGCCCCCCACGCGGTCCCCCACCAAGTCGGGGGCCAGGTCAGCCAGGGGGACCAGGACGAAGCCACGCTCCCACATCCGGGGGTGGGGCACCGCCAGATCCTCGTCGGCGACGGTCAGGTCCCCCACGACCAGGACATCCACATCGAGGGTCCGCGGGCCCCAGTGCGGACCTCGAACGCGCCCGGCCGAGCGCTCCGCGGCCTGGGCCGCTTCGAGCAGCCGGCGGGGGGAAAGCTCGGTGCGCAGCTCCACCACGGCGTTGAGGAACGCTCCTTGAGCCGGCCCGCCCACCGGATCGGTCTCATAGACGGGCGACACGGCCACTACATCGGGCAGGAACCGGACCGCCGCCTCCAGGTGGCCCCGCCGGTCGCCCAGGTTTGATCCAAGGCCCACGAACGCCCGCCGCCGGGGAGGCGCTGCCCGGGGACCAGCGACGTCATTGCCCAGGTCGTGGCGAGCGGTGGGGGCCAAACGCTCAGGTCCGGGCCCGTGGCCCATCGCCGGGTTGGCGGGTGATGGTCACCGCCGCGGTGGCCAGATCGAACGCCACGGGCGGGCGCAGCTTGCGCACGGTGACCGTCACCGCCCGGGCGCGCCCTCCGGCGGCCGCCAGGACGACGTCGGCCACGCCGCGGGCCAGGCGTTCGAGGAGCTGCAGGTGGGGGCCGGTCACGACCGCCACCGCGGCGGCCGCCACCGCGGCGTAGTCGATGGTCTGGCCCAGATCGTCACTGTCCCCGGCCTGGGAAAGGTCGGCGAAGATGTCCAGGTCCACCTCGAAGGGCTGGGCCCGGATCTGCTCTTCGGGCAGGGCCCCGTGGGTACCGACGGCCCGAAGGCCGCGCAGCTCGATGCGATCACCGGCTACCACGGCGATCATCCTCAGGTACCCAGGGGCTCGGCGGCATGCCCGGTGAGCGTCGGGGCCATGGCCACCAGCTCGCGCCCGGCCGGGCCCATCTGGCGGTGCATGATCTGCTCGACCACGGCGATGGTACGGGGACTGGAGCTGACCATGCCCGACCAGTGCAGGTAGCCGGCCACCACACCCATCAACCGGTCGTTCAGCTCCTCTTGGTGGACGAGCACCCGCTGGCCCTCCGCCAGCCACTGCTGCAGGCAGGAATACAGCTCCGGGAGCACCGCGGTGGGGTCGTCGAGGGGACCGAAGGGGATGTGCGACCAGGCCACCCCCAACTCGTCGTAGACGTGGAGGTTGTGCGACGACGGCAGCAACGAGACGATCCGATCGAAGCCCTCGCCGCGAAGCCAGAGGATCTCCTCGTGGCGGCGAACCTTGCGGTGGTTGCGGGCGTAGCCGCCCGGACGCTCGCTGATCGCCAGGCCCCCCTTGATCACCCAGGCGAACATGCGGGGGGGAATGCCCTTGGCCCATTTGCCCTTCATGCCACCACCCCGGACCCCGCCCCGGACACCACCCCGGACCCCGCCCCGGACACCACCCCGGACCCCACCGCTCCGCCGGCCCCGCGCCGCAGCCCGCCCGCCAGGCGAACGGCGCCCACCGTGGCGGCCACGTCGTGAGCTCGAACCATCGCCACCCCGGCGACGATGGCCCACACCGCGGTGGCCAGCGATGCTTCGAGGCGCGCTCCGGGGGGAAGCGGATCCTGACCCGGGCCGGCACTCAGGGTCCCGAGGAACGACTTTCGGCTGGTCCCGATGGCCACGTCCCATCCCGTGCCCACGAAGCGGTCCAGGTGGCGCAGCAGGGTGAGGTTCTGGGCCGCCGTCTTGGCAAAGCCGATGCCCGGATCGATCCAGATGCGCTCCACGCCGGCCGCTGCGGCCCGCGCCGCGGCGGCCACCAGGTAGTCGCCGACCTCGCCCACCACCTCGTCGTAGCGGGTATGGGCCTGCATGGTGGCCGGATCCGCCCGGGCGTGCATGGCCACCCACCCGGCGCCGCCCGCCGCCGCAACCTCGAAGAGGGTGGCCGACACGTCGTTGATGATGGTGGCGCCGGCGCCCAGCGCGGCCTCGGCCACCCGCCACTTTCGGGTGTCGATCGACACCGTGGCCTCCCCCGCAAGGGCTTCGATGACGGGAATGACCCGGCGCAGCTCCTCCGCCTCGGCGACGGGCTGGGCCCCGGGTCGGGTCGACTCGCCGCCCACGTCGACGATGTCGGCGCCCTCGGCCAGCAGGTTTCGGGCATGGGCCACGGCGCGCCCGTGATCGAACCAGCGTCCTCCGTCGGAGAACGAGTCCGGGGTCACATTGACAACGCCCATCACAAGGGTCACCGCAGAAGGGTACCGGTCCGGACGGCGACGATCGACGCCCAGAGCGGTCAGCTCGCCGGTCAGGCCCGGTGCCCGTAGATGAAGCTCATGGCCTCGGCCCGGGATGGGGCATTGTCCCGGAACAGGCCCCGCACCGCCGAGGTGACGGTGCGCGCCCCCGACTTCCTCACCCCCCTCATCGACATGCAGAGATGCTCGGCCTCGATCACCACCAGAACCCCCCGGGGCGTGAGCACCCTCTCCATGGCGTCGGCCACCTGCGAGGTCAGGCGTTCTTGGACCTGTGGGCGCCGGGCGTAACCGTCGACCAGACGGGCCAACTTGGAGAGTCCGGTGACCTTGCCCTGCTCGCCGGGGATGTAGGCCACATGGGCGTGGCCCACCCATGGCAGAAGGTGGTGCTCGCAGGTGCTGTAGAGAGCGATGTCCTTCACCATCACCATCTCGTCGTGGTGGGCATCGAAGACGGCCACGAGGTGCTCACCCGGTTCCTCAGCCAGCCCGGAGAACAGCTCGGCGTACATTCGCGCCACCCGCGCCGGCGTATCGACCAGGCCGTCGCGGTCGGGGTCCTCCCCGATGGCCAGCAGGATCTCCCGGACAGCGGCGGCGACCCGGGGGGCATCCACCGATCCATCGCTGCCAACGCGTCGTGCGTTCACATCCCGTCCCCGCGGTAGAGGGCGACGTGGCGCAGGTTTCGGTAGCGCTCGTCCACGTCGAGCCCGTAGCCGACAACGAACTCCGGGGGGATCCGGAAGCCCTCATAGGCCAGGTCGGTCCTGGTCGACTGAAGACCATCCTTGACCAGCAGGGCGCACACCTCCAGGGATTCGGGCCCCCGGGCCCGCAGGTTGCGCCGCAGGTAGGCCAGCGTCAGGCCCGAATCCACGATGTCCTCCACGAGCAGCACGTGGCGCCCGGTCAGATCGGCGTCGAGGTCCTTGACGATGCGAACGACCCCGCTGGTGCGGGTGGCACTCCCGTAGGAGGAAACGGCCATGAAGTCGATCTCGACGGGGAGGTCGATGGCGCGGGCCAGATCGGAGAGGAACACACAGGCCCCCTTCAGCACCCCGATCAACAGCGGCGGCCGCTCGGCGTAGTCGGCGGTGATGGCGGCGCCGAGCTCGGCCACTCGGGTGGCCAGGGCATCCTCGCTGACCACGGTACGCCCGATGGCCCGGTCGGCCCAGTGGCTCATCGACTCCTCAGCGCCCCGGCATGCTCGCCTCCCGGCCTCGGGACCTCCCCGCCCCGGGGCGACAAAGGGCCGGGGACCTCGAGGTGGAGGCGCCCGGCATGACGCCACACCCGGCGCCCACCGGCCACCTCGGTGGCCGGCGCCGTGCCCCGGGCCACGCCCAGAACCCGGTCCACCTCGGCGGCCGAAGGAGGATGGTGCTCATCGTCGGAATCCGCCCGGAGCCAGCAACGCACCGCTCGTCGAGCCAGCGCCACGTCTGCCGATGACAGGGCCCCGGCGTCGGTGGGGTCGACGGCGGCGGCCAGGTGGTCGAGCAGGGCGGCGTCGTCAGCCAGGAGCCGGGCCTGGCGGGCCAGGATCGGCACCGGGTCGCGTCCGGAGATCTCGATCAGCATCGGCATGAGGCGGTGGCGGACGGCGTTTCGCCGGAACCGCAGATCGTCGTTGGAGGGGTCCTGGATCGGATCGAGCCCGGCCAGGGCACAGACCCGGAGGGTCTCCGTCCGGCGCAGATCGAGTAGGGGGCGGCACCGCCGGGCCGGGCCCGTGAAGGGAGCCAGCCCGTCGAGGGCGGCTCCCCGGATCATGTTGAGGAGCACCGTCTCCGCCTGGTCATCGGCGGTGTGGCCGGTGAGCACGCCCGCCGGCAGCGCCCGGTAGCGAAGCTGGCGGGCCCGGGCCTCGAGGTTGGGACCCGCTTCGATCTCGATGCGCCGGGAGCTGAAGGGGACCTCCAGAGCGGCAAGGGAGCGGCCGACGCGCTCGGCTTCGGCCGACGAATCGGCCCGCAGCCCGTGGTCGATGTGGTGCGCCATCACCGCCAGTCCTGCGGCCCGGGCCAGGACCACCAGGGCCAGCGAGTCCGGCCCGCCCGAGACGGCGGCGTCGACCCGGGACGTTGACGGAAAATGGCACCGCCGGACCAGGTTGGCCAACTGCTCCCCGGGGTTTTCGGGGTGGGGGTCCTCGGCGTCGTCCAGGAACGTGACCACCCGGCTCAGGGCTGAGCGAGCGTGGCCGGGACGGCCGCACGGGCGATCCAATGGTCCGGCTCGCGGATCTCCGCCGACGTGGGCAACCATTGGGGTCCGGTCCAGACCCGGGCCAACATCTCGGCGCCGCCGGCATCCTCGACCGCTTCGATGAAGCGCTCACCCTGCTCGTACTGGCGCAGCTTGGCATCGAGTCCGATGAGCACCGACACCACCTTGGCGAGGCCGCGCTGCTGGCGCCGCTCACGCAGTGCCTGGCCGAAGCGCGCCGCGTTGGGGATGCGGTCGGCGCCGGCCCGGTCCATGGTCACGTCGCCGTGGCCCTCCAGAAGGCTCATCAGGCCCCCGATCTCCTGGATGGCCTTCAACTGCTCGGGGCTGGCCAACAAGGTGATCAGGCCACCGTCGTCGAGGGGGTTGTGCCCGGTACGGATCCCCTGAGCGGCTCGGCGCAGGGCATCGAGAAGGCGCTTGGGGTCGGGGTCGAGACCGTCGAGGGTGTGCTCGACCAGCGACAGGAAGTGACGGCGCATCCAGGGCACCCCGGTGAACTGGGCCCGGTGGGTGACCTCGTGGAGGGCCAGCCACAACCGGAACTCCCGGGGAGGAAAGTCGAAGCGCTTTTCCAGGGCCAGCACGTTGGGCCCCACGTAGTAAACGATGTCCTGATCCTCGGGATGCTCGTCCTCGATGAGCAACTGGTCGTACTGGCCGAGTACCCGGGTCGACATCCAGCCGAGCAGCAGGCCGACCTGAGTCCCGCTCACCGAGCGGCTGACCGAGCCCGGCAGGAGCGGGGAACGCTTCCGGCTCTCGAGCGCCACTGCCAGCTTGTCGGTGACCGGCCGCAACAGCCGCTGGAACGATGCGATGTTGGCGTCCACCCACTCGGAACGATCGACCACCCGGGCCCGGGCCGGTCCCACCAGGGATTGCAGGCCGGTCTCCGCGGTGACCAGATCCTCGGCGACGGCCGTCAGCTCCTCGAAGTCGGAGGCCAGGGCGGCCAACTCGTAGCTGGCGATGGTCGGCGTGCGGCGCGCCACCCGGGTGGCCACCCGCTGCGCCAGATCCCAGCCGATCATGCCCTCCCCCGACGGAGCGGCTCCCTCCCCCCCCGCCGGGATGTCGCTCGACGTCGGGTGGCCCGACTCTGCCTTGTCGGTCGACCCTGCCTTGTCGGTCGACCCTGCCTTGTCGGTCGACCCTGCCTTGTCGGTCGACCCTGCCTTGTCGGTCGACCCTGCCGGGGCATCGGGCGCCGTCACGAGCGGGGGAGCCTGGTCGGCATCGGTGCGGTCATGGCGTGGATGCTACCGAGTGGCCCCGCCGGTGGTCGCTCACCGGTCGAGGGCCCTCAGGCGATCTTCTTGCCCCGGGTCCTGGGCACGGCCATGGGTTCGTGCTGGTAGCAGTACTTTCCGTTGTTGTATCTCGACAGTTGCGTCTCACATCCCTGCTCCCGACACTGGCGGTCGGATCCGAAGGACTTCGAGGCACGCTCACTGCCACTCAGGGTGTGACCACCGAGGGATCGTTCAGTCATGGTCTCGCTCCATCACCTCTCTGTGGATGCTCCAACAACGGTGGTGTCGGGATGATTCCCGTGACCTGGTGCCGCTGACGCTCAGTGTTCGTCGCCCAACCCGCCGCCGGATGGCGAAGATCCCGGAACTCCCGAGGAGCCCTTGGCCGCCTCCGCGATCACCGCCGCCACCCGCAGGCGGAGTCGCTCGGGAACGGTGTCCCGGCATCCCTTGGCCACCACCACCTTCAGCTCGGCTTCGAAGTCGAAGGCCCCCAGACACGGGGAACACTCGTCGAGGTGGCGCTGGATCTGGCGGGTCCGCTCGTCGGTCAACTCCCCGTCGAGGAAGTGGTAGAGCGTGCTCAGCGCCTCGTCGCAGGTGCCCGGGTTCTGTCCCGGGCCGTCGGCCACAGTGCCGTAGTCCCCCATCATCACCCCACATCTCCCTGTCCGCCGACGGCGGGAGGCTGCTGGTGTCCGGTGTCTGCGATCGAAGGTCTCATCAGCTCTCTCGTACTCCCGCTTCGCCCCGCCATGGCCGGGCCCTGGTGGCCGATGACGACGTGTCAAGCGGCCGGAGGGAACTCAAACGGCGCCTCCGGCGACCAGTCCTCGCTCCATCCCGAACTGGTGCAACGCCTTTTGGAGCGCCTTTCTTCCGCGATGGAGTCGACTCATGACCGTGCCGATGGGGATGTCCACGATCTCGGCGATCTCCTTGTAGGAGAAGCCCTCGACATCGGCCAGCAGGACCGCCATGCGAAAGGCCTCTGGCAGCGACTCCACCGCGTCCTTGACATCCGAGTCGGTGATGTGGTCGAGCAGCTCATCCTCGGCGCTACGACCCGCGCTCACCGCCTCCAGGCCGCCGAGACGGTGGTAGAGGAAGAGATCCTCGCCCTCGTCGAGCTCGGTCTGCTCCGGACGTCGCTTCTTGGCCCGGTAGGAGTTGATAAATGTATTGGTGAGGATCTTGTACAGCCATGCCTTGAGGTTGGTCCCCTCCTGAAAGGACCCGAAACCCCGGTACGCTTTAAGATAGGTTTCCTGTACCAGATCCTCGGCGTCTGCGGGGTTCCGGGTCATCCGAAGGGCCGCGCTGTACATCGAACCCATGTGAACCATGGCCAGGTCGGCAAAGTGCTTCTGGTCGGCCATTGCTCCAATCTACCCCGCGAGGGTGACGCTAACCCACGCACCCGCTCGCCGTGACCCCGGGACACAGCCGCCCCGGTAGGGTCGGGCGCATCGGGGCCCGTCGGGGCGACACCGCGGACCCGGGAGGGCCAGGATGAAGGTGACCGTGCTCGGAGGGGGCTCATGGGGAACCACGGTCGCCACCTTGACCTGCGCCCACAACGACACGATCCTGTGGGCCCGAGACGAGAACGCGGCCCAGGAGATCGACGCCCGCCACACCAACGAGCGGTACCTCCCCGGTTTCGTCCTCCCCGAGCGGCTGCGGGCCACCTCCGACCTGGAGAAGGCCGTCGTCGATGCCGATCTGCTCATCGTGGGCATTCCCTCCAAGGGCTTCCGGGCCACCTTGAGCGAAGCCGGCCCGTGGGTCCGGCCGTGGATCCCCGTGGTCAGCCTGACCAAGGGCATCGAGCCGGTCAGCCTGCTGCGTATGACCCAGATCATCGAGGAGTTGCTCCCCGGTCATCCGGCAGCCGCCCTGAGCGGACCCAACCTGTCCCGGGAGATCATGGCCGGCCAGGCCGCGGCCAGCGTCATCGCCACCAAGGACCCGGGTGTGGCCCGGGCCCTGCAGAAGGTGCTGAGCCGGGCCCTGTTCCGGGTGTACATGAACCACGATGTCCTCGGCTGCGAGATCGGCGGCGCGTTGAAGAACGTCATCGCCATCGCCGCCGGTATCGCCCAGGGCCTCGGCGTGGGCGACAACACCCGGGCCGCGGTGATCACCCGGGGACTGGCCGAGGTGACCCGGCTCGGGGTGGCCATGGGTGCAGAGGCCCAGACCCTGGCCGGCCTGGCCGGCATGGGGGACCTGATGGCCACGTGCGTGAGCCCGTTCAGCAGGAACCGCAGCGTCGGCGAGCAGTTGGGCCGGGGCCGGTCCCTCGATGAGATCCTGGGTGGGATGCACATGGTGGCCGAGGGCGTCGGCACCGCGGTGGTGGCCTTGGATCTGGCCCGACGCCACGACGTGGCCCTGCCCATCTGTGAGGAGGTCTACAAGATCGTGATGGGCGAGAAGAAGCCCATCGACACCTACCGGGGCCTGGCCGCCCACCCCGGCCACGAGGCCGATCCGGGCTGAATGGTGCCCCCCCGGTTCCCCTTCCTCGACACTGCCTTTGTCGCCCTCGCCCATCGGGGCGGGGCCCAGGAGCGACCGGAGAACACCTGGGCCGCCTTTTGCCATGCCGTGGACGACCTCGACTATCACTACCTGGAGACCGACGTCCACGCCACAGCCGACGGGGTGGTGGCGGTCATCCACGACCCCGCGCTCGACCGCACGACCGACCGCGTCGGGTCGGTCGCCTCCCTCCGCTGGAGTGAGGTGGCCCGGGCTCGCATCGCCGGCGACCAGGCCATCCCTCTCCTCGAGGAGCTCCTGGCCGCGTGGCCCGCGGTCCGCTGGAACATCGACGCCAAACACGATGCGGTCGTCGAGCCCCTGGCCGAGGTCATCCGCCGGGCCGGGGCCCTGGCCCGGGTGTGCGTCACCGCGTTTTCCGACCTGCGCCTGCTTCGGATCCGCCGGGGGCTCGGCCCGGGGCTGTGCACCGCGCTCGGCCCGGTAGCCGTCACCCGGCTGCGGGGGGCCAGCTACGTCCCAAGCCTGGGCAGGTGGCGACCCGGGCCCGCGGGCACCGTCCAGGTCCCGATGTCCCAGGGACCGATCCGGGTGGTCGACACCCGCTTCGTCGACGCCGCCCATCGCCGGGGCCTGGCCGTGCATGTGTGGACGGTCAACGACGCCGCCACCATGGACCGCCTGGTGGACCTCAACGTCGACGGGATGATGACGGACCGACCGACCCTGCTGCGCAGCGTCTTGGAGCGGCGGGGACTCTGGACCTGACGACACCGGAGGGGAATGTCCTCGCCCAATGCCCTCAGACCTCCCGCCACAGGGCTTCCAGACGGTGATTGATCGACACCAGGTCCACGTTGTCGGGGTCGAAGTGGTCGCCCAGCCAGGCGACGATGTCGGCATGCTCAGCGTCGGCGGGATCCGAAAGGGCGTCGAGGACGTGCTCGTAGCCCTCGGGACCGCCCGAATCCTCCGGCGGGCAGGCCCGGTCGCCGGCCAGGCAGGTGAGAGGGGACACGGTGGCGTCGTAGGGCTGGACGGAGAGCACCTCGACCAGGTGCTCCCAGCCGTCGCCCAGGTCGTAGAAGTAGCCGAAGGCGGCATCGAGGGGACCGACCTCGGTCACGGTGACCGACGATTCATCGGCCAGGAGCTCGCCCCAGCTGCGCTCGTCGGGGGGTCCGTAGGTGACGTCGCCCACCCGCCACTCGTGGAGGTGGATGTCCTCCCAGCCCATGGCGATCTGGACCACCGCGTGCAGCACGGCCAGCGTGAGCGGACTGGGCACCCGGAGGTGGCGCCACACCGGTGGGCCGACGTCGAGCAGGGTCACCTTGAGCTCGTGGACCGTCAGGGACGGGGCGACATCGGACATGACCGCAGGCTACGGGAGGCCCATCCTCCGAGGCACTCGGACCGCCGGCACCGTACTTTTCGTGAATCGGAGCGGGCGCTGAGGCACAATCAAGCGGCGGGAGCTTCCCCTATGACGGCCGGCTTCCGTGCGACGACCAGGAGAGGGACGAGGCGATGAGCGACTGGACCCCGGGACCGAGCGTGGAGCCCGAGCACTCCCCCGGCCCCCCACCGAGCCGAACCGGACCGGGGGACCAGCGGCCGCCCACCGAGGTCCACCCGGTGCCGTCATGGTTGCCCAGGCCGGGACCCGTCGATCGAACGGCGCCGGGCGCCCCCGATCAGCCGTCGTCAGCGCCGGCCGCCGCCGGGCCACCTTGGTCAGCGCCGGGCGCGTCCACCGGGCAACCTTGGTCAGCGCCGGGCGCGTCCGCCGGGCCACCGTGGACGCCGGCCGGCGGCGAGCCGAGGTGGGCGCCACCGGCCACCGCCGATCTCCCCGGCCAGGCGCCACCCGCTGCGGCCTGGTCCCCGCCTGGCACCAGGTTGCCCACCGGGCCGCCGCCGTCGAATGGCGGCGAGTCGGTCACCATGCTGGTCACGGTCGTGGCCCCGGGAGGGGGGCGTACCTCCACCCGGGTGCCCGCCGATGTCGCTGCCGCCGAGCTGGCCCCCGGCCTGGGGGCAGCGGTCAATGTGGCCAACGTGACCGAGCTGACCCTCGCCAGTGGCTCCCTCATCCCGCCGGGCTCCACCCTGGGTACGGCAGGCGTCACCGACGGCTCCACCATCCATGTGGTGGCTCCCGGTTTCCCTGCTCCCCCCCTCGCACTGGGCGCCCGGCGGCCCCGGCGGGTGTCGCTGGGGCTGGCCGTCGTGACCATCGTGGCCAGCGCCGCGGTGTTCTTCGTGCTCGGCGGGCTCATCGTCGGCTCCGGTCCTAGCCCTAGCCCTGGCCCCGGTCCCGGGGCCCGTCAGGCGGCCACCGCGTGGCTGGCGGCCCGATCCTTCACCGGTCCGCGCGCCGCGGGTGTTCCCGCCGACCTGAACCGGACCGGGGCGCTCCCCGGCAGCCTGCAACCGGCCGCCCAGTGGCATCACGGTTCGAGCGCCGGGGAGTCGTTCATCGTCGCTCCCCCCGATGGCGGGGCCTACGGGCTGACGGTGGTCACCGAGGACGGCCGGCTGGCCCTCCCGCCCACCTTCTCCCCTCTGCCGTTTGTGTCCGGGAACGCTCCTCCTGCGCCCGGCCGGAGTCGGGTGAGCCCCAGCGAGACCCTCCCGGCACCGGTGGCCGCCTGGATCCAGGCCGTGTTCGGACCGGACGGCACGCTTCCCCCAGCCTACGGCTTGGGCGTTTCGAAGGCGCCTCAGGTGCTGGCCTCGTGGAGCCCGGCGGGTGGGGCCGGCGGGCAGGTTCTGCGGATCCGCCTCGCCCTTGACTCCGCCGCGCCGGGGACGGCCGCGGCCAAGCTGGCGGCTGGCGCCGAGGCCGCCAACGCCGCGGTGGCCGCCGGGCAGGCGGCGGTGGCCGCCGATCAGAAGGCGGTGGCCCAAGCCGCGGCTGCGGCCCGCACCGCCGCCGCCGCGCTGGCCGCCGCCAACCCTGCCGCCCCTCCCGACCCGGCGCTGGTCACCGCCGCCGGGGCGGCCAACGGGGCCGTCACCGCCGCCAACGCCAAGGGGATGACCGACACCGTGGCCCTGGCCGCGGCCCAGGCTGCCGCTTCGAAGGCCGACGCCGCAGTTCCCACCACATCCTCCAAGCTGGTAGCCACCTACGACGTGTGGATGCGGGCCCAGACGGTGGTGGGCTACGCCCCCGCCGCCTACGGGTGAGGGTGGCCGGCGCCTGAACTAACGGACCACCAGCCGGGCCACGTCGAGCACCCGGTTGTGGAAGAAATGACCGGGATGACGGGTGGACTCGACGACCACGAAGCTGCTGAGCGCCACCCAGGGATGGCCCTGGGCATCGGAGAACACCTCGAGGCCTCCAGGAGCCAGAAGATCCGGGGAGGTGGCCAACCACGGATGGTCGGAGGTTTCCTGGCACGGTCCCGAAACGGTCGGACACCAGGCCAGGCCGGTCTGGTAGGCCTCTGATCTCCAGTTGCCGCCCGAGAAGAACAGCCAGTAGCCGCCCTGGCTGGCGGCCACCATGGCCGGGCCCTCGACCACGCCCTGCTCCCAGGCCACTCCGGCGCCCAGCAGGCGGTGAAGCGGGCCGGACACCGCGAGGCCGTCGCCGGCCAGAGATTGGGACCAAAGAGCGTCGGGTAGGCCGCTGGAGTTTCCGTCGTTCTTCCAAAGCAGGCTGTGAGCCCCCGAAGCCGTGGTCACCACCGACGCGTCGATGGACCCTCCCTCGGCGCGCTGGCAGACCAGCGGACCCGCCGAGTCGTCACGGTAGGGTCCCTCGGGACGGCTCGACCAGGCCCGCCCGATGCACTGCAGCCCGCTGAGCGCCTCCTGGGTCGTGAAATACAGCACGTAGCCACCGGCCACCCGAAGCGTGGCCGGAGCCCAGGTCATCCACAGGGTCCGGGCCGCCCAGGCCGGCGGGTCCGGTAGGGCATCGGGGAGATAGCTCCAATGGACCAGGTCACTCGACGTCGCCGCGGGGACGTTGGAACTGTGGTCGGTGGTGCCGAAGCGGTAGTACGTGGTCGCTCCCCCGCTGCTCACGGTGAGGATGAACGGGTCCCCGACGTCATTTTGATCCACCGCCGTCATGGGCCCCGCCCCTGGGCGAAGAGGCCCGGGGTGTGCGGGGGCAGCCGGGGCCTGGCTGACCCGGAGTCCCACGGTCAGCCCGGCGACCACGAGCACGATCGCCGCCATTGCCCCCCGTCCCAACCACCGTCGGCCCGCTGCGCCGATCGGCCCGCCTGCGTCGTGGTCCGCCCCTGGCACGTCGCTCACCCCCCTTCCACCCTCCTACCCCCATCTGAGGTGCTCCAGGTGCCCTCGACGGCGGCCACGATAGGCGACGAAGCCCCGATCCTCCCGGCGCGGGGCGGACTTCAGGTTGGCTTCAGCTCGAGGCGGAGGGCTTCGCCGTCGACGTCGCTCTTGACGGCCACGAAGGCGCCTGGTTGGCCGCCGAGCAGGACTATGACGCCATGCTTCTGAAAAGGCAACTAGCTGCGACGTTGCTCGCCTTCACCGGCGATGGCGCTGAGGACCTCGTCGAAGGCGGCGAGGCTGTGGCCGCTCAAGAACGTGTCGACATGGGGCATGGCCGCGGCCATGCCTGCGGTGAGCGGCAGAAATCCCTCGGCCGCCCTTCTGGGGTTGACCCAGATCACACGGTAGGCCAGTCGCCGCAGGCGGGCCATCTCCGTGCCCAGCACTTCCGCCTGGCCCCGGTCCCATCCGTCGGACAGCACGACGACCACCGCGCCGCGGGCCACGCCCCGCCGGCCGTGCTCGGTGTTGAAGGTCTTGATGGCCGCCCCGATCCGGGTCCCCCCCGACCAGTCAGGCGCCGCCCGAGCGGCGCGCCGGAGAGCCTCCTCGGGCGTGGACGCCTTCAATGCCCGGGTCAGGCGAGTCAGGCGGGTGGCGAAGACAAACGCCTCCGCCCGGGCGCCGCCCACGCCCGACATGAGTAGCTGCAGGTAGGCGCGGGCATAGGGCTCCATCGAACCGGAGACGTCACAGATCAGCACCAAACGGCGGGGCCGGCTCCGGCGGTGGCGGCGGACGGCGACCAGGGGCTCACCACCGCTGCGCCGGGCCCGGCGCAGGGTGGCCCGCACGTCGAGGTCCGACCCACGACGGGATCGGACCGCTCGCCGGGCCCGGCGAGGCGGGGTGACGAACGCCATCCGGGCGCTGAGGGCGCGCAGGGCGAGCAGCTCCTCGGCGCTGAGGGCGGCGAAATCCTTGACCCTGAGGCGTTCCTCGGCGCTCAGCGCGGCCACCACGGCCTCCCCCAGGGGGTCCGGCGCACTGTCGTCGTCGCCCAGCGCAGAGGGCCGGGGCGCCCGGCCGGGGCTCTGGCCGGGGGCATCGGGGCCGACTTCGGGCCCCCGGGGGCGGGGGCCGCCGGCCGAGACCTTGACCGGCGGAGGGTCGGGTTGGTCGCCTCGCCACTGGGCGGGGTCGACCAGTCCCCCGAAGACCTGGGCGAAGACGCTGTCGAAGATCTCGATCTGGTGGCGGCCGGCGGTCAGGGTCACCCGGGCCATCCAGTACAGCTCGGTCGTGGTGAGCGGCGGGGAGAGGGCCATGGTGGTGGCGAACCGGGCGCCGCCCTGGGCCGTGACCTCTACGCCCGCGGCGTGCAGGAGGCGGCCCAGGCGGGCGGCGATGTCGGCCAGATCCGGGCCGGGCGGGTCGGGGGCGCCGTCGGGGCCGGCCGGGTCGGGGCCGGCCGGGTCGGGGCCGGCCGGGTCGGGGCCGGCCGGGTCGGGGCCGGCCGGGTCGGGGCCGGCCGGGTCGGGGCCGGCCGGGTCCGTGCGCGGCACGCTCAACTCGTGCCGGCCACCCAGGCCAGACCCCTGTCCACCACGACGTCGAGATCTTCGCGGTACTTGAGGACCGAGCCGACGGTGGCCAGCAGAGTCGTCTCGTCAAGCCGCTCGGCGCCCAGCAGGTCGAGAGCCAACGTCCAGTTGATGGCCTCGGCCACGCCGGGCAGCTTTTGGATGTCGAGGCTTCGAAGGCGAGTCACCGCCGCGGCCACCTGCTCGATCAGGGACTGGGTGCTGGCCGGGGCCCGGCGGCGGATGATCCGGGTCGTCCGCTCCAGGTCGGGATAGTCGATCCAGTGGTACAGGCAGCGGCGCTTGAGGGCGTCGTGGAGGTCTCGGGTCCGGTTGGAGGTCAGCACCACGATGGGCGGGTAGCGGGCCGCCACGGTTCCCAGCTCGGGGATGGTGACGGCCGACTCGGCCAGCAGCTCGAAGAGAAACGCCTCGAACTCGTCGTCGGCTCGGTCGATCTCGTCGATGAGCAGCACCGCGGGCCGGGGGCCGGCATGGTCCACGGCGCGCAGGAGTGGTCGGCCGATCAGGTAGTCGCGGCCGAAGAGGTCGTCGTCGCGCAGATCCCGGCCGCCGGCCTCGGCCAGGCGGATGGCCAGCAGCTGGCGGGGGAAGTTCCACTCATAGAGGGCCTCGGAGGCGTCGATGCCCTCGTAGCACTGGAGCCGGATGAGCGGGGTGTCGAGGACCTCGGCCAGAGCCTTGGCCGCCTCGGTCTTGCCCACGCCGGCCTCCCCCTCGAGCAGGAGCGGCTGGGGAAGGCGGGCCGCACAGAACAGGGCCGTGGCCATGCCCTGGTCGGCCAGATAGCCGAGCTCCTCCAGGCGGGCGCGTAGGGCGTGGGGGGACGCAACCAGCTCGGCGACGGTGCTCAACGGAGGGGGTTGTTCACGTCGGGTAGGCGGCCGGCCGGGCCGTGAAGGCGTCCAGGCAGCCCGGTCCGCAGAACCACACCACCTCCCCGTCGTGGTCCACCTGCAGCCCGTCGGCAGCCGGGAAAACCGCCATGCCGCACACCGGGTCGGTGGCCCGGGCGTCGTCGATCACCGGGGCTTCGAGCCCGAGCACGGGGCCACCGCTGCCGGGCCGGGAGGCCACGATCTCGGCCAGAATGGACAGGGCGACCTCCTCGGAGGTGCGCGCTCGGAGATCGAGCCCGGCGGGAGTGTGGACCTGGGCCTTGAGCTCGTCGCTCACCGCCAGAGTGTCGACCACGGCCCGTCCCCGCTGGGCGCTGGCCACCAGGCCGACGTAGGGCACGCCCGCTTCGAGGGCGGCCTCCAGGGCCCGTTTCTCGCCCCGGCCGTGGGAGGCGACGACCAGCGCCACGGTGTCCACCGGCAGCGCGCCGTCGTAGCTCTCCACGCCGTAGCGCAGTGCGAAGCCGATGGCCGCCAGAGCCCGGGCGATGGGCGCCTGGCCCACCACCAGGACCAGCGGGGGTGGCAGCAGCGGCTCGAGGAAGACCTCGAGGGTGCCACCCGAAAGGCACGGGTTGTGGACCACCGTCTTGCCGGGCTGGTCGGCCTCGGGCCGTGGCGTGATGCGCAGCACCACGGCCTCCCCGGAGCGCAGCGAGGCCAGGGACTGGTCGCGCACCGTGGTCTCCGCGCAGGTGCCCCCCACGAAGCCCTCCAGGCTACCGTCGGCGAGGATGATGGCCTCGTCGCCTGCCTTGGCCGAGGTTGGTCGCTCCGCCACCACCACCCGGGCGTGCACGAACGGGACGCGGGCGCGGCGCAGCTCGTGGGAGCGATCGGAGAGATCCTGGCGGAGCACGGCGAGAGACGCTGCTATTCGATGGCGAGGTCGGGGCGCAACTGCCGTCCCCGCATGGCCCGCCACACTGCGGCCGGGGTGAGGGGCATGTCGGCCTGGCGAATCTGGAGGGCATCGAGCACGGCGTTGACGATGGCCGCCGGGGAGCCCACGGTGGCCGACTCGCCGACCCCCTTGGTGCCGAGGGGGTGGTGCGGGGAAGGGGTGACCGTCTCGCCCAGCTCCCAGCTCGGGCACTCGACCGACGTGGGCAGGAGATAGTCCATGAATGACCCCCCGAGGTTGTTGCCGTCCTCATCGAAGGCGATCACCTCCATAAGGGCCATGCCCACACCGTCGGCCAGTCCGCCGTGCACCTGGCCCTCGACGATCATGGGGTTGATCCGGGGCCCACAATCATCGACAGCGATGAAGCGACGGACCTTGACCACCCCCGTCTGGGGATCGACGTCGACCACGCAGATGTAGGCGCCGAAGGGGTAGGTGAGGTTGGGCGGGTTGTAGACGACCGAAGCGTCGAGATGGCCCTCCACGCCTTCGGGCAGCTCCAGGTTGCCATGGGCCGCGAAGGCCAGCTCCTGGATGGTTTTGCCCTGCTCGGGGTCACCCTTGACCTGCCAGCGGCCATGCTCCCACTCGAGGTCGTCGGGCGAGCACTCGAGGGCGGCGCCGGCGACGATTCGGGCCTTCTCCTTGATCCGCTGGGCGGCCACCGCGGCGGCGGCACCGGATACGGGGGTCGAACGCGACCCGTAGGTACCCAGCCCGAAGGGCGTGTTGTCGGTGTCGCCGTGGATCACCTCGATGTCCTCGGGAGGGATCCCGATGACGTGGGAGACGATCTGGGCGAAGGTGGTCTCATGGCCCTGGCCCTGGGACTGCACGCTGATGCGGAGCTGCGCCTTGCCGGTGGGATGGATGCGCAGCTCGCAGCCATCGGCCATCCCCAGACCGAGGATGTCCATGTGCTTGCGGGGTCCGGCACCCACGCCCTCGGTGAAGAAGGAGATGCCGATGCCCATCAAGGGTTTGGTCCCGGTGGTATCGGCGCGCCGCGCGGCCTGCTCCCGGCGCAGCTCGTCGTAGCCGGCGATCCTCATGGACTCCTTCAGGGCCCGCGGGTAGTCACCCGAGTCATACTCCCAGCCGGTGGGCGTGGTGTAGGGGAACTGCTCGGGGCGCAGCAGGTTCTTCATGCGCAAGTCGGCCGGGTCCATCTTCAGCTCGAAGGCCAGGCAGTCAACCATCCGCTCCACCAGGTAGGCCGCTTCGGTGATCCGGAACGAGCAGGCATAGGCCACGCCGCCCGGGGCCTTGTTGGAATACACCGCGGTCACCTTGCAGTGAGCTGCCGGGTAGTCGTAGGAACCGGTGAAGATGTGGAAGAAGCCGGCCGGGAACTTGGTGGGCTGGGCCACGCCGTTGAAGGCACCGTGGTCGGCCAGCACGTTGACCCGGAGGCCGAGGATCTTGCCGTCGGCCGTGGCCGCGATCTCACCGTGCATGTGGTAATCGCGGGCAAACGAGGTCGACATGAGGTTCTCGGCGCGATCCTCCACCCACTTCACCGGGGCCCCGGTGACGATCGAGCCGACCACCGAGCACACGTAGCCCGGGTAGATCCCCACCTTGTTGCCGAATCCGCCGCCGATGTCGGGGGAGATCACCTGGATCTTGTGCTCGGGCAACCCGGCCACGATGGCATACAGCGTCCGGTGGGCGTGGGGGGCCTGGGTCGTGGTGGTGATGGTGAGCTTGCCGGTGACCTTGTCCATGTAGGCCACCGAACCGCAGGTCTCCATGGGGGCGGGGTGTACCCGGGGGTAGATGATGTCCTCGGCCACCACCACCTCGGCGTTGGCGAAGACCTCGTTGCACAGGTCGGCGTCGCCGGCCTCCCAGTCGTAGATCTTGTTGTCGCTGCGGCCCTCGAGGTCATCTCGGATGACGGGGGCGTCGGCGTCGAGTGCCTTTCGGGCGTCGCTCACCGCGGGAAGAACCTCGTAGTCGACCTCGATCAGCTCGAGGGCGTCGCGGGCCGAGT
>JAABUQ010004771.1_pt1 | contig 22634 bp, 19 predicted proteins | sample 5560001 | NCBI WGS metagenome assembly JAABUQ01 (sample SAMN10711888, study PRJNA513371) | rock metagenome | isolation source: Antarctica rocks | place: Antarctica: Victoria Land, Finger Mt nord | collected 2015-12-18 | reverse complement strand
CTGATCCCGGTGTGGCGCGTGAGCGAGGACCGGCGAGCGCTGGTGAGCGATGTCGTGCTGGCGTTCGCCGGCGCGGGGATCCTGTTCCTGCCGTGGCTGCCGAACTTCACCTACCAGGCGACGCACACCGGAGCTCCGTGGGCAACGTCGATCCGGTTCGGCGCGCCGGTCCTGATCTCGCGCGACCTGCTCGGCGGGGACCGCATCACGGTGGCCGTCGTGCTCGCCGCCGTGATCGGCTTCGCCCCGCTGTGCACCCGCGCGTACCGCCGGACCCGGGATGCGACGGTGCTGTGGACGCTGATCTCGCTGCCGGTCGCGACGCTGGCAATCGCCTGGCTCGTCTCGCAGATCACCCCGGCGTTCGTGGCCCGCTACATGGCGCCGATCCTCGCGTCGATCCTGCTGCTGGCGGCCTGGGGCGCGGCGCGGGCGGGGATCGTCGGGCTCGTGGCGGTCGCGCTGTCGATCGTGTTCGTGGTCACCGTCGCCTCGTACGTGCCGCAGTACAAGAGCGACATGCGCGATGCGGGCGGGGAGATGGCGCCGTTGCTGCATCGCGGCGACCTGGTGCTCGTCGCCCAGCCGGACACCACTCCACTGGCCTGGTACTACCTGCCCCGGGGCCTGCGATACGCGACCACGCTCGGCCCGGTCTCCGACCCCCGCTACATGAACTGGGTCTATGCGCTCAAGCGCTTGCACCATGCCAATCCGCAGGCGACGTTCGCGCCGGTACTGGCCAGCCTGAGGCCCGGTCAGCAGCTGCTCTACGTGCGACCGCTGACCGAAGGCGCGGGGAACTGGCAGGCACCGTGGACGCAGCTCGTCCGCCGTCGCGCGGCCCAGTGGGGAGCGCTCCTGCAAGCCGAGGTCAACCGCGGAGTCCTCCGATCAGTCGCGTGGGCGCCGCACAACTACCGCGCAGCCAGCATCCTCGCCGAGAGCGCCGTGCTCTACGAGAGGGTCTCCTGAGCATGCCCGTGATCTGAGAGCAGGTCTCCCCGAGCATGCTCTACGACATGTCCGTGCTCTGAGAGCAGGTCTCCCCGAGCAAGGAAGTCTCCTGACGATCCAAGAGAAGATGAGCGATATGAACGACATAGATCCTCCGGCGAGCCACCCGTCCGGGGCCGCCCCGCCCACTGGGAGCTCCCGGCCCACCGGAGCCCTCCAGACCGCCGGGACCGCCCAGACCGCTCGCGCCGCCCACGGCTCCGAGATCACTGCGGAGCGCCCCGTGGTGGTGCTGGGCGGCGGTCCGGCCGGACTGACCGCGGGCTACCTGCTCGCCAAGCAGGGCAAGCCGGTGATCGTGCTCGAGTCGACCGATCAGGTCGGCGGCATCGCGCGGACCGAGGTTCGCGATGGCTACCGTTTCGACCTCGGCGGCCACCGCTTCTTCACCAAGGTCAAGGAGGTCGACGACCTCTGGCACGAGATCATGAAGGAGGAGTTCCTAAAGCGCCCGCGGCAGTCTCGGATCTACTGGAACAACAAGTTCCTCGACTACCCGCTCGACGGCATGGACGTGATCCGCAAGCTCGGACCCGTCGAGCTCGCCAGATGCGGTGCCTCCTACCTGGCCGCCGCGATCAAGCCCAAGGCACGCGAGGACACGTTCGAGGAATGGGTCTCCAACCGCTTCGGCAAGCGGCTCTACCAGCATTTCTTCAAGACCTACACCGAGAAGCTGTGGGGCGTGCCCGCGACCGAGATCCGCTCCGAGTTCGCGGCGCAGCGGATCAAGGGCCTGTCGTTCTTCAGCGCCGCGAAGGCGGCGTTCGTCGGCAACAAGGACAACAAGATCAAGTCGCTGATCTCCGAATTCAACTACCCCCGCTACGGGCCCGGTCAGATGTGGGAGCAGATGACCGAGGACATCAAGGCTCACGGCGGCGAGGTGCGGATGAACGCTCCGGTCACGCGGCTGCGGATCGACGGCGGACGCGTGACCGAGCTCGTCGCGGGGGGTGAGACGCTCAACCCTTCGCACGTGATCTCCTCGCTGCCGCTGCGCACCACCGTCGGGATCACCGAGCCCGAGGCGCCGGTCGACGTCCGCGACGCCGCCCGCGGCCTGCGCTACCGCGACTTTCTCACCGTCGCGCTCGTGATCGACAGCCTCGAGCTGTTCCCGGACAATTGGATCTACATCCACCAGCCGGGAGTCAAGGTGCTGCGTATCCAGAACTTCCGCTCCTGGAGCCCCTGGATGATCCCCAACGACACCGACACCTCGATCGGGCTCGAGTACTTCTGCTTCGAGGGCGACGAGGTCTGGAGCATGGCGGACGACGACCTCGTCAAGATGGCGACGGGCGAGCTCGAGAAGCTCGGACTGGCAAGGGCGCAGGACGTGAAGTTCGGCTTCGCTGTACGCGTGCACAAGGCGTACCCGATGTACGACGTCGAGTATCCCGAGCGCGTCGCCACGATCCGCGGCTGGCTGGAGGGCATCGAGAACCTGACGCAGGTTGGCCGCAACGGGCTTCACCGTTACAACAACTCAGACCACTCGATGCTCACCGCGATGCGGGCGGTCGACAACATCCTGCTCGGGACGGACCACGACATCTGGGCGGTCAACGCCGAGAGCGTCTACCACGAGGAGCACGTCGAGCCAGAGCAGCCCTACCGCGACGCTCCCGAGACGCCGGCGATGGAGCAGCCACTCGCGTCGGAGCGTTAGTGGGCGCGGGGGCCGGAGCGTTAGTGGGCGTCCGCATGTCGAGCGGTAGCGATCGCCGCCGGGTGGAGCGGTATTGGGCCCGGGTGGAGCGTTGGTAGGTGCGAGGCGGCGGGTCGGCGGTTCCGCGCTTGCCCTGGTGCTGGCGCTGGCGCTGAGCGGGCCGGCGGCTGCGCGGGCTGCCCCCGGGAACCCGCTCAGCCCGGGCCTTCCTCCGCCCTCGCCCCAGGTCCAGACCAGCACCTCGCCCGCGGCCCCGAGCACCACCCCGAGCACTTCGGGCGCGAACGGCGGGCTCAGCGGGAGCAGCGCGGTCGCGATCGGCGTCGGCGCGATCGTGATCCTCGGGGGTATCTCGCTGTTCATCTGGCGCGATGCACGCCGCCGCGCGCCGGTGCGTCAACGCACGGCGGAGGCGACAGCCGGCCCCGGCGGACGGCCCGCGTCGAAGCAGCGGGCCAAGCCTCGCAAGCTCAGCGCGGCTGAGAAGCGGCGTCGCAAGCGGGGCAGGGCCCGGTAGCTCAGCCCGCCTGAGCGGGGACCCGGTCAGCAGGCCTGAGCGGACACCCGGTCAGCAGGCCTGAGCGGACACCCGGTCATCACGCCGGAGCAGGCACCCGGTCAGCCCGCCCGAGCCAGCACCCGATATCCAGATCTCCCGATCTCCTAGTCGCCGATCCGCCGGATCGCGTGCTTGGCGCGCAGCAGCTGACGCTCCACCGTCCGGGTCGTGCATCCAGTGTACAGGGACATTTCCGCGTAGCTCAGGCCGAGCGCGTGTAGCCACAGCAGACGCTGCTGGCGCTCAGGCAGGCTGCGAATCGCGTCGAGCCGCTGCCTGTGTTCGAACAGCTCCTCCGGTCCGGGGGAGCGACCGTCGATCGCCGGCTCGCCTTGATGCTCGAGTGCGGCATCGAGCGAGCACTCGCGGTCGTTTCGGCGAATCAGCTTGAAGGCCTCGTGGATCGCGGTCTTGGCCAGCCAGGAGAGCACGGCGTCTGGACTGACCCGATCGCGGTGGTACACCAGCCGGCTCCAGGCAAACTGGCACGCATCCTCGATTACGGGATCCGCCGCGCGAACGTCCGAGCGAACGATTCGCTCGAGGCGGCCCGACAGCGCGCGGTAGAGCTCGCTCAGATTGCCCACGCGCGGGTCGGGCCCACTCAGCTCGCCGGCCTGCGCGTCCTGCCCGCTCAACCCGGCAACGCGTGCGGGGCGCTCGCTCAGCTCGCCCAGGCGCGCGTCGTGCTCGCGCGGCAGAAAGCGGGGACGCTGTGGGCGAGGTGCGAGGTCTTCGTGATGTAGCAGAGGCATTTTGCGATATGTGAATCTAATTGAGACTAAGTTGGTACGAACAACGCTAGCAGAGCCGGAGGAGACTTGGTAGGCTCACAATCGCTCAGTCAATCTAGTTTTGCCTCAGGAGGCCTCGATGCATATCGTTCATGCGGTTACCGCGCACCCCAGCCTTACGGGCCTGCCGGGTAGCAACGTCCTGCAGCAGCTCGTAAACGGGGCCGAGGCGTGGGCGCTCGCGATCTCCGTGCTCGGTGCGTTCGTCGGCGCGGCGCTGTGGGCGGTGGCGTCGCATACCCACAACCACCACCAGGCCGGCCGGGGCCGGATGGCGGCGCTGATCTCGGGTGCCGCGGCCCTCGTCGTCGGAGCGGCACCGGGACTGGTGAACTTCTTCCAGCATCTCGGCACGACCGCCAAGTGAGGAGGTGGGCAAGTGAGTAGCTTTCACCGCACGGGGCCTGTTCGCCGCGGGGGCAGCATCCGTCGCGTAAGCAGCGCCCGCCTCGGGGGCAGCGCCGGCCGCTCTGGCAGCGCCCGTTCCGGGGGCAACGCCTGCCGCGTGGGGGCAGTCGCGCTCGTGCTCGCGACGAGCACCTGCGCGCTTGGCGTGAGCCCGCCGGCCGCCGTGGCTCTCAATCCGATGAAGCCGATCTGTGGCGTGACGGGACTCATCAGCGGGATCGCCGGCAAGGCCTGCACCGCGTTGCGACACGTCCCCAAGCTGGCCAGCGCCGGCGGGAAGCTGATCACCGGACATCCCGGGGCGGCGCTGAAGACGCTCAAAGGCGCGGGTACGTCTGGCGCCGGCGCATCGACGGCGGTCGGACTCGCGGCGATCGTGACCTGGGTCCTGGGAGGGGCGAAGTTCGCGCTGCACCTGACCGCCACGGCGATCGCCAAGACCACGAGCCCGCGCCTCGGCGGCACATGGTTCTCGTCGGTCTACTGGCGCATGGCCGCAGTGTCGGCCGTGCTGACCCTCCCGTTCCTGTTCGCCGCTGCGGTGCAGGCGCTGATCGCCTCCGACCTGGCGCTGCTCGCGCGGGCTGCGCTCGGCTACCTTCCGCTCGCGCTGCTCGCCGTCAGCGTCGCCGCCCCGATCACGATGCTGTTGCTGGCCGCCTCCGACGAGCTGTCGGGGATCGTCTCGGCCGCAGCCGGGAACCCCAGCGGACAGTTCCTGAACCGGACGTGGGGCTTGGCCGGCGGGTTGAGCATCGTCTCTCGCTCGCCGTTCATCGTCTTCCTGATCGGCCTGTTCACCGTCGCGAGCGCGATCGTGCTGTGGCTCGAGCTCGCGGTCCGCGAGGCCGCTGTCTACGTAGTCGTGCTGATGCTGCCGCTGGCCTTCGCCGCGCTGACGTGGCCCGCCCGACGCGTCTGGGCAGTGCGCGCCGTCGAGCTGCTCGTCGCGCTGATCCTCTCGAAGTTCGCGATCGTCGCCGTGCTGACGCTCGGCGGGGCCGCGCTCGGCCGAGCGAGCAGCGGCAGCGTGACGGCGATGGTGGCGGGCGCGGCGCTCGTCGCGATGGGTGCATTCGCGCCGTGGGCGATGTTGCGACTGGTGCCGCTGTCGGAGCTTGCCAGCGGCGCCGCCGGAGCGCTGCGCCCCGGAGCGCGGGCGACATTGGGCCCGCTGCTGCACGCGAGCGATTCGGCGGCACACGCTTCGACCACGTGGGCCGAGGAGATGGCACGCGGACCGCGCGATGGCGCGTCGCCCGATCCCGATCCCATCCCAGACGAGGCCGACAGTGCCGCGTCCTCGCAGGCCGAGCGCTCACGAGAGCCCCTGGGCGCGCTGAGCGCCAGCACTGCCGGGGCACAGGCGGCGGGATCCGCCCGGACCGGATCCGCGGGCTCCGAGGCCGGCGGCGAGGACCCTGCCGGAACGGGGGCGGCGGCCGCGGGCCTGGGCGCGACGCACGAAGGGTCGGAGAGAGCGCGAACCAGGGCGGACGCGGCGGGTCCGCCAGAGCTGCCGGGCGCGCCGGAGGCGGGACCGCCACCCGACCCAGGACCGCCGCCCGATGACGGCGGAGAAGCGCCGCCCGGTGCCGATGCCTCACCCGTCCCAGCCGAGCGTCTGCCCGGCATGGCTCCGATGTGGCAGGCGCCCGATGGGTCCTGGACCCCGATCACGCTCGGTATCGAGGGATGGCCCCTCCCCGATCTGTGGCCTCGTGAAGGTCAGGGTGATGCCGGGCAGGACCGCCGCACGGATGCCGGCGATGAGCGGACCGCCGATGACCCCGATCCACGGCCGCCCGGGCAACGGCCCGAGGAAGGGAGCCTGTGAGCCCGCCTCGCCTGACCTATAGATTCGGCCCGCTCGAGCGCCGGGGAATCCTCGGCCCGGTGCGGGCCGGCCAAGCGGCGATCCTGGCGCTCGCGGCACTCGGTGCGATCGTGGTGCTCGACCGGGCGCCCACGAGCACGGGAGCGCTGCTGGCAACCGCGATCTTCGGCCTCGGCGTCCTGCTGGCCACCGCACCACTGCGGGGACGCACGGTGCAGGAGTGGGCGCCGATCGCGGGATCGTTCGCCCTCCGCCGCACCGGCGGGGGCGCCCGCTTCAGCTCCCCGGCGCCGACACGGGGGACGCACGCCCGCTTGCACGCCCCGGCGCCGGCACGGAAGACCCACGCCCGCTTCGGTGGCGTGGCTGGGGAAACGCAGCTCGAAGACCCGTCCCCGGCGGCCCCCGCCGCGCTGCGGGGGGTTCGGATCCTCGATGCGGCGTACCGCGATCGTCCGATCGGCGCCCTGTCCGAGCGCTCGGGACGGCGGCTGACGGCCGTGCTCGCGTGTCGCGTCGTCGCGTTCTCGCTGCTGGATCCGCAGGCTCAGGAGCGCCGACTGGCCCGCTGGGGGTTGGTCCTCTCGGGATCCGCCAACACCGAGATCAGGAGGATCCAGTGGATCGAGCGCACCGCCCCGGCGCAGGGCGACGAGCTCGCGCGCTGGGTTCACGCGGAGCGCGATCCAGCGGTGCCGCTGCGCGGCACCGCGATGATCGAGTCCTATCTCGAGCTGATCGGGACCACCGCCCGGGTCACCCAGGAGCATGAGATCCTGATCGCGATCCAGGTCGACGCGGTCCGGGTGCGAGATCGGGGGCAAGACACGGTCATGCGGGCGCTGATCGAGCAGACCGAGCGTGTCGCGCAGGGTCTCGAGGCGGCTGAGGTGACGGTCCTGGGAGCGCTCAGCGCGGGTCAGCTCGGCCGCACGCTGCGGACCGCGTTCGATCCCTACGCCCGTGCCGAGCTGGCGAGCCTGGAGAGCGCCGACCCCGGCCGCGACGGCCTGTCGGAAGCGAACGCCTGGCCGCTCGGCGCCCGCGAGGCCTGGGATCACTACCGCAGCGACGGCGCGGTTCACGCGACGTACTGGATCGGCGGATGGCCGCGCATCGACGTCTCGCCGATGTTCATGGACGCCCTGCTGGGCCGCTCGAGTGCTGTGCGGACGGTCGCCGTGACCTTCGAGGCGGTCCCACCCGAGCGCTCGACGCGCGAGGTCGAGGCCGCGATCACGCGCGACCGCGCCGACCGTGAGCTGCGCCACCGCTTCGGCCAATCGGAGACCGCTCGCCAGCGCCAGGCGCAAGAGTCGACGATGCGCCGCGAGTCCGAGCTCGCGGCCGGACACAGCGAGGTCCGCCTGTCGGGCTTCGTGACCGTCTCCGGCCGGGATCGCGACGATCTGCGCCGGTCCACCTCCGAGGTGCTCGAGCACGCGGCGCGGGCCCGGCTCGAGCTGCACCGCATGTACGGCCAGCAGGCCGATGCCTTCACCTTCACGCTTCCGCTCTGCCGGGGGCTTCGGTGAGCCTGCGAACCACCGAGCGACCCGGCCACCGGTGCACGACCCGGCACGCCCAGGCGATCTACCCGTTCATGAGCGCCGGCGGCCTGGGTGGGCGCGGCGTCTTCATCGGGCGCGATTCGAGCGGCGGTGCGTTCTGCTACGACCCGTGGGTCCTGGACGGGGACGGCGTGCTCGACGATCCGAACGCGATCGTGCTCGGCAAGCTCGGCCAGGGCAAGAGCGCGCTCGTAAAGACGCTGCTCTGGCGGATGCTCCTGTTCGGGCGTCGTGCGTTCGTGCTCGACGTCAAGCGCGAGTACGGGCCGCTGTGCGAAGCGCTCGGCGTTGAGCCGATCTCACTCGTGCCGGGGGGCGGCGTCCGCCTGAATCCGCTCGCGTCCCGGCCCGAGGAGCACGCGCAGCTCGAGCTGCTGCGAGCCGTGACGGTGACCGCGATCGGTGCCCCGCTTACCCAGATCGAGGCGGCCGCGCTGCGCGAGGCGCTGCGGGCGGTGCGCGCGGGGGGAGCCGGTGGGGCGGAGGGACGGGCCAGAGCCGGAGGAACGGATGAACCGACGTTGCCCGACATCGCCACGCTGCTGTTTCACCCGGCAGCCAAGATGGCGGCCAGCCTGAACACGACCCCTGAGCGGCTGGCGATCGACGTCCGGCGCGCCGCACTCGCGCTCCAGGACCTGTGCGAAGGACCGCTGCGGGGAATGTTCGACGGTCCGACCACTCCGGGACTGGATCTCGACGCGAAGCTGCTCGTGCTGGATCTGCACGCGGTCAGGGACTCCCCGGCGGTCGGGATTCTGATGGCCTGCGCCACCGCCTGGATGAGCGCCCTGCTGGCGCGAATGGCCGAGCGTCCCGGCCGAGAGCGGCTCGTCAACGTGGCGGACGAGTCATGGAAGATCGTCCAGCATCCCGGGCTCGGCGAGTGGTTCCAGTCGAACTTCAAGCTGGCTCGCCAGTTCGGCGTGATGAACCTCGTCGTGCTCCACAAGCTCGCCGACCTGCAGAGCGCGGGCGACGCCGGATCGCGAGCGGCGCGGATCGCCGAGGGGCTCGTCGCCGACGCATCCACGCGGATCGTCTATCACCAGGATGAGAGTCAGGTTCCCCTCACTCGCGCACTGCTGGGCCTCTCCGAGAGCGAGGCGCGGCTGATCTCGATGCTGTCGCCCGGGCAGGCGCTGTGGCGGGTCGGCTCGCGGTCGTTCGTCGTCCAGCACTACCGCTCCCGGCTGGAGGCCGAGCTCACCAACACCGATACCGGTATGAGCGTCACGGACGGCAGGCTGGTGCGCGGATGACCGAGAACCGTTCCAGCGGCGTCTCCGACGCGGCCGTGCTCCTCGTGATCGCGGGGATTCTCGCGGCCGGCGCGTTCCTGTGGGTGTGGGGCGGGATCGCTGGAGCGGCATTCGGCGGCGGCTGGCCGAGGGTGGGCGCCGACCAGCTGCTCGGCGTGGCCGGCCGACTGCCCGCCCGGATCGCCGATCCAGCCGGCGCCTGGCCCGCGTCGGTGCGCCGCGACCTGCCGGGGGCGGTCGGGTTCTACGCCGCGCTGGCGCTGCTGCTTGGCACGGTGCTCACGCTCGCGCTCGTGACCGTACGCTCCGGCGTGGTCCAGGCGCTCGGATCCCGCGCCGGCGGCGCGAGTTGGGCGACCGGGGTCGATCTGCGGATGTTGCGCACGCGTCCGGGATCGTCCAGCTCGGGACGCCTGGTGCTGGGACGCCACCAGGGAAGGCTGCTGCACGCCGAGCATCGCCACGCGCTGGTCGCATTCGGCCCGCCGCAGTCGGGCAAGTCAGCCGGGCTCGCGGTCCCGGCGCTGCTCGAGTGGGACGGCCCGGCGGTGGCCTCCTCGATCAAGACCGACCTGCTCGGCGCGACGCTCAGGCACCGGCGCGAGCTCGGACCCGCGTGGGTGTTCGACCCGTTCGGGCTGGGGGGAGGGCCTTCGCACACGTGGTCGCCGCTGCGCGGTGCCAGCACGTGGGACGGGGCGCTCGAGGTCGCCTGGCGAATGGCCGCGGCGGGCGAGCTCGATCAACGCAGCGTCGAGGGCGGTGACTTCTGGGCGATCGCCGCCGAGCAGCGCCTCGCGCCGCTGCTCTACACCGCGGCCGCGACCGGCGAGCGGATCGACAGCGTGGTGCGGTGGGCCTACGGCCAGGGCGGGCGGGATCTGCACGATGCGCTGCGCCGGCTGACCGAGGGCGCCCGTGACGAGGCGGCGCTCGCCGGTGCCCATGCCGCCTACGACGCGGTGCGCGCGTTCGAGACCCAGGCGGACCGGACCCGCTCCTCGATCGAGGCCACCGCGCAGGCGCTGCTGCGGGCCTACCGCTTCACACGGGTGGCGCGTTCGGCGCGGTCGTGCGAGATCACCCCTGACCAGTTGCTCGACCAAGCCGCGACCCTCTATCTGATCGGCGACGCCAAGGCCTCGAAGCTGCTGCGCCCGATCTTCCTGGCCCTGCTCTCCGAGATCGTCGACCGCGCATACGAGCGTGCCACGCTCGCCGGCGGCAGGCTCGAGCTGCCGCTGCTGCTGTGCCTGGACGAGGCGGGCAACGTCGCACCGCTCCCGAACCTCGCCGAGATCGCATCTACCGCACCAAGCCACAACATCCAGCTCGTGTCGATCTTCCACGACCTGGCCCAGGCGCGGAGCCGTTACAAGCAGCAGGCGGAGACCGTGGTCAACAGCCATCGCGCGCGGATGCTCCTCCCCGGAGTCGCCGACCTCGAGACGCTGCGCTACTTCGCCGGTCTCGCCGGGGAGGAGGAGGCGAGGGACTTCACGCGCACGACGGGCGCCGGCGGCACCAGCCGTTCGATCGCTCGCCGGCGCCGACCGCTCGTCGCCCCCGAAGCGCTCCGCCAGCTGCCCGAGGGCCACGCCCTGCTGCTCTACGGCCGGATCCCGCCCACCAAGCTCCGGCTGCGGATGTGGTTCCAGGATCGACGCCTGCGCAGGCTCGGTGGGACATGAGCCGGCGCGGACGCAGACGACCGGCCGGGTGGGAGATGGGACAGCCGGACCCAGGGAACCGGGGCGGTGGGACATGAGCTGGCCGGACGCAGACGACCGCGGCGGTGGGAGATGAGCTGGCCGGACCCAGACGACGGCCGCTTCGAGCCCGACCGCGAGGACTTGGGCTGGGAGGACGCAGACGGCCGGCGCTGGCCGCTTGACTGGCGGGGCCTCTATCCGCGCGAGCGATGGATGTGGTTCGAGCGGCTCTGGACCGACGTATGCCTGCTTCGCGAGCGCTACCGCCTGTCGATCCGATCGGGCTGGTGGGAGGATCAGATCCAGGTCGAGGCACTGGCCGCGCTAGCCGCGTGGATCGACCGCTACGACTGCGGCGAGTGGGACGACCCGCCCGGCAAGCTCGCGCTGCTCTACGACCTGGAGCGCGTCGACTCGCTGCTGCGAGACGGCAACGACCCGTTCCACCCCGACCGCGACCGGATCGCCTTCACCCGCCACCTAGTCGACCTCGGCTGCCAGCCGCCGCCGGCTCGGGGCTTGGGCGAGGATCACCATCCGGGAGCGGATAGTTGAGCGGGGGGCGGACGCTGAGCCAGATCCGCGATGCTGGTGGTGGCAGCGCGGCGGATCCGAGAGGTGGACCGGCTCGGGCGGAGCGGGCGAGCCGGGAGCCGGGGGCGCCTCTGTGCGGGCAGCGCATCCGGCTCGAGCCTTGCTGGCACGTGTAACCGGGCACCCTGGCACCCGGAGGCTGCTATGTTGGCGTGGGCGAAAGCGGCGAGGCAAAGGGACTCGCCGGCCTATCGAAGCGGACGGAGTACACATGTGGATGTCACGCGGTCGCTCTCGGATGCGAAAGCCACTCGCGGGAGTAGTGGCAGGAGTGGTGCTCCTGGTGATGCTCGTCGCATCGCCGGCCGCGCTAGCGGCGATGGATCCGACGTCGACGACGGTCGACGCCTGCTCTGCTTCGACGGCCGGAATCGTGAGCTGCGCCGTGACGGTGACCGATATCGCCACCACCGGAGCGACGCCGCCCACGGGCGCCGTCACTGTCGTCCGCGAGGCCAGCTCCCACCTGATCCCGTGCACGCTGAACCATCCCGCATCCGGGAACTCGAGCACCTGCCGATTCGCGGACACCCCGGCCCCAGGGACCTACAGCTACTTCGCCCGCTACAACGGCGACAGCACCCACGCGACGAGCGAAGATACCACCGGCAAGACGGTCACGGTGACGAGCGCTTCGTCCCCGTCCCCATCCCCCTCGCCGTCCCCATCCCCCTCGCCGTCCCCATCCCCCTCGCTGTCCCCATCCCCCTCGCCGTCTCCGTCTCCTTCCCCGTCTCCCTCGCCGTCCCCTTCCCCATCTCCGCCTCCTCCTCCGCCGCCGTCGCCTCCGCCGGACATGACCTCAACCATGCTCGCATGCCCGTCTTCGGTCATCATTGGCGAGACCGTTACCTGCACCGCCACCGTGACCGACAAGGCCTCGATGGGCACGGCCCCAACCGGCATGGTGTCGCTGACGGTGAATGGAAAGGAGACCGTCACGAGCTGCAAGCTTTCCGACGTTGACGCGAAGAACACGGCGTCCTGCGTGCTCTCCTACACGCCGGCCTCGACCGGCACCAACACAGCCACGGCGACGTATGCCGGCGACGGCAACCATGAGCCCAGCACCTCCTCCCCGGGCAAACCGATCAAGGTCAACCCGAAGGACGCGACCTCCACCGCCGTCGTCTGCAGCCCCTCATCGCTTCCAGCGGGACAGTCCACCACCTGCACCGTAATCGTCACCGACGCTGCTACCCCGCCAGCCGCAGTCAACCCGCCGAGCGGCACCGTGACGATCTCGGCCTCCCCGGCGTCGGGAACCGCACCCCCATGCACGCCGCAAGCCTCGGCCGCGGCGGGCACCTTGACCTGCTCGTTCTCGTTGCCGTTGCCCCCCGGTTCCTACACGGTGAGCGCGTCCTACTCAGGCGACGGGAGCCACCTCCCGAGCACCGCCACGAGGCCCGCCCCGGTCACGTTCACCGATCCGACCACGTCGAGCGTCGCCTGCAGCCCGTCGCCCGTCGCCGCGGGGACCATGTTCACGTGCACGGCCCTCGTCACCGACACGGCAACCCCGCCGAGCACCCCCACAGGCTCAATCGCCTTCACCGTCGACGGCGCACCCGGCAAGACGTGCCCGCTGCAGCAGTCGGCGCCAGGTACCGCGACGTGCTCCTTCACCGATAAGACGGGGTCGGGCACGTTCGTGATCGGCGCCGCCTACGGCGGGGACACGACCCACAGCCCGAGCACCGCTCAGACGACGGCGCTCACGGTCATACCCCCCCAGAGCCCCTCGCCGAGCACGGCGACCAGGGTCGCGTGTAGCCCGTCCTCGCTGCACGTGGGGCAGTCGGCGACCTGCACCGCGACGGTCACCGACAGCTTCACCTCGCCGGCCGCACTCGAGGGAATCGTTACCTTCTTCGTCAACGGGACTCGGTTCGGCGCGTGCGGCCTGCGCGGCGCCGGCTTCACCGGACCGGAGAGCTGCTCGGTCCCCGGGGCGCACTTCGCAGCGCGCGGCCGTTACACGATCACGGCCGCCTACGGCGGGGACTCGAGTGGCCACAACGCGTCCGACACGGCGGATACCGGCTCAGCGATCCTCGCGGTCACCGCCGCTGCCCGTCGTCGCAAGTTGCCCCAGCTTTGGTTGACGCTTCGCCCCGGGCGGTTCGCGATCGATCGCTGCACCCGGGTGCGGTTGACCGTCACCGCCAGGTTCGGGCGGCGCACGCGGCCGCTGAAGGGCGCTGTCGTCAGCTTCGTCGGCGTCCGGACGCGCACCGATCGCCACGGGGTGGCGTTCATGACCGCCTGCTTCAGGCGACCTGGGATTTATCTGGCCAAGGCTCAGCTCCGCGGATTCTCCCGGGGGTCCGTCAGGGTCCGTGCGACGCGCCGGCGCCGATGACCCGGTCAGGGCAAAGGGATTCGGCTCACCGCCCGCTCGTGACCGCTGAGATTCCCGCTGGAGCGTCGCTGCTGGCCCTGACGGTTTCCGCCGGGGCCGCGCGGGCTGCTGCTCGCTGAGCGTTCCCCCGAACCGGTGAGCACCAGGTTTGGCTTTCCGCTGGGCGCGAGCGTCACGCTGGAGGAGCTCGATCGCGACCCGCACCCGCTGCTGGCGAGGCTGCGCGAGCACGAGCCGGTCTCGTGGATCCCGGCGCTCGGCGGCTGGCTTATCACCAAGCACGATCTCGCCCTGGAAGCGATGCGCGACCCCGCGACCTTCACGGTCGACGACCCGCGCTTCTCGACCGCACAGGTCATCGGACCGAGCATGCTGAGCCTCGACGGAGACCAGCATGCCCGCCACCGCGCTCCCTTCGTGGCGCCCTTCCGGGCAGGACCGGTGCGCGAGCGCTTCGCCGCACCGGTCGCCTCCGAGGCCCCCCGGCTGATCGACTCGCTGGAGCCCGGCGGCGCAGAGCTTCGGCGCGCTTTCGCGGGACCGCTGAGCGCTTCGACCATCACTCGCGCGCTTGGGCTCGAGGGGGACGAGGCTGCATCAGCGCTCTCCTGGTACGACGCGATCGTCCACGCCGTGACCGAGATCACCGCCCGCCAGCCGATCGGGCCGGAAGGCGAGCGAGCGTTCATGGCGCTGCGAGCAAGGCTCGGAGCGCTCATCGATCGCGGCGAGCGTTCCTCGCTGCTCGCCGCCGCCGCCACGAGCTCGGCGCTGACCCGCGAGCAGGCCATCTCGAACGCGGCGGTGCTGCTGTTCGGGGGGATCGAGACGACCGAGGGCATGATTGCCAACGCCATCCTCCATCTGCTCGAGCGCCCCGACCAGCTGGAGCTGGCGCGGGCCGACGCCAGGCTGCTGAACCTCGCGATCGAGGAGTCCCTCCGCCTCGAACCCGCCGCCGCCGTCATCGATCGCTACGCCACCGCCGACGCCGAGCTGGCAGGGGCTCCGATCCGCCGCGGCGACCTCGTGCGGATCTCGATCAGCGCCGCCAACCGCGATCCCGCCGTCTTCCGAAATCCCGACGTGCTCGATCTGAGCGGCGCCAACGGGCGCCGTCACCTCGCCTTCGCCCACGGACCGCACGTATGCCTCGGCGTTCATCTCGCGCGCCTGGAGGCCCGCACGGCGCTCGGGTCGCTGCTCGATCGGCGCCCCGGAGTGCGCCTTGACCCCGATCGCCCTTCCGCGGTGCGCGGACTCGTGTTTCGCAAGCCACCCACATTGCACGTGCTCTGGAGCTAACTAAACCGAGTCTCAGGCTTACGCCGGCCCGGTTGCCGTCGTGAGAGAAGTCGATCTGGGATCTCCGTACGGCGGTGGCTAGCAGGTGGCAGGTGGCAGGTGGCAGGTGGTAATCTCATTCGCCGTGAAGAAGACGAGCATCTATATCGAGCCTGATGTCGACGTAGCCCTGACTCGCCGAGCCGCCGCGGAGGGCACCACCAAGGCCGACCTGATCCGCATCGCCCTGCGGGAAGCGGCAAGCGGCTCGTTGCGCGCCAAGCCACGAGCGCGCGGAGTGTTCAGCGGCCCGGCAGATCTCGCCGAGCACGTCGACGAACACCTCGCCGGGTCTGGATTCGGCGAGTCTTGATCGTCGTCGACACATCGGCGATTCTCGCGTACATGAACGCGGCCGACACCCACCACCATGTGGTGAGCGAGTGGCTCGAAGCACAGGCGGACGATTTGACAACCACTCCGCTGGTTCTCGCGGAGCTCGATCACCTAGTCGCTGCGCGTGGCGGGGCGGCGGCGCAACGCGCCCTGCACGCCGACCTCGTCGCGGGAGCCTACGGAGTCGAGTGGTGGCCCGGGGTGATCGGTGCGGCGGTACGCATCGCGGAGCGCTACGCGGACAGCGGTCTCGGTCTCACGGATGCGTCGCTCATCGCGCTCGCCGAAAGGCTCCGGACGATCGAGGTCGCGACGCTCGACGAGCGCCACTTTCGCGCCGTCCGCCCACTGGTCGGTGGCGCGGCTTTCCGGCTCCTGCCATTCGACCGGTAGCCGACGGTCGCCTGCCCACTGCGGGGTTAGAACTGCACCGCAAGCCACCGACATTGCCCGCGCTCTGGAGCTAGCCCCGAGCCGGGGGACAACGGCGGTGTTCGCAGAGCTGTCCATACGATTAGACGTATATGCGTCTGATCCACTAGTGTCGGGGCGTGCTCTTTGCCACCCCTGACATCACGCCCGAGCTCACGGCTCGACTCGAGGAGCTCGACGACCTGCGACGGCTCCTCGGTGCCGAGATCGACCGTCCGGTGCCGTGGATGGGCACGCTCCGCCGGTTGGTGCGAGCGATGTCGGTCGAGGGCTCTACCTCGATCGAGGGATTCCACGTGCCGCAAGCCGACGCGGTCGCGCTGGTCAGCGGATCGCAGCCGGCGGACCCGGAGGACGAGAGTAGCCAGGCGGTTGCATGCTACACGCGCGCGATGGACCACGTCGTCGTGATGGCCGACGACGAGCGCTTTCGCTGGCTGGATCGCGTGATCTTGGATCTGCACTTCGACGCCTGCTATTTCCAACGCGACAAGAGCCCTGGACGGTTGCGGCCCGGTCCCATCTCCGTCACCGACAATGCGCGGGGCATCGCGTACGCGGGTCCTGCCCCCGAGCACGTCCCGACCCTGATGGACGAGGCGGTTGCGTGGCTGGAGCAGGGCGAGCTCGATGCGCACGTCGTCGTTCGCGCCGCCATGGCGCACCTTCATCTCGTCTCCGTACATCCCTTTCGCGACGGCAACGGACGCATCTCGCGGATCGTGCAGTCCCTCGTGCTTGCCCGCGATGGGCTCCTCACGCCCGAGTTCGGCTCGATCGAGGAGTACCTGGGCCACAACACCGCAGCTTATTACGCCGCATTGGAGGCCGTTCAGGGCGGTCGTTATCGACCCGAGCGCGACGCCACCCCCTGGGTCGCGTTCTGCGTCGAGGCCCATCTCGAGCAGGCCCGACAACGTCTCGCGCAGATCCAGCAGGCGGCGTCGCGTTGGTCGTTCCTCGAGCGATTGGTCGAGCAACGCGGTTGGCCCGATCGCCTGGTCATCGCGCTCGAACAGAGTCTGATCGGCGGCGCGGACCGGACGAGCTATCGCGAAGAAGCTGGAATCTCGCCGGCGACGGCCAGCACCGACTTCCGCCGCCTCCTGGATGCGGACCTGGTCGAGCCACGCGGCCGGGGTCGCACCATCCGCTACCACGCCAACGACCGTCTACGCATCCTCTACGCAGGCGAGCCGAGCAGCTGAGATCGATTCTCCGGACGGAGGACCGGGTCGCGGACCGATCCCTCCCGTGAACGCTCCTGTCCCTCTTCGGAAATCCCGAGATCACGCAATCTTCCGAACCTCGTCGCCGGGCAGCCGCGCGAACCGGAGCGAAACGAGCCGAGCACCTCCGGTGCGCGATGATGCACGCAACCACCGCGAAACGTGAGGAGCAGCAATGGCACTGAGCCGGCAGGGCGCGCGCAAGGCGCACAACCATCCGATCGCGGCCCCCGTTCATCCTGTCGACGGCACTCCCGAGATGCCGATCGATCGGCTGTCCGAGGGCGGGATCGGCGGCGAGACGGCGTACGAGCTGATCTCCAGCGAGCTGCTGCTCGACGGCCAGGCGCGGCTCAACCTGGCGACGTTCGTGACCACGTGGATGCCGTCGGTCGCCGCCCGGCTGATGGCCGACACCGCCGACAAGAACATCATCGACAAGGACGAGTATCCGCAGACGGCCGAGCTCGAGTCGCGTTGCGTCAACATCCTGGCGCAGCTGTGGGGCTCGCCGGAGCACGAGCCCGCGACCGGGTGCTCGACGACCGGCTCGAGCGAGGCGGCGATGCTGGCCGGGCTCGCCCTCAAGTGGCGCTGGCGTGAGCGTCGCCGCGCCGCGGGTAAGCCGACCGACAACCCGAACCTCGTGATGGGCGTGAACGTCCAGGTGTGCTGGGACAAGTTCTGCCGCTACTGGGACGTCGAGCCGCGACTGGTGCCGATGGAGGGTGACCGCTTCCACCTGAGCGCGGCCGAAGCGGTCGCGCGCTGCGACGAGAACACGATCGGTGTCGTCACGATCCTCGGGTCGACCTTCGACGGCAGCTACGAACCGGTCAAGCAGATCTCGACCGCGCTCGACGAGCTGGAACGCGATCGGGGCCTTTACGTGCCGGTGCACGTCGATGCCGCCTCCGGGGGTTTCGTCGCTCCCTTCCTGCAGCCCGAGCTGGAGTGGGACTTCCGCATCGAGCGGGTGCAGTCGATCAACGCCTCCGGGCACAAGTACGGCCTCGTCTATCCCGGCGTGGGCTGGGCGATCTGGCGCAACCAGGAGGCCCTGCCCGCAGATCTGATCTTCGACGTCAACTACCTCGGCGGCCACATGCCGACCTTCGCGCTGAACTTCTCGCGACCGGGCAGCGAGGTGGTCGCGCAGTACTTCATGTTCATGCACCTCGGTCGCGAGGGCTACCGCCGCACGATGCAGACCGCCCGGGACGTGGCGCTCCACCTGTCCGACGGGATCGCCAAGCTCGGTCCGTACCGGCTGATCTCCGAGGGTCGCGAGTTACCCGTGTTCTCGTTCGCGCTCGCCCCCGAGATCGAGAACTACTCCGTGTTCGACGTCTCGGACCGTCTGCGCCAGCACGGCTGGCTCGTGCCGGCGTACACGTTCCCGGCCAACCGCACCGACCTGAGCGTGCTGCGGATCGTCGTCCGGGCCGGCATGAGCCACGAGATGGCCGACCTGCTGCTCGAGCACCTGGGAGAGCAGACGAAGTTCCTCCAGTCGCTCGACCGACCACTCCCCGGCGAGGACCCAGAGCGTCGCAAGGCGTTCGCCCACTGAGATCGGCGAGCCACCCGAGATCTATTCGAGCGCCCGGTAGCGCGACACGGCGAACGGGACGAACACGAGCAGCAGCCCCGCCAGCCAGGCCAGCGTGCCGAGCAGGGGCCGCGTCGTGTTGCCTCCGATCGTCAGCGCGCGGACCGCGTCGACGCACAGGGTGATCGGGTTGACGTTGGCGAGCGCGCGCACGAGGGCCGGCATCGTATGGGTGGGCACGAACGCCGAGCTCAAGAACACGAGCGGGAACACCCATACGAAGCCGGCGCCCTGCGCGGTCTCCGGGTCCCGGACGAGCAGGGCGATCGTGGCCGCGATCCACGAGAACACGTATCCGAACGCGAGCAGCAGCACGATCGCCGCGCCCACCTTGAGCACGGATTGGCTCGGGCTGAACCCGACGAGCAAGCCGACAGCGAGCATCAGGATCACGCTGACGAGGTTGCGCGCCAGGTCCGACAGCGTGCGTCCGGCGAGCACCGCCGAGCGCGCGATCGGGAGCGAGCGCAGGCGATCGACGATGCCCTTCGAGAGGTCCTCCGACAGGCCGATGCCGGTCATCAGCGAGCCGAACACCGCGGTCATGACAAGGATTCCGGACATCAAGTAGTTCACGTAGCTGCCGTTCGGCGTGCGGATCGCGCCGCCGAACACGTACCGGAAGATCAGGATCAAGATCACCGGCTGGATGAACGCGAACACGAGCAGGGCGGGCTTGCGCACGGTTGCGGTCAGCTCGCGCCGCGCCATCACGAGCAAGTCGGAAACCGCTTCGCGGGGTGAGGGACGGTTCATGCGGCCACCTCCTTGGGTTGGTCTGTGTCTGGCTCCACGTGCCTGCCGGTGAGCGTGAAGAACGCGTCATCGAGCGTCGGGGAGAGCACCTCTAGTCCGGTGATCCCGACCCCGATCCGGTCCAGTGAGCGGACGGCGGCGGCGGGCACGTCGGAGGCGCTCATCGGCAGCGACAGCCGCGCGGCGCCGAGCAGCTCGGGCGGCTCGTCACCGGAGAGCGCCGCCAGGGCCACGCGCGCGTCCTCGGTCCGCTCGGAATCGGACACCTGCACCACCAACCGGTCGCGGCCGACGCGTTCCTTCAGCTCCGCGGCGGTGCCCTCCGCGACGATCCGGCCTTGATCGATCACCGCGATCAGCTGCGCCAGCCGGTCGGCCTCCTCGAGGTACTGCGTCGTCAGCAGGATCGTCGTCCCCTCCGAGCGGAGCTCGCCCACCATCTCCCACAGCTCGGCGCGGCTGCGTGGATCGAGCCCCGTCGAGGGCTCGTCGAGGAACACGACGCGCGGGCGTCCCACGAGCGTCGCCGCGAGGTCGAGCCGGCGGCGCATCCCTCCCGAGTAAGTCGCGGCGCGCCGATCGGCCGCGTCTGAGAGCTCGAACCGCTCCAGCACGTCCGAAGCTCGCCGCGCCGCCTCGCCCCGGCCCAGGTGGTAGAGCATCCCCACCATCTGAAGGTTCTCCCGACCGGTCAGGACCTCGTCGATCGCGGCGAACTGCCCGGCCAGCCCGATCTGGCGACGCACTCCGAACGGGTCTGCCACGACGTCGAGTCCGAGCACGAGCGCGCGGCCAGAATCGGGCACCAGCAGCGTCGCGAGCGCGCGCACCAGGGTCGTCTTTCCGGCGCCGTTGGGACCCCTTGCACATCGATCGCGGGACTGCTCGTCATCGTGCATCCTCCTTCTGATCTTGGCCGGTGTCCTCCAGACCGCGCGCTCGGCGCCGGTCGGCCATGTACTCCTGCTTCAGCTGCGGCAGCCGCTCCTCCCACCACCCGTAGAGCGCGTCGAGCTCCTCGAGCGGCGCACGGCGGGCCGCCGGCTCACCCGCCAGCGCATCCAGCCCCAACCGGAGCACCCGGCGAGGCGCCTCGAACTGCTCCTGGCGCCAGAAGAAATCGTCCCACGCCTCCGGCCGAGCCCTGAAGCGGTCAAAGCGCTCGCCGCGCAACCGGACCCGCTCGATGAACCCCATCCGCAACAGCACCCGCGTGGCGGTGCTGATCGAGCCCTTGCTCGCCAGCAGTCTCTGGGCCAGCTCGGCGGCGCTCTGCTCGGGCGGCTCGCACACCAGCAGCCAGCCCAAGGCGCGGCCGACCATACGCTGCGTGCCCGCCTCGAGCTCGAGCATCACGCCGAGCTCCTCGATGAACTTCTCGATCGCCGTTTGATCCACTGTGTTCAGAGAGTACTGAACATCTAGCGCCTGTCAAGCGGACTGATCCACGTGACCGTCGCACGCGGTGTGATCGGTGCTCCCGCGCAACCCCATTGCCACTGACGACGTCTCCGGTTCGGGCCCTACGCCGCAGCGCTTCTGAGTTTCCGACCCATCGCGGCCGCCGAGCTTCGGCGGTTCAGAGCTCCAGCGCCGGCAGCCCGTCGATGCTGCGATCGTTCCGGTCGCGCTGGTAGTCGAGGAGCGCCGATTCCCCGCCCACGCGTAGCTTCTTCTGCGCCCACGCATCCTGGTGCGGGCGCAGCCCGCCGTAGGTCATCAGCGGAACTCCGTAGCCGCACGAGTCGGCGACGCGATCGAGGGCCACGAGCACGATCGCCCGCCGCGCCGCCCGCACCTTGGGCTCGGTGAACCCGCAGCGCTCGAGCAGTTGGGCAAAGCCTGCGTCCGAGGCTTGGATCACCTGGCCTCGGCCGTGTAGCCGGACGATGCGCGGTGGTCCTGCGAAGGCGCATAGCATGATCACGATGCGGGCGTTCTCCCGCAGGTGGGCGATCGTCTCGGCGCCGCTGCCGACGACGTCGAGATAGGCGACCGTGCGCGGGTCGAGCACCCGAAGGGTTCCGATCGGCCCCTTCGGGGAAACGTTCACGTGCCCGTCACCGGCGAGCGGGGCGCTACCGACGAAGAACAGCGCCTGAGAGGCGATCCAGCGCTCGAGGCGCTCGTCGATGCCGTCGAAGACTTTCCCCACCGCTCGAAGATACCCGTTACAGGGCCTCCGTCAGCTTCCGCCCCGCGCGCTCGATTCCCTCGAGCGTCCCCGCCTCGAGCACGGCCTGCAGGTCGAGGATCCGAGCGCCGAAGGCGTCGAGCTCACGTGTGCCGACGATCGCGTGGCACGGAACCCCCGCTTGACGCGCGCGCGTGGCCACCTCGGAGACCGCCTTGCCGGCGAGGCTCTGCCGATCGAGCTTCCCCTCCCCGGTCACCACCGCGCGCGCCGAGCGCATCCGCCGGTCGAACCCGACGGCGTCGAGCACGAACGAAGCGCCGGGGACGAGCTCCGCTCCGAACGCCGCCCACAACCCACCCGACATACCGCCCGCGGCGCCGCTCATCGGCACTCCCCGTGGATCGCGCTCGAGCCGCGGTGCGAGCTCGTGCAGGCGGCGGGTCAAGCAGCGAACCCCATCGATGTCGGCTCCCTTCTGCGGGGCGAACACGCGGGCGGCGTCCTCGAACGCCGTCCGGACGTCGCACAGGACGACAAGGCGCGCCCCGTGCAAGCTGCCGCCGGCGTGGATCGCCTCGGTCGCACCCTCGCCGCCATCGGTCGTGGCACTGCCCCCCACCCCCACGTACACCACCTCCGCGCCGGCCGCCACCGCGGCCATGATCAGCTCGCCGGTGCCGAAGGTGCTCGCCGCCAGGGGATCGCGCTCCTCGGGTGCCACCAGGTGCAGGCCGCTCGCCGCGGCTGTCTCGACGATCGCCGAAACGACCCCCTTGGAGGCTCCTCGCCCGCCGGCCGGCGAGCCCGAGCTGGCCGGGATCAACCCGAACGAAGCGCTGATCGACCTCCCGAGCGGGTCGTGCGCCGGCGCGCTCGCCAGCTCGCCCCCGAGCGCGGATAGCAGCGCGGCCAGAGTTCCCTCGCCTCCGTCGGCCACCGGGCAGCGATCCGCCTGACGACCGCCGGACTCGAGCCCGCGACAGATCGCGTCCGC
>JAABUQ010004770.1_pt1 | contig 22634 bp, 19 predicted proteins | sample 5560001 | NCBI WGS metagenome assembly JAABUQ01 (sample SAMN10711888, study PRJNA513371) | rock metagenome | isolation source: Antarctica rocks | place: Antarctica: Victoria Land, Finger Mt nord | collected 2015-12-18 | reverse complement strand
AGGCCAGCGCCGAGCCGCGAATGTCGATCACGAGATCCCATCGCGTCAGCGCCACCTGCCACCACAGCTTCGGCCAATGCGTGTCGTTCTTGCGCTTGTCGAACACGAGGATCCGCTCCAGCTGCGGTATGCGGGCGTAGACCCCTGCGGCGGCCGGGCCGCAGGCGATCGTGAAGCGGGCCTGCGGGTATCGTCGGATCAGCCAATCGAGGATGCCGCACGTGATGACGGCATCACCCAGGCGATTGGCCGATACGAATAGGATGCGCACGTGCTTCGCCTGCCACACGGTAGCAGTGCCGGCAAGGCGCGCGGGCGGTTCGCACATTCCTCCCCATGTACCACAGATATCCACAGGCCAGACTCGGAGGCGATCGGCTATGGTCGCTGTCCCATGAACGCACTCGACTCACCGCTGCTGGGCCTGTCCCAGCGCCAGCCGCCAACCAACGAACGCGCCGAAATGGCGCTGCTCGGCGCGTTGCTCGCCAACAACAAGGCCTACGAGCGGATCAGCGACTTTCTCACCCCGGAGCACTTCGCCGACCCGATCCATGGCCGGATCTACCAGGCCATCGCGCGCCGGGTGGAACGTCAGGAACTCGCCGACGCGGTCACGCTGAAGGCTGAGTTCGAGCATTCCGGCGTGCTCGACGAGGTGGGCGGCACGGCCTATCTGGCGCAATTGCTGACCGCCATGGTCGGCATCATCAACGCCGGCGAGTATGGCCGCGCGATCTACGACGCCTGGCTGCGGCGGCAGCTGATCGATGTCGGCGAGGAGATCGTCAACAACGCGTTCGGCGCGATGCCCGAGCTCGACGGCAAGGAGCAGATCGAGGCGGCCGAGCAGGGTCTGTTCCAGCTCGCCGAGAAGGGCAACACGTCGGCCGGCTTCGTCACGCTGAAAGCCGCACTGATCAAGGCGATCGACAGCGCCGAGCGGGCGTTCAACCGCACCGGCCATGTGAGCGGCCTCTCGACCGGGCTGCGCGACCTCGACAAGAAGACCGGCGGGATGCATCCCTCGGACCTGGTCATCCTCGCCGGCCGGCCCGGCATGGGCAAGACCGCGCTGGCTACCAAGATCGGCTACGGCGCCGCCCGCGCGCTGCTGCGCGATGCCGAGGATGCCGGGCCCGACACCGTGCCGACCGGCACCGTCGCGATCTTTTCGCTCGAGATGAGCGCCGAACAGCTCGCGACGAGGCTCCTGGCCGAGGAGGCCCGCGTCTCGGCCGATAAGATCCGCCGTGGCGACATCGGCGCCAAGGATTTCGAGAAATTCCTCGTCGTCAGCCGCGAGATCGCCGCCCTGCCGATGCAGATCGACGACACGCCGGCGCTGTCGCTCTCGGCGCTGCGCACCCGCTGCCGCCGGCTCAAGCGCAAGAACGGCCTCGCGCTGGTCATCATCGACTACCTCCAGCTCATGCGCCCCTCGGTCGGCACCAAGGTGGAGAACCGCGTCCAGGAAATCAGCCAGATCACGCAGGGGCTGAAGGCGCTGGCCAAGGAAATGGAGGTGCCGGTGATCGCGCTGTCGCAGCTCTCGCGCGCGGTCGAGAGCCGCGAGGACAAGCGGCCGCAGCTCGCCGACCTGCGCGAGAGCGGCAGCATCGAGCAGGATGCGGATATGGTCATGTTCATCTATCGCGACGCCTACTACCTCCAGCAGCGCGAGCCGAAGCAGATCGCCTTCGACAATATGGAGAAGTTCCAGAACGCGCATGAGAAGTGGCAGGCCGACATGACCGACGTGTATAATAAGGCCGAGCTGATCATCGAAAAGCAACGCCACGGTCCGACCGGCAAGATCGACTTGCTATTCGAAGGCGAATTCACCCGCTATGCCGATCTGGATGTGCGTCACGACCCGCACTAGCGCCGCCGAACTCGCGATCGACCTCGGAGCGATCGTCGCCAATTGGCGCACGCTCGGCACGATCCACACCGCAGGCGCGGTTGCCGCGGTCGTCAAGGCCGACGCCTACGGGCTCGGTGCCGACCGCGTCGGCCCGGCTCTCGCCGACGCCGGCTGCCGCCACTTCTTCGTCGCCCACCTCGCCGAGGCCGTCGCGCTGCGCCATGTCGTGCCCGAAGCCATGATCGCCGTCCTCAACGGGCTCTGGCCCGGCGACGCCGATTCCTACCACGAGCACCGCCTGCTGCCGGTGCTCGGATCGCTGGCCGAGATCGACGCCTGGCGAGGCCCTGCCCTGCTCCACCTCGACACCGGCATGAATCGCCTCGGCCTCGATGCCGCCGCGATCGATGCGTTGCACGCCGATCCCGCCCGCCTGCGATCGATCGAACTACGCTACCTGATGACGCACCTGATCTCCGCCGAAGCCATCGACGACGCCGTCAACGAGCGGCAGCGCGGCCGCTTCGGCGCCCTCTGCGCCCGATTTGCCCGGACGATCCCGCGGAGCCTCGCCAACTCGTCCGGCATCTTCCTCGGCCCGCGCTTCGCCTCGGACCTCGCCCGGCCCGGCGCCGCACTCTACGGCATCAACCCCACCCCCGGTCGCCCCAACCCGATGCGCCCGGCCGTGCATCTGCGCACCCGCATCCTGCAGACAAGGTGCGTCCGGCCCGGCGAAAGCGTCGGCTACAACGGCCATTGGACCGCCGGGCGCGACAGCCGGGTCGGCGTCTGCTCGGTCGGATACGCCGATGGCTGGCTGCGCGCGCTCACCAACCGCGGCGAGGCGGGCTTTGACGGCGAGCGCATCCCGCTGGTAGGGCGTGTCTCCATGGACCTGACGACCTTCGACCTGACCGGGACGCGCGCGAGGGAAGGGGACTGGCTGGACCTGATCGGCCCCGAAGTGCCGGTCGATCGCGTCGCGCAATTGGCCGGCACCAACGCTTACGAAATTTTAACCAGTCTCGGCGCAAGATACGCCCGGACGTACCGAGGCGCGTGATGAACCCGATCGACGCGGTGGCGGCCGTCGGGCGCGGCACGATCGGCGCTGTCCGGGCGACGGGTGCGGCGGCGCTGTTTGCGGCGCTCGGCTTGTCGCATCTCGTTCGGCCGCCGTTCTACGGGCGGATGTTTTGGCGTGCCTTCGTCGAGTTCAGCTATTTCAGCCTGCCGGTCGTGGCGATGACGGCCGTGTTCTCCGGCATGGTCATCGCGCTGCAATCCTACACCGGCTTCTCGCGCTTCAACGCGGCGAGCGCGGTGGCGGGCGTGGTGGCGCTATCCGTGGTGCGCGAATTGGCGCCGGTGCTGGCGGCTTTGCTCGTCGCCGGCCGGGTCGGCGCCGCGACGGCGGCCGAGCTGGGCACGATGCGCGTCACCGACCAGATCGACGCGCTGACGACACTCTCGACCAATCCGATGAAATACCTGGTCGCCCCGCGCCTTCTGGCTGGCACGATCGCCTTGCCGCTGCTGACCGTGGTCGCCGACATCCTCGGCGTGGCCGGCGGCTTCCTGGTCAGCACGGTCAAGCTGGGCTTCAGCCCGCATCTGTATCTGACCGGGACGTTCGACATCCTGACCACGACGGACGTGGTGGCCGGGCTGGCCAAGGCGGCGGTATTCGGCTTCCTGATCGCGTTGATGGGCTGCTACCACGGCTATCGCAGCCGCGGCGGCGCGCAGGGCGTGGGCGCGGCGACGACGAGCGCTGTCGTGGCGGCCAGCATCCTGATCCTGGCGTTCGACTACGTGATGACCGAGCTGTTCTTCGCGCGATGAGGACCTGGGCGCGATGAGGAGCTGGGCGCGATGAAGACCTGGGCGCGATGAAGACCTGGACGCGATGAAGATCCGGATCCGCGGCCTGGCCAAGGCGTTCGGCCCCAAACGCGTGCTGGACGGCGTCGACCTCGACGTCCCGGTCGGCACCTCGATGGTGGTAATCGGGGGCTCGGGCAGCGGCAAATCGGTGCTGCTGAAATGCATCCTGGGCCTGATCGAGCCCGACTCCGGCACGATCGAGATCGACGGCGTCGACGTGCTCACGCTCGAGCCTACCGCGCGAGAGGCGGTCAATGCCAAGATCGGCATGCTGTTCCAGGCGGCCGCGCTATTCGACAGCCTGCCGGTCTGGGAGAACGTCGCGTTCGGCCTGCTCGCCCGCCGCACGATCTCGCGGACCGAGGCGCGCCACCGCGCCGAAGCGGTGCTCGCCCAAGTCGGCCTCGGCCCCGAAGTGGCCGACCTCTCGCCGGCGGAGTTGTCGGGCGGCATGCAAAAGCGCGTCGGCCTCGCCCGCGCGATCGCCTCCGAACCCGAGATCCTGTTCTTCGACGAGCCGACGACCGGCCTCGACCCGATTATGGGCGCGGTCATCGACGGCCTGATCGTGGATTGCGTCAAGCGCTTGGGCAGCACCGCGATCGCGATCACCCACGACATGGCCAGCGCCACCCGCATCGGCGACCAGGCCGCGATGCTGTTCGGGGGCAAGATCGTCTGGCAGGGCGCGGCCTCCGACCTGCTGACCAGCACCAACGCCATGGTGGACCAATTCACCCACGGCCGCCGCGAGGGACCCATCCAGATGGCCCTGCGGCGGTGAGCGCAGTGTGGTATCGTTTATTATGATCGTCGCGAACCGCTCCGACTTAGAAGCTGCCGAGATCGCTCGGGCCCACGCTGTCGTCAAACGTCAAGTGCTGCCCAATTTTGTCGACGACTTCAATGTCCGGCTTGGAGCGTTTGAGGGCGAACCAGCGATGTGGATCGAGTTCCTTCTGTCGGGCAGCGATGATCTCGAGCTTGCCGAACTTGAGCGTCGCGCTTCGATTCTTGTTCCCCTACAGCAGACTATTACAAGCGATATGGAGATCGACGGTCAGGACCGCTTCATCTTTTACCGCGTAGGCTATCGTCACATCGGATCTTAGAAACCGTCTTGCAGCCAACGGACCTCCACTTATTCGCTGTCCGCCTTATTTTGCGGCAGCAACAGCCGACGCAGGCCGATATTCGGAGGAGCATTTCGGCACTCTACTACGCCCTGTTCCACGAACTCGCGGCCGCTGGGGCGGCGGTCTTTGCCTCAAGCGGAGAAGCGCTGCGGGCCCAAGTGGTCAGAGCGTTCGCGCATGCCACGATGCGGGAGGTTTGCAAGACGTATGTTCAAGCGCGAACAGGTCCATTCCCGAAACCATATGACACGCTCATAACGGCTGCTCGGGATCCAAGACTCGTCTCGATTGCAAAGACCTTTATTGCACTCCAGGAAGCAAGGCTGACGGCAGACTACGATTTGTCCGTTGTCTACACGCGACAGGAGGCTCTGGATCTTCTCTATCTTGCCCGTGCGGCTCACAAAGATTTCGGAGACATCGAGCGGTCGCCCGACACGCAGGTCTTCTTGACGGCGCTGTTGCTCGCCGATCGCTGGACCCGGCGTGGTTAAACCCGTCTCTCGATTCGTTTGCCAGAACTGCGGTGCGGCGTATCCGAAATGGGTTGGGCGGTGCGAGGCTTGCGGCGAGTGGAACACGCTCGTCGAGGAGACGGCCGAAGTCCGGCCCGGTGCGCCCAAGACCGGCGGCAGGAAGGTGGCGTTCGTCGGGCTGCAGGGCGGGGCTGGGCCGCCGCCGCGCGAGACGGTGGGGATCGCCGAACTCGATCGCGTGTTGGGCGGCGGGCTCGTGCCGGCGTCGGTGGTGCTGGTCGGTGGCGATCCGGGGATCGGCAAGTCGACGCTCATGCTGCAAGCCGCGGCTTCGCTGGCGCGGCGGGGAAAGCGGGTGCGCTACGTTTCGGGCGAGGAATCGATCGATCAGATGCGGCTGCGAGCGATCCGGCTCGGCCTGGCCGACGCGCCGCTCGAACTCGCGGCCGCCATCAACGTGCGCGACATCGCGGCCACGCTCGAGGCGGAGCGCGACCTCGGCCTCGTCGTCATCGACTCGATCCAGACGATGTGGCTCGACACGGTCGAGAGCGCGCCCGGCAGCGTGAGCCAAGTGCGCGCGTCCGGCTTCGAGCTGATCCGGCTGGCGAAGTCGCGCGGCTTTGCGCTCGTGCTGGTCGGGCATGTGACCAAGGAGGGCGCGATCGCCGGGCCGCGGGTGCTCGAGCACATGGTCGACGCGGTGCTCTATTTCGAAGGCGATCGCGGGCACCAGTTCCGCATCCTGCGCGCGGTCAAGAACCGGTTCGGCGCGACGGACGAGATCGGCGTGTTCGAGATGACCGAGCAGGGGCTGGCCGAGGTGCCCAATCCATCGGCGCTGTTCCTGGCCGAGAGGCGCGGCAATATCGCGGGCTCGGCCGTGTTCGCCGGGCTCGAGGGGACCCGGCCGGTGCTGGTCGAAGTGCAGGCGCTGCTGGCGCCGAACTCGGGCGGCTCGCCGCGCCGCTCGGTGGTGGGTTGGGACAGCGGGCGTTTGGCGATGCTGCTGGCGGTGCTCGATTCGCGCGCCGGGCTGCGGCTCTCGGGCTCGGACGTCTATCTCAACGTGGCCGGCGGGCTGCGGGTGAACGAGCCGGCGGCGGATTTGGCGGTGGCGGCCGCACTCGCCTCGGCCGCGACCGAGACGCCGACGAACCCGGGCGTGGTCTATTTCGGCGAGGTCGGCCTGTCAGGCGAGATCCGCCAGGTGGCGCAGGCGGAGGCGCGGCTGAAGGAGGCGCAGAAGCTCGGTTTCGCCAGCGCATGCCTGCCGCGACGCATCGGCGGGCGCAAGCTGATGGCACCCGACGGCCTACGCCTCGAAGAAATGGGCCATCTGTCCGACCTCGTGGCCGCGTTCTCGGGCCCGAAGCCAAGTTGATTGCCGCGATCAGGCGCCGCGGTTATACCGGCGCGAACTGTGTGGCAGATCGATGAACTGGGTGGACCTCGTCGTCCTGGGGGTGATCCTTCTGTCGGGCTTGTTGGCGCTGTCGCGGGGCCTCGTGCGCGAGGTGCTCGGGCTCGGCGCCTGGATCGCCGCCGGGGCGGCTGCTTACGAGATTTCGCCCCTCGTCCAGCCCTGGGCCCGGCAGCAGACCAGCGACCCGGCGCTCGCCGACACGCTCGCCTTCCTGGGCGTCTTCGTCGCGGCCTTGATCGTGCTCTCGATCGTGGCCGGCGTGATCGGCGGCGGCATTCGCGGGACCGTGCTCGGGGGGCTCGACCGGACGTTGGGGCTGGTATTCGGCCTGGTCCGGGGTGCAGTCCTGGTCTGCGCCGCCTATATTGTGGTCGGTTTCGCGATCGCGGTCGATCAATGGCCGGCGCAGGTTCTGGGCGCCCGCGCATTGCCGTTGGTGTATCGAGGGGCCACGTTGATGGCCGACAATGTGCCGATCGGATATCGGCCGGCGGTTGCCGCACCGCCGGGTCGCCCAGCGTCGGCGGCGGCCTTGATGCAAGCCAACCCTGTCGGCCGCGCTCTCGGCGCGCGGCCCCCCCGAGACTAGGAGGCCCGTTTTGTCGCAATCAGATCCGCCCGATGACGACAAGATGCATGAGGAATGCGGCGTATTCGGCGTCTGGGGCATCACCGACGCCGCGGCGCTCACCGCCCTCGGCCTGCATGCCTTGCAACATCGCGGCCAGGAAGCGACCGGCATCGTCAGCTATGACGGCGCCAAGTTCCACAGCCATCGCGGCCTCGGCCTGGTCGGCGACAATTTCAGCGACGCGCGGGTCATCGCAAGCCTGCCCGGAGCCAGCGCCGTCGGCCACAACCGATACGCCACCACCGGCGACACCATCCTGCGCAACGTGCAGCCGCTCTACGCCGATTTCGAGTTCGGCGGCTTCGCGGTCGCCCACAACGGCAACCTGACCAACGCCGTCCAGCTCCATCGCCAGCTCGTCCGCCGCGGCTGCCTGTTCCAGAGCACCACGGACAGCGAGGTGTTCGTCCACCTGATCGCGATCTCGCTCTACTCGACCGTCGTCGACCGGCTGATCGACGCGCTCAAGCAGGTCATCGGCGCCTATTCGCTCGTCGCGCTCTCGAACCAAGCGCTGATGGGCGTGCGCGACCCGCTCGGGGTGCGGCCGCTGATCCTCGGCCGGGTCGGGCGCGAGGGCACCGGCGGCTGGGTGCTGGCGAGCGAAACCTGCGCGCTCGACATCGTCGGCGCCGAGTTCGTCCGCGACATCGACCCGGGCGAGATCGTCGTCATCAACGATCAAGGCGTACGCAGCATCAAGCCGTTCGGCGCCAGCAAAAGCCGGTTCTGCGTCTTCGAATACATCTACTTCGCCCGGCCCGATTCCGTCGTCGAGGGCGAGCCGGTCTACGAGGCGCGCAAGCGCATCGGCGCCGAACTTGCCCGCGAGAGCCACATCGAGGCCGACGTGATCGTCCCCGTCCCCGATAGCGGCGTGCCGTCCGCGATGGGCTATAGCGCGGAGAGCCGGATCCCGTTCGAGCTCGGCATCATCCGCAACCACTACGTCGGCCGCACCTTCATCGAACCCACCGACACGATCCGCAACCTCGGCGTCCGCTTGAAGCACTCGGCCAACCACCCGGTGCTCGAGGGCAAGCGCGTCGTCCTGGTCGACGACAGCATCGTTCGCGGCACGACGAGCCGCAAGATCGTCGAGATGGTGCGGGCGGCGGGTGCAGCCGAGGTCCACATGCGGATCTCCTCGCCGCCGACGACGCACTCCTGCTTCTACGGCATCGACACGCCCGAGCGCGGCAAGTTGCTCGCGGCCCGTCACGACGTTCACGAGATGGCGGGCCTGATCGGCGCCGACAGCCTCGCCTTCATCTCGCTCGACGGCCTCTACCGCGCCCTCGGCCACCCCGGCCGCGACAACGCCCGGCCGCAATTCTGCGACGCCTGCTTCACCGGCGACTACCCGATCCCGCTAACCGACATGACCGGCAACGCCGAACGCCAATTGAGCCTGCTCAGCGAGACCTGATGGACAAACCGGTCGCCCTGGTCACGGGCGCGAGCCGCGGCATTGGCGCGGCCCTGGCCCGCGAACTCGCCCGCCGCGGCACCCACGTCGTCATCACCGCGCGAACCGAGGGCGGCCTGGCCGAAGTGGACGACGCGATCCGTGCGGCCGGCGGCAGCGCTACGTTGCTTCCGCTCGACCTGATGAACGGCGCCGCGCTCGACGTGATCGGCCCAAGCATCTTCGACCGGTTCGGGCGCCTCGACATCCTCGTCCACAGTGCCGGTGCGCTGGGCCGGCTGACCCCAGTCTCGCACATCGTGCCGTCGGATTGGGAGGCGGTGGTCGGCGTCAATTTGACCGCAGCGTGGCGCCTGATCCGGAGCTGCGCGCCAGTGTTGCAGGCAGCACCCGCCGGTCGCGCCGTCTTCCTCACTAGCCGGCGGGCGACCGAGCCCCGCGCCTACTGGGGCGCGTATGGGGCGACGAAGGCGGCGCTCGATCACCTCGTGCTCACCTGGGCGGCCGAGGTCGCTGAGACGCCGTTGCGGGTCAACCTGTTCGATCCCGGCCCGATCCGCAGCCGCATGCGCGCCGAGGCCTTCCCCGGCGAAGACCCGGCCACCCTGCCCGACCCGGCCAGCGTCGCCCCCGCCCTGGCCGATCTGTGCGGCCCGCACGAAACTCGGCACGGGCAGATCGTGCGGCCGTAGGCCTGCCTCGCGCCGAATCTTCTTGGCGCGGCGAGGTCGAAGCGTTCAGCATCCGTGACTGCGCGCCCGAATGGACGGTTGGCGTGCGATGGAGGGGGTCGGGGCCATGCGGTTGTTCGCTCTGCTGCTCGCCTTGAGCCTGCCGATCGCCGCCCGGGCGGCCGAGCCGGTCGATGTCGCGCTCGTGCTCGTCTCCGACGTCTCGCGCAGCGTCGACGACACCGAGTTCAAGCTCGAGAAGGAAGGGTATGGCGCGGCGTTTCTCGATCCGCGCGTGCAGGCGGCGATCAAGGGCGGGCCGATCGGGGCGATCGCGGTGGCCTACGTCGAGTTCGCGGGCAACTACGAAGTCCGCACCGTCGTCGATTGGCAGCTCATCCGCGACCCGGCCAGCGCGCAGTCGTTCGTCGACATGATGACGCACGCGCCGCGCTCCTACTGGGGCCGGACCAGCATCAGCGCCGGGATCGATCACGCGCGGCATTTGCTGGAGGAGAGCGGGTTCGAGGCGCAGCGCCGGGTCATCGACGTGGCCGGAGACGGCACCAACAATGCCGGCCGCGACGTGGAAGAGGCGAGGGACGACGCCGTCAAATCGGGGATGACGATCAATGGGCTGGCGATCATCAACGATCATCCGATCAGCTACACCTACGCCCATGTGCAGCCGCCCGGTGGCTTGACGAACTGGTATGGCCAGAACGTCGTCGGCGGGCCGGGCAGCTTCGTGCTCGAAGTGCACTCGTTCGAGACGTTCGGCGAGGCGATGACCCGCAAGCTGCTGAACGAGATCGCGAGCGTGCCGGGGCCGACCCGCCTGGCCGAGCGCCACTGACCGGCCGCGTCCCGGGCTGAGCGCCGGGCTGAGCTTAATGAGCTCAGCGCGCCGAGGCGCCCGCCCATTGGCCACCATTGCCGCTGCTCGGTATGGTGCAGTATCAGCGCACTTTGCCGCGCCAGGCAGGGTGACGGCGAACTTTCAGAAGGTCGGTATGGGCGAGACTCAATCAGCGCAGCTTCAACTGACCCGCCATTCGTGCGCGCATCTCATGGCGGCCGCAATCCAGGAACTATGGCCGACGGCGAAGTTCGGCGTCGGCCCGGCGATCAAGAACGGCTTCTACTACGACGTCCTGTTCGACGAGCCGATCGGCGCCGAGGACCTCGCGGTCATCGAAACCCGGATGAAGGCGCTCCAGAAGAAGAAGCTGCCGTTCACGCTGACCGATCGGCCGATCGGTGGCGCGATCGCGTTCATGCAGGAGCACCATCAGCCGTTCAAGGTGGAGTTGCTCAACCTGCTCAAGGAGAAGGGCTCGACCGCGGTCGCCAAGGAGACCGGCGACGGCGACGTCGTGGGCGATGGCGGCGTCGATCACGTGACCTTCTACGAGGTCGGCACGTTCGTCGACCTCTGCCGCGGGCCCCACGTGCGCAACACGGCCGCCACCGGCCATTTCAAGCTGACGCAGATCGCCGGCGCCTATTGGCGCGGGGACGAGCGGAACGTCCAGCTGCAGCGGATCTATGGCCTGTGCTTCGAAACCAAGGACGCGCTGGAGAAGGAAGTTTGGCGGATCGAGCAGGCCAAGCTGCGCGACCATCGAAAGCTGGGCAAGGAGTTGCAGCTGTTCTCGTTCTCGCCCGAAGTCGGCTCCGGCCTGCCGATCTGGTTGCCCAAAGGAACCGTTCTGCGCGACGAGTTGACCCGGCTGGCGCGCGATGAAGAGCGCAAGGACGGCTACCAGCCGGTCGTCACCCCGGTCATCACCAAGGCCGATCTGTACTATAAATCCGGCCATTTGCCCTTCTACAAGGGCGATATGTACGAGCCGATGGATATCGATGGTGAGAAGTTCTACTTGCGGCCGATGAACTGCCCGCACCACCACCAAGTGTTCCTGGCCAAACCATTGTCGTATCGCAACATGCCGATGCGGATCGCGGAATATGGCGACGTGTATCGCTACGAGGCATCGGGCGCGCTGTCGGGTTTGATGCGGACGCGGGGGTTCTGCCAGAACGACGCGCATCTGTATTGCCGCTACGATCAGGCAAAGGACGAATTCGTCCGCGTCATGCGGCTGCACGCTCGGTATTACAAACTGTTCGACATTCAAGACTTCTACATGCGACTATCGTTGCCGGACCTGACCAAATTGGACAAATACGTCAATAAGCCGGACAAGTGGATCGCCGCGCTCGAGATCATTCGGGCGGCGATGGCGGAGACGGGCTACAACTACGTCGAGGCCGAGGGCGAGGCCGCTTTCTACGGGCCGAAGATCGACTTCATGATCCGCAGCGCGATCGGCACTGAATACGCGATCTCGACCAACCAGCTCGACTTCCTTGCCTCCGACCGGTTCGGCCTGACCTATGTCGGCGAGGACGGCACCCAGCATCCGGTCTACGTGATCCACCGCGCGCCGTTGGGCAGCCATGAGCGATTCGTCGCGTTTCTGATCGAACATTACGCGGGCGCCTTCCCGACGTGGCTCGCGCCGGTGCAGCTCCGCGTCATTCCGATCGCTGATCGGCATATCGACTATGCCCGCAAGGTGGTCGAGCATTTCTTCTCCGCCGACGTCGCGACGGGGACCGGCGGCTTGCGGATCGATATGGACGACAGTTCTGAGCGGATGCAGAAGAAGATCCGCGAAGGTCAGTTGGAGAAGATACCGTATTTCCTCGTCGTCGGCGATCGCGAAGAGCAAGACGGCACGGCCTCGGTGCGGCTGCGATCCGGCCGTGACTTAGGCTCCATGCCGCTCGACGCAATCTTGGATCGCGTCAAGCACGAGATCGCGCACCGTCGCGACATAGTGGATGAAGCGGTCGCGTAATCGGCGCGGGAGCTATGGCGGACATTGGCGCTACAGCTTGCGTGCCACTTCCGCGAACACGGGGCGACCCGTCAGGTAGCCCTGGACGTAGGTGCAGCCGAGCTGGCGCAGGTGTTCGAGTTGCGACTCCAGCTCGACGCCTTCGGCCACGACGCGCAGGTCGAGCCGACGCGCGAGCAGCAGCATTTCTTCCACGATGGTGTCGGCTTCGCGTGCGCGGCCGAGATTGCGCACGAAGGACCGGTCGATCTTGAATTTCTGGAACGGGAACCGGCGCAGGTAGCTGAGACCGGCGTGCCCCGTCCCGAAATCGTCCAGCGTGAGTGACACACCGAGATCACGCAACGCGAACATCGTTTCCCGGACCGGCCCGGTATCCTCGAGCAACATGCCCTCGGTGACCTCAAGTTCGAGCCGGCTCGGGTCGAGCCGGGATTTGTCGAGGATCGACTTGACGAGCGGGACGAGAGTGTCGCCCTGGAACTGCGCCGGCGAGAGATTGACCGCGACGGTATACGGCTTGGACCAGCTCGCGGCCTCGTCGCACGCCCACTCGAGCGCCGAGCTGCCCAGTGTCATGATCAGCCCGGTCGCTTCGGCGATCGGAATGAAATAGCCGGGGGAGATGTCGCCGAGCACCGGGTCGTTCCAGCGCAGAAGCGCCTCGAAACCCGCGATGGCGTTGGTGTCGAGGGAGATGATCGGTTGGTAGGCCAGCCGCAAAGCGTGGGTTCCCAGCGCTTCACGCAGCGATTGTTCGATTTGGAATCGTTCTTGCTGCGCTACCGCCATGGCCGGCTCATAGCGGCAGATCTGGTTGCGGCCACCATCCTTGGCGCGGTACATCGCGATGTCGGCATTGCGCAGGAGAATTTCGGTCGTCGTCCCGGCCGAGGCCGTCGCCACGCCGATTGAGGCCGTGATCGTCAGCCGCCGGCCGTCAACGACATAGGGTTCGGAGAGCCGCCGCAGGATCGTCACCGCAAGTTCCGACGCATTGTCCTGCGCCGGCTCGATCGGATGGATCACCGCAAATTCATCGCCTCCGGTGCGTGCGATCATGTCCGATGCTGCGACGAAATCCTGCAACCGCGCTGCCACTGCCTGCAACAAGGCGTCGCCGGTCACGTGGCCGCGGGCGTCGTTCAGCAGGCGGAACCGATCGAGATTGACGTAGAGCACCGCCACGCCCTCCGGCTGCGACCGCAGATGTTCGTCCAACCGCAGCCGTAGAGAGAGACGATTGGGCAGGCCCGTGAGTTCGTCGAATAGGGCCGCCCGCTCGATCCGCGATTGAGCCTGGATCCGCTCGGTCACATCGGTGAAGGTGCGCACAATCCCGCCGCCGGGCAGCGGCAAGCTGCAGATCTCGATGACTTGCCCGTTGGGCCGTTCACGCTGATAGGTGTGCGGCGCCGTCACCATCCCGCCGGCGCGGATGAACGCCACCAGATCCTGGCTGGCGCGGTCGAATTCGCCGTGTTCCCACTGATACGCCAGCAAGTCCTTGAACAAGGGCCGGCTCTCGAGCAGCGCCTGTGGGATGTTCAGCACCTCGCACGCGCGCCGATTGTAGACCGCAACGACCTCGTTGGAGTCGACCATGAGAATACCCTGATCGATATACTCGAGCGTCGTGTTCAGCGTGCTGGACCGATCGGCGAGGAGCGCCTCGTTGGCGCGCAGTGCCTGCGCCGTCGCGGCTAGTTCGAGCGCCTGCCGCTCGATCCGACGATTGGCCTCCTCAAGATCGAGATTGCGTTCAGACAGCGCGTCCTGAGCCGCCCGCTGCGCTCGGATCTGCCGGAGTAAGGCCCACATCATCGCCAAGACGCAGATCGACGCTGCGCCGGCCGCAATCCCGATCGCCACCGCTTGTAGTCGCCAGGGCGCCAGCGCCTCGTTCGTCGTCAGGCTGACGACAAGGCGCATGTCGTAGGGCGGCAGCGACCGGGTCGAGGCCACCCGGTTCTTGGACCCGGCCGAGCTCTCGACATCGCTCAGCTCGAAGTTGTTGCCGGGGGCGTGGGCGACGATCCTACCGTCGTCCAGGAACAGCGTCACCGAGACGCCGGGGGAGCGGGTAAGAGCTGCGAGCGAGCCCTCGATCATGTCGAGAGGCATGGTGCCGAGGGCCACGCCGGCAAATCTGGCTTGCTCGTCGCTCAAGCGGCGGGCAACGAAGACGGTCCGCCGGCCGGTCGCTTCGCTGATCTGAGGCGGGCTGATGAACAGGTCCGGCGGTCCGCTTTCTGCCGCCGCGCGCATAAAGAAGTCGCGCTGGGCGACCGAGAACGGCGCAAGCGGATAGTCCCTGCTCCAATTCATCAGCCCACCGTGGCGATCGATCAGAGCAGCCGAGGCCACCTGGCTGGCATGCTGCGCGTGTTCGACGAGCATGCGATGGCTCTCGAGCGAGCCCATCACCTTCCCAACCGGCACGCCTTGCACCGACGCCTCGCTCTCGACCCGGTGACTGATGTCCTGCAGCATCAAATCGACCGCCTGCATCGAGCGCGTGACCTGCTCGGCCGCCGCGCCGCTCAATCGATCCACGTTCCGGCCGGCCTGGGCCAGCGCGGCCGAACGCAACGCCGCTCCCAGAACGATCGCGCCGACGATCGTCAGGACGGTAAAAGCGATCCCTACAAAGAGGCAGAGCCGCGATCGATCCGCCGGACCGGGCCACAGCCCCCATCCTGGCCGGCGCGGTATGGCCCCCTCGTGCCGGTCGGACGGAAGCGCAGACACGTCGAAAGCGCGTTCCAACGGTGTCATGTCACCCACACGACGCCAGCCGTAGCCCGCGTCGGCGCTGGACCGAGCAGGCGCTGGGACGTCTGCCTCCTCGCCCCCTCACATTCAAACCGCTTATCCTCGACCATGACCTTCTTCGGCAGAATAGCCTGGATCAGTTAATAATTGCTTGATAGCGGGCGGCGATGCCGACCGATGCTTATGCAACAGCCGTTTGACGCCTTCGCGCCACGCAAATGGATGCGCAACGTGGGCTACGCGAAGCCAGTGCAAGTCCTGCTCCGCATTGGCAAAGCTCGATTTGTAGCGGCTCGGACCGGCGAGAAAGTCGTATGTCCGCGCGCCGGCAGCCCGGGCCGTTTCGATAGCGAGGTAATGACTGGTCAGTCCCGGCTTCATGTGCGGCCCGGCGCTCCCATAGTCGAAGCCGCTTTGATAGGCCGAGACGGCCCCGCGGTGGGAAAAATTCATTAAGTAACCAAGAGCGTCGCCCCCTGCAGCTATCCGGATTAGGTCGACTTCCCCCCGCGGCAGCCCCTCGTCGATCAGCGCACGATGGAAACGCTGCACCTCGGGCGAGGCGAAGGCGCCCTCCAAGCCGCGCGCGCGCCAGGTAATGTCATGCAGGCGAACCATTTCGGCAAAATACTGCAGCCCGGTCGCGACCGTCTCGGCCCGGCAAGCGTCGAGGGGGCCGCGTTCGGCATACGCGCGGTTGGAGCGGCGCAGCTGATGCCGGGTGTTGCGGCTCAAGGTATCGATGAACGCGAGCGGACCGAGTGTACCGAAATCGACATACGGTGCCGTTCGCGTCGCTTGGTGATAAACGGCCCCGCCGAGCTCGGCGGCGATGTCGGCGATGGCACCATCGACGCCGGAGAGCGCAAGGCACCTCGTTGCGCCGGCACTCGCTGCTTGCAGCAGCCGCGTCGTCACGACCCGGCCGTCCACCCCGTCGGCGACCACCAACGGACCATTATGTTCGATGAACACGGCGTCCCAGCGCGGCATCCCGGTCTCATTGAGGCTGAGCGTCTCACCCCACGGGCGATCGCGCCGCCTTCCGAACAACGCGAGCCCTACGGTCTGCCCGTCCTGAAACGCTTCAGCGAGGACCGGATCGGGGTAGCGCTCGGCGGCCAGGCAGCCGACCCACGTCCAGTCCTGGAAGAATGAGGGCTGGCATCGAGAGGCGAGGTCGCGCCAGCGCCGGGCCAGGTTGGGGATGGCCAGGTCGGGGCTGAACCAGTCGGGGCGCGAGAGTGCGGTTGTGATCATCCGGGTCGACGAATACCGCGCCCCGCCCCACTCGTCTCTTCTCAACCCGCGGGGGCACTGGCAGTTTGCGCCCGACCAGGAGGGTTTTTGCTCAACCACGTCGTTGACACGCTACTGCCGCCGGCGAGCCTGGTCATCCCGGCGTTCCTCCTGTCGCTGATCGGGCGACGCTGGGCGCGCATAGCCTGCGCCGGATTGTTGGCTATCGTCGTGGCTCTGGCCATTCCGCTGGTCTCCGTGGCCTTGCTCGACAGCCTCGCGCCCGATATCCCGCCTCCCGGGCCGGCCCCGCAAGCGATCGTCATCTTATCGGCCGACGGGATCCGGATGGAGGGCGTGCAAGATCTCGAACCCGGCCCGCTGACGCTCGACCGGCTGCGTGCGGGGGCAGCGCTCGAGCGACGCACGGGATTGCCGGTTCTCGTTTCCGGCGGTGAGATGAACGGAGCGCATACGACGCTGGCCGAGATGATGGCGGCCACTTTGCGCGATGATTTCCGCGCGCCGGCGCGTTGGGAAGAGGGAAAATCGGTCGATACGTGGCAAAATGCGTCGTTCAGCGCGGATATCCTGGGCCGGGACGGCGTGTCGCGGGTCTACTTGGTCACCCATTTTTGGCACATGCGGCGGTCGTTGATCGCGTTCCGCCGGGCCGGGCTCGAGGCCGTCCCGGTGTCGGTTCGGCCGCCCTTCACCGGCCCATTTTCATGGCGGGATCTGCTGCCGCGGCCGTCGTGCTGGTACAATAGCTATATAGCGCTGCACGAATGGGTCGGGCTGCTCTACTACCGGCTTCGTGCATGACGGGCTTGTCGCTGCGGTTGGAGCCACGGCTGGACGGCCTCGGGCCTGAATGGGATCCGTTGTTCGCCGCCGGGGCGGCAGGGTTGCAAACCAGTCGCGAATGGTTCACCGCCACGGTGGAGGCGGCGCTGCCTCCCGGTGCCGAGCCCAGCTTCATTGCCGTGACCGGGGCCTCAGGGCCGGTGGTCCTGTTTCCCATGCTCGCGGGCCCTCACGCCTGGCAGTCGCTGACCACCCCTTACACCTGCCTGTGGCAACCGCTCATGCAGCCGGGCATTCCGCACCCGATGATGCTGGAGGCGTGTCGCTTGGTCGGGCGGCACTGTCGCCGCCATGCCGTAACCCGGCTGGAGGCGATCGACGCGGCGTGGCCGGGGCTGCCGACGCTGCTCGCCGGATTCCGGGCAGCCGGGCTGGCCTGCCGCCGGTTCGATCACTTCGTCAACTGGTATGCCTCGGTCGATCGTGGTTGGCAGCCGTATCTCGATACCCGCCCGGGCGCGCTGCGTGAGACGATCCGGCGCAAGACGCGCGCGCTCGAGCGCGATGGCAGCATCCGGATCGACATGGCTGCCTCCCCTGACGAGGTCGGTCGCGCGTTCCCCGCGTACGAGGCCGTCTACGCGCGAAGCTGGAAGGAGCCCGAGCCATTCCCGCGTTTCAACCGAGACGTTGCCTTGCGCCTGGCGCAGATAGGCGGCCTGCGAATGTTTGTGATGTGGAGCGCCGACCGCCCCGTCGCCGCGCAATACTGGACCGTGGCGCGGGGTGCCGCGACCGTGTTGAAACTGGCGCACGACGAGGAGGAGAAGCGGCTGTCACCCGGCACCGTGCTGACCGCAACGGCCATCCGCCGCCTCATCGAGACAGAAGACGTGTGCGAATTGGACTTTGGCCGTGGCGACGATCCATATAAACAGGCGTGGACTGGCCAACGGCGCCAACGGATAGGCGTTCTAGGGTTGGATGTGGCCACCGGGCAGGGGCTGGCGACGATGGCACGGCATGATCTCGGGCGGATCGCACGCAGGCTGCGAAGTTGGCGGCGAGGATGACGTCGAAGTGAGCCGCCATCAACGTCGTGTTAACCTACGCGGAGTAGATTGAGGTCTGACGATCGCCGTCGAGCATGGAGCGCGCAATTTGAGGTTCTACACAATCACGGGCGGGGCCGGGTTCATCGGCTCGCACTTGGCGGACGCCGTGCTGGCCGCCGGCTGCGGCGTTCGGGTGCTGGACGATTTTTCGACCGGGCGCATCGAGAACCTCGATCCGCGCTGCGAGGTCATCCGGGGTGATGTTTGCGACCCGGCGGTCGTGCGACAAGCGATGACCGGCGCCTCCGGATGCTTCCACCTCGCAGCAATCGCGTCCGTCGTGCGCGCCAATGAGGATTGGATCGGGACCCACCAGGTCAATCTCGGCGGCATGATCAACGTCCTCGATGCGGCGCGGAGCCTCGATGGCATTCCGGTCGTCTACGCGTCCTCAGCGGCCGTTTATGGCCGGGTGACGGGCGTGGCGGACGAGCAGACGGAGCCGACGCCCATGACCGCCTACGGTGCCGACAAGCGCGGATGCGAATTACACGCGCGGGCGGGTGCGCTGGTTCACGGTTTGCCGTCCCTCGGGTTTCGTTTCTTCAACGTCTATGGTCCCCGCCAAGATCCTCATTCGCCTTACAGCGGCGTCATCTCGATCTTTGCCAAAGCCATCGCGTCAGGCCATCCGGTCCAAATCCACGGCGACGGTGAGCAGACCCGAGACTTTATCTACGTTGCTGATATCGTTGCATTCTTGCGTTCTGGCATGGTGTTTCTGGAAAGCGGCCAAGTCGATAAACAGGGAGCAGCCGGTCTCGTGCTCAATGCGTGTACTGGCCGTGAAACCTCGATCAATCAGTTGGTAAGCACATTGGGCCACCTTATCGCCAGCAATCCGAACGTGAGCCATGGTCCGGCGCGCTCTGGAGACATCCTGCGGTCGGTCGGATCGCCCTCCCGTGCCGCTGGGCTGCTCGGCATCGTTGCAAAGACGGAGTTGGGCGCGGGCCTTGCCGGCACGTTACAGGGGCTGCAGGCGCCATTGCGCATGCAGTTTGCCTGATGGTTTTGCCCTAGAAGTGTCGCAATGGTATGAAGTTCTTCGAAGGCGTGTAGCTCAGTGGCAGAGCGCTGCTATTACATGGCAGAGGTCGGGGGTTCGACTCCTTCCGCGCCTACCAAACCAGTATGCTTCATCACTGAATTTCGACACTTGTGGGGACCGGGGCTTCCGTATGAACAGGCAGATATCACGGATTGTATGCGCCATTCCGCTCTTAGCCGGGCTCCTCGCGGGATGTGGACCCGCCACGCCGCCCGTGAACCAGGTGGTGGCGGCAAATTTGCCGTACATTATCGGTCCGGGCGACACGATGGGAATTTACGTGTTCCGTAACCCTGAACTCAGCACGACGGCAGTCGTGGCGCCGGACGGGCGGATCTCTTTGCCGCTGGTGCCGGACATCATCGCGAACGGCAAGACCGCGCCTGAACTCGCCAAGGCGATCGAGGAGCGGCTCCGGGAATACGTGAAGGAACCGAAGGTTTCAGTGATCGTCAACGGCTTCGTCGGTCCCTCGAGCCGCCAAGTCCGCGTCATCGGCGAGGCTTCCGACCCGGTGGCGATCCCCTACCGTGACCAAATGACGCTACTCGACGTCATGATCGCGACCAAGGGCCTCACCCGGTTCGCCGCGGGCAACCGCGCCGTGATCATCCGCCGCTACGGCGGTCCGCGTCAGGTGATCAACGTCCGCCTTGGCGATCTGATCAAGGACGGTGATATCGACCAGAACGTCACGATGGCGCCCGGCGACATCCTGTTGATTCCGCAAACCTACTTCTAGGCCCGCACGATGCATCAGTTCCAACTCCTGCTCAGACGACAGCTTACCGCCGCCTGGCGCTACCGGTGGCCGGCGATCCTGCTGTTCTGGCTTGTCTGCGCAGCGGGTTGGATCGGTGTAATGCGGATTCCGAACAGCTATGAGGCCGATGGTCGGCTTTATATCGATGCCGATGCGATCCTGACGCCATTGTTGCGTGGGATCTCGATGGATTCGTCTCTGCAAGCCCAAGTAGACTTGCTGTCGCGCACGCTGATGAGCCGCCCGAACCTCGAGAAGATCATCTCGAAAACCGATCTCGACTTGCAGGTCAGCACCCCGGGCGAACGCCAGGCGCTAGTGGCCAGGCTTGGAAACGACATCAAGCTCGTCCCGCAGACGAAGAACCTCTTCGTTACCTCGTATCGTAGCGAAAGCCCGAAGCTGGCCTATGACGTCGTCCAGGCCATGCTGAATGCGTTCATCGAGGGAAAGACGGGCACCAACCGAAGCGACCTCGAGAACGCGAACAAGTTCGTCGAAGGCCAGTTGGCGTTCTACGAGCGGCAGTTGCGGGACGCGGAACGGCGGCGGGCCGAGTTCCGGGCGCGTTATGTGGACCTTCTGCCCGGAGATGGTGGGACGAGCCGGCTTGAAGCCGCGCTGGAAGCCGCCCGCTCGCTCAATGGCCAGATTGCCGATTCGCAAGCGCGGCGCACTTCGCTGGCCAAGGAGTTGGCCAGCACGCCGCCGTTACTCGTCACCGAAACCGATACCGGCGGTGGCGGCAGCGGCGGATCGTCGCGGATCGAAGTGGAGGAGCAGAAACTACGCGAGCTGCGCCTGCGCCTGACCGAAGCCCATCCCGATATCGTCGCGCAGCGTCAGCTTATTGCGTCTTTGCGCGCAGGCGGCGGCGGCGCGGCTTCTCCGGCGCGCACCGGCCCGAGCAGCCGCGCCGTACCTAACCCAGTGTATGAGCAATTGAAGGTCCGCCTGGTCGACACCGACGGCACGATCTCGTCGCTTCAACGGCAGTTGGTCGACGCCGGCAAGGAGCGGGATCGCCTCGATGCGATCTCGAAGAGCGCGCCGGGTCTCCAGGCCGAGGCTCTCAACCTTGATCGTGATTACAGCGTGCTGCAGACGAACTACTCCGCGCTGCTATCCCGTAGGGAGTCGATGCGGATCAGCGCGGCGGCGGAGTCGAGTGCCGATCAAGTCAAAATCCAGATCATCGAGCCGCCCGTCGTGCCGACGACGCCGGTGTCGCCGCAGCGAGTGAAGCTGATCAGCGGAGTGCTCGTGGCAGGCATTGGCGCCGGATTGGGATTGGCGCTCTTCCTCGTCCAGCTCGACCAATCGTTCCATACCGCCGACGATCTCCGAAACCTAGGGTTGCCGGTCGTCGGCGGCGTCTCGTTGTTGGGCGCGCGTGTGTCAATTATGCGACGCATGGTGAGCGTAGGATCGTTTGTGGTCGCGGTGGTGCTCCCCTGCATTTTCTATGGTGGGCTCATCGTCCGGCTCATGCGTTCGAACGGGATCGCGTGATCGGCGGCTGCGGATAAACCTGTTCCAAATCGAGTTTGCGTTGCGCTGGATCGACGGAGTAGTGAGCGTTGCACGAACGTAAGCTGATGGCGGACTGGGGCACGTTGAACCAGGCCGAGCGAGATGGCGCCTACAACAATTCTGCCGCGGTGCCGACTAGCCCCGCGCTGAACGAGGCCCGGATTGCGGCGTCCCGCCAGTTTCGTCAGCAGGACGGGGCCTTGCTGGACGTTGCCTATGGAAGCGGCGAGCGCCAGCGCTGGGATCTGTTTCCGGCCGCCGACCCACAGGCGCCGTGCTTCATCTTCATCCACGGCGGATACTGGTAGCGGAACCGTCGGGAAGACTTCGGGTCCGTTGGCGCCGGGCTCCGGGCTCACGGTTGGTCGGTCGCGCTGCCAGGCTATTCGCTCGCACCTTCGGCGACGATGACCGATATCGTGGCCGAAATCGAAGCGGCACTTGATTGGCTGCACAAAGCCGGTCCGCAGCACGGGATCGGGGGTCGTCTGCTGATCTCGGGTTGGTCGGCCGGTGGCCATCTCGCGGCGATGGCGCTGCGGCACCCGGCGGTGAGCGCCGGCTTGGCGATCTCGGGTGTGTATGAGCTGGGACCGGTCCGCGACACCTATCTCAACGAGGCGCTCCGGCTGCAGGACTCGGAGGTCGCCACGCTATCGCCGTTGCGGCTGCCGCCCATCGATAAGCCGCTCGACATCGCTTACGGGACCCGCGAGCTCCCGCCGTTAGTCCAGGATAGTCGAGACCTGCATGCGCTCCGGTCCGAGGCGCATTGCCCTGGCGCTCTCCACCCGGTCCCCGGCGCCGACCATTTCACCATCATTGATGCGTTGACTTCGCCCGACGGATTGCTGGTCAAGGCAGCGCGTAGCTTGCTCAACTGACGCGCTCGTCGCCTCGAGCCACAGCATCCGGCCGAGACCCCGGTCAAGGCAGCGAGGCTTTGAACGGGTGAGGC
>JAABUQ010004769.1_pt1 | contig 22638 bp, 16 predicted proteins | sample 5560001 | NCBI WGS metagenome assembly JAABUQ01 (sample SAMN10711888, study PRJNA513371) | rock metagenome | isolation source: Antarctica rocks | place: Antarctica: Victoria Land, Finger Mt nord | collected 2015-12-18 | reverse complement strand
ATTAGCGTTATACGGTGTTTTGTACACATCCGGCACCAATTCCATGTGGGCTACAAAATCGCTGTTTTGAAGCGGGGCTATTATCCAGCCCTTTACCCGCCACGGCTTAATTTCGTTTTTTTTAAAACCGTCCGTATGGTTTCATGCGATACGCTTTCTGCAAATTTCAATTCAACCATTTTTTCCGCCAACATGCGCAAAGACCACCGGCTGAACCCTTCGGGAGCCTTGCTGCAACTGATGGCAATTAAGTGGGCTTCAAATTCCCCATCAGCTTTTGAGACCTTTACATCAGGGTATGCTTTTCGATCGATACATGCCTCAAAACCATCTTCTACAAAACGTTGCTTTAAACGTTCAATTGTTTTGGTATTGATTTGAAGCATCTGTGCTATTTGAGCACCCGTAACTTTCTCACCATGCGCACCTTCGTCAACGTTGAGTAAAATACAGGCATTTTTAAATTGAAGGGAAGTGTGTTTCCCTTTATGCAAAATATCTTTTAACTGGTCCCGTTCATTTATCGTTAGTGTAACCTTATATCTTATCATGGCTTTTTGCCATCAAAGATATAACTAATAACAGACATTATTTATTTTACATCACACTAGTAAACGAAGCTTGACACCAACTCAACAACGCAAAGTAAAACAAAATATTGATCAACAGATTGAAGGTCTTCCTAATTTTAACCCTAAGTTTAGAATCATCGTAAATCCTATTGGTGAAACAAATACTTTACAAGTCAAAACAACTTAATTTCCTTTCGAATATGGTTCAGCAACTACTGCCTCAACTGCAAAAATACTTACCTGAGGCAAAGAATGTTTACATCGCTAGCCCTAATAAAAAATTATGGCTACCAAAGCATTGAAAGACTACTTCCACAGAATGCAAAAAGATATTATTTGATTGGATTAAATCTACCTTCTGATGCTTCTGTATTTGAGCAAATGTTAAATGTACCGGAAGAACGGGGGCAGACACGTATTTTTTTGGATAATCAAACATTTCATCCTAAAGTTTACCTAATCGAGCGCCGTTCCGGAAATTGGATTGCTTTTATCGGGTCAGCAAACACAACAAATGGTGGGTTAATTGGTAATGTTGAGATGTCATTGGAAACAGAGGAAAAGCACACATGTGCAGCCCTACATGACTGGTTTGAAAACTATTATCAAACAGCCGGAGAATTAACACCGAACTTCGTGGACGCGTGGCACCGAACGTCCAGCCGTATCAATACTAGGCAGGCGTCAAATCGTGCAGATTTTGCTGCAGTCCGTTCCCATTTACAAATACCTGTTAATATGATTTCAAACTCATTACATCATGCTGGCCAGTTTTTTTCAGATGAACATCATCATGCATATGAAAATTTAAACTGGTATGATTACTCAGAGGCCGCGAATGAACGGCGCCGGCAAGTCTGGTTACAATTTGTCGAACTTGACCGCCGTATTTATCCTGCTTTTTCACGGTATGACTTGGTTGAGTTACACGTACATTATCATAAAGCAAGTCGAATATCACATTATCAGTATCGGCGAGGGTGGAGTAATCCAGAACAGAAGTCAATTTGGCTACATTACGGCTATTCTAAACAGGAATTAAACAAAGATTTTATTAATCATCCGCGAATGCAGGTTATTTTGCATCATGACAAGATTGGAATATGGTTAGTTGTCGGTACTAATCATGGTAGTCTACCAGAAAGGGATTTTGTTAAAAGAAAACTTACGGATAATTTCTCATTTGCCGAATTGTTCTTCCATTTAGTAAACGATTTGGGCGATAGTTACTGGGTTGCATTGAACGGTAAAGAGGAACACTATCTAAGTTTATTTGAAACGGCGGAAGCACTCCGAACAGAATTGATCCAAGATGACCCTAATCACTATTTGATCTTTGGACGTACTTGGTCTTTAGGTGATCCGGAACTTGCCGATCCTATAATCGCTGAATCCGTTTTGGAGGAATTTAAACGACTTTATCCGCTATATATGCTATATAAAAGCATGGTCGCTCCATAAATTAATCAGTCAGAACCACGGTTTTCTATTTTAATCAAACAAAAATTTTGTTTTTATAAAAAACCAAAACATATTGTAAGTTCCTAATCCGCCATTCTGGTTTTTAACTCATATTTGCAGTAACTATAATATCATCCACATCTATATGTTGATACCCATTCTTCAAAAGCTGATGACTCAACAAATCCTCTATCCTTTTGAATTCTTCTACAAGCTGTTTGAGCCTCAGTGATATCAGCGAATTTTGTTCTTGCAAAAATAAGTCCTCCGATCCTTTTGGACACGGCGGATGTTCCAGTAGCATCTCTTCTTTCAATTTCATCATAAGACTGTTTTCGTAATCCCTCAAATTTTTTTGTAAGGATTCTTCCTTCTCCTTCAAACCCATTTGATAAGCCATTTCGCTGTTCTTCAATTCTTTCGATTTCTCGTTTTTCAGATTCCTCAACTCTATCAAGGTAGAGTTCCTGGCTTCTTTGATCTGCTGCAAATTCTCCTGGAAGTTTTTCGATATCTCTTTGTGATTTTTTAAGCTGTTCTCCTTCATCTCTAATACCAGTGCTAATTCGCTCTCTTTCTCGCTCAATAGATTTGATTTCTCGTTCAAACTGTCTATCCATTTTTTGTTGCTTTTCTCGAAATTCTCGTTCAAGGTCCTCGGTAAGCTCTGCAATTGTTGTTCCCGTTCCTCTAAGCGCTGTTTCTTCTTCTCGGATGTTAGTATCAAGTAATCTCTCTTCTTCTGCAAGTTCGCTTCTTTTTGTTTTATATCGCTCGCCCAAATCGCGATAACGTACTTTAACTCTTGCTCGTCCGCTTTCAATTCTTCTTCTTCGCTCTCTAATATGCTCAAGCTCTCCGCTATATTCATTTTCAGCCTCTCCTGTATATTGCTTTTCAAACTCGATCTGTTGTAGTTTAGCTCGGACAATAGCAAGTTCAGTTTCGCCAATAGCAAATCTAACCGCTTGCTCTGTTGCAAGGTATTGTTCTGATTCCAGCTGCTTGTTAATTGCGCGTATGAGGTTATTAATTTGGACTTTTCTACAGTCAAAAGACTCTTCAAAAAGGTTTCCTTCGTCTTCATCAATTGATGGTATTCCTTCTGCAATGTCTCGGGGAATTGGAAAATATGGGATTTGTTGTTCGTCATGATTGTAAAGCCATTTTGTTTTTTCACCACTCATTAGTGCCTTATGAATGGATTGGGGTGAATCTTTAGGGATAGAAACTAAGATAGTATTAACGGTTAATCTTTTTAGACCAGCCTGAAATTCGGAACTCAATTGATCCTTTTTATCTAGCTGTATAAATAAGATTGGTTCGTTCTCTTCATTATAAAATACCACGTCTGCCTTAAAAAGCAAGTCTCCCATGTGCTCACTGAACTCAAAAGAAGATTGGATATTTCCGTGTGCATCTTCATAAAAGTATTTATACTTTTCTACACGTGTTGCAGAAATGGTCGTGCCAGGTTGGATGGGTATTGCCATGCCCTCCGTGCCTTTGGGTGGGTATTTATAAAGGGGAGGCAACCGAACCCGCTTTTCTAATTCTAAAGTTTCTGTAGCTATCTGCCGGCGAGCATCTTCGTTTCTAAAAGTACACCTTTCTGTTAGCTTCACATCCTTTGAGTCATGCCTGAAGTAAGGTTTCATTCCATAAATTTTACGAAGTACCGCTTGCATTTCGCGCTTGCAGCCCAAACAGGAATAGTCATTTCTCCCACTAAGGCTTACTTCCGATATATGAACTTTACGGCCTGTTTCCTTACTGAAAGCATAATCATGGTTTTCATCTGGATCTGTATGAACAATATAATTCTTCAATTGGTTATAATTAAATAATGTTATGTAAATTTACATACATTTTATTTTTATATGTAAGAAAAATTATAAATTTGAAATGTAAATATACATAAATGGACGAAAAAGAATTCTTAAATGAATTTTACAAAATGCTTTCTCCTGTTGATACTTGGGAGGGAGAAGCTAATTCTATTAAGGAAATATTTGAAGCTAAACTAGAAAAGTATGGAATAACCCAAAACCAGGCAGAAAAGCTGCTTAATATGCAAAAGCGTTCTTTAGAGGGAATTCTTGATAGATCAGCCAAAAGAGTAGATGTTATTAATTTATTGAAACTTGGGCAATTTCTGGGCCTTGAAACAAGCTCGTTAGTTAAATTATACTTAAGTGAGTTATCTCATGATATGGTTGCAGAATTAGAGGATGCTAAAAAGAAATCTTACATACTCGCAAACTTTGATATTAAAAACTTAGCTAAGGCTGGTTTCCTAAAAACGAAGACGGATTTTGAAGAAATAGAAAAGCGGATTGTATCTTTCTTTGGATTGAAGTCAATCTTCCATTATTCTAACAAGCAAATTATTCCTGCATTTAGTAAAACAAAGAAAAGTGCGAGTACGCTTATGCGCGAATTTTGGGTTCGTTCAGCTTATTCTCATTTTGAAAGCATTAAAAACCCTAACGCTTATAATCGCAATTTACTGATTGATCTAATTTCTAAGATCAGACCTTATACCATGAATGTCCCTGATGGATTAAGGATCGTTACCCAGGCTTTATACAACATAGGCGTAACTGTAATTTATCAACCTAAATTAGAAACAACCCAAGTAAGGGGAGCAACTTTTGTAATTAATGGTCAGCCCTGTATTGCGCTGACAGATTTAAACAAGAATTATGCTACTATTTGGTTCGCCCTTATGCACGAGCTGCACCATGTGTTATATGACTTTGAGGAAATTCAGAATAATGTGTTTCACCTAACAGGAGAACCTGATTTGTTTTTATTACAAGAAGATAAAGCAGATGAGTTTTCCCGAAATTACTTTTTTCCTGCCGACCGGGCAAAGTTTGTATACAAGTACATCGACAACAGCTTGGTCGTAAATAATCTTGCCAGGGAGAGTCAAATCCATCCATCTTTAATCTACAATTTTTATTGCTATGATATGGATGCTACTGGCAAGGGAAGCTATTGGGCCAAGTATAAGCATTTTCAACCCGATGTCAAATTGGCTTTAAAGGATATCAACATTAATCCCTTTGAGAATGATCGCATAGATGATACGGTACAATATTTAAAGGAACACATATTTAACATCTAACAGGTCATGGCTAAAAAAGACAAACAGACGCCTAAAACGGAAAAGGAACTTGCAGAAGAACAGGAGAAATTGCGCATTCTGGCCCAAACAGATAAGGTTAAAGGCGAGCAGCTAACCATCACGCCTGCTGGAGAAATCGAAAAGCAAAACGAACTTCGACAGTTTGCATTGGGGAGTATTGAAGATCCGGAAAGGAAATTTGAAGTTTACTATAAAGGTATCCAAAAGCTTTTAATTGCACACTTACCCAAGGGCAAGCAGAACAAAGTGGCAAGGTCTTATATCTATGAAGAAAAAAATACTTATCTCACCAGGGGAAAACGGATTAGTAAGGAAGGAATAAGGGGAGGAGACGGAAGGATGGGGTATATTGCTGATAGCGAAGACCTAATGAAAGTTGTAATGGATTGGATCATGGTTAATGGAACCATGGTCGATTTATTCAATACTCTTCGCGACCTGAATAAATCAAAAGGATATGGTACGAGGGCTTTTTAGAAGTTATTAAGCAAACGAAAAAAACTTTTGATGAGCAGCGAGTTAAAAACAAACAAGTTACTTTTTAATATTAAGGAACTTATTTCCAGGAGCAAAGAGCAAATTGCTGTTTCGGTAAATACGACGCTTACTTTGTTATACTGGGAAATTGGCCAAACAATTCAAACTGAAGTGTTACAAGACGAGCGTGCTGATTATGGAAAGCAAGTTATCACACAACTCGCAAAGCAATTATCCATTGCTTACGGTGGAGGGTGGAGTGAAAAACAATTGCGTCACTGCATCCGCTTTGCAATAACTTTTTCAGATAAAGAAATTGTCTCGACGCTGTCGAGACAATTAAGCTGGTCGCATTTTCAATCATTAATATACATTGAGCAGGAGCTAAAACGAGAGTTTTACATTCAGCTATGTAAACTAGAAAAATGGAGCGTTCGTACCTTACGAGAACGTATTCAATCGATGCTTTATGAGCGGACGGCAATCAGCCGGAAACCCGAGGAAACGATTAAAAATGATTTGGAACTACTCTGGAACGAGCAGCAGCTTAGCCCTGACTTAGTATTTAGAGATCCTTATTTCTTGGATTTTCTAGGGCTGAAAGATAGCTATTCCGAAAAAGATTTAGAAACGGCCATACTTGCCGAATTGCAACGCTTTATTATCGAGATGGGAAGCGATTTTGCTTTTCTTGCTCGTCAAAAGCGAATCGTCATTGATAATCGTGACTATAAGATTGATCTACTTTTTTATCACCGCAGGCTAAAGTCTCTCGTTGCAATTGACCTGAAAATCGGCGAATTTGAAGCTGGTTTTAAAGGGCAGATGGAACTCTACCTCCGTTATCTTGAAAAGCATGAAATGGTGGAAGGAGAAAATACCCCTATTGGTCTTATACTTTGTACAGGGAAAAATGAAGAGCATATTGAACTGATGCAATTAGATAAAAGTAATATCCGGGTTGCCGATTACCTGACCGATCTGCCCAGTCAAAAAGTATTTCAGGATAAGCTCCACCAAGCAATTTTAATAGCGCAAAATAATCTTAACAATAAGGAAAATTTAAGTTTATAGAATGCTTCAACAGATTGCCTTAATTATATCGATTGCTGCGTTTATTTCAACCTTGGCCAATGGGAGTTCTAAACTTTTTTTTGTACATAAACCTGCATTTGTAACGCTTTTTTGCATTTCAATTATAAATTCAGCCTATTCCTGATGTATTTAAAAGAAAATATTAGTCGGTTATTAGTTGTATTTATGCAGTTCATTAAGAAAATTGATGAGCGTTTCACTGGAAATTCCTTTAATTCAAATCCAAGACATATAGAGGGGTTGACACCCACATACGATGCAGACCCAGATAAAACATACTCAGAAAATCTATTATTGGCATTGCGCGATACTGACATCAAAAATATTGCTTTAACCGGGCCTTATGGATCAGGAAAAAGCAGTGTTTTAAAAACATTTGAGCAAGCTCACCCAGAATTTAGTTATCTGAAAATTTCCTTGGCATCTTTTGAAGAAGACCTAAAGAATAACAATAATTCAGGAGGAAAAACAGCCGATAGAAAGAATATAGAAATTAGTATTCTCCAGCAGATATTTTATAAAGTTGGTAGCCAAAAAGTACCTTACTCTAGGTTTAGAAGAATTCGTAGTACCTCGTTTTGGAGTTTCCTAGTTCGTGCATTGTTATTACTGGTTTGGTTAATTTCTGGTGCTTTTATTTTCAAACCAACTTTCTTCAATCGTCTTTCCTATTGGAAAGCGTTCAATGATAAACATGAAGATTTAATACTTTATCTCGCTATCTCAATCTTTATCATCGTTACAGTTAAGCAACTAATCACCTTATTTAAAACATATAATAGCGCAAAATTTCAAAAATTAAATATTTCTAACGGCGAGCTTGAGTTGGCACAAGAAACAGATACTTCAATCTTAAATAAACATTTGGATGAAATCCTTTACTTTTTTGAAGTCACAGCATTCGATGTTGTTATTATTGAAGATTTGGATAGGTTTGAAGATCCGGAAATATTTACAAAATTAAGAGAGCTGAATAATTTAATTAATGGTTCTAATCAAATCAAAAGACAGGTTACCTTTATTTATGCGTTAAGGGATGACATATTTAAAGATAGTGACCGCACTAAGTTTTTCGACTTCCTAATACCAATAATTCCTGTAATCAATTCTTCAAATTCTGGAGAAATCCTTTTGAAGAAATTTATTGATTCTGGCACAAAAGAGAATATTTCTGATACATTCATTACTGACATTACTCTTTTTATAGACGATATGCGTATGCTAAAGAATGTATACAACGAATATACGATCTACAAAAAGAAGCTTGGCTTAAATCTAAATCAGGAGAAATTACTTGGAATAATTATTTATAAAAACTTCTATCCTTCAGATTTTGCAGACTTGAACATTAATAAGGGATCTATTTATGAAAGTTTTGTTTACAAGGAAAAAATAATTGCTGAGCTGAGTAATGGAAATGAAAAAGTAATTAACGAACTAAATGGTCAAATAGAAAAGCTAGAAGAAATAATTATCAATAACGAAAAGGAACTTCGATCAGTATATATAATGGCTGTTTTGCAACGTTTACCAATTGATACCTACAGAATTTCATTAGATAGTAATCCATATACCATCAATCAATTAACTGAACCAGAGATTTTTAACTGCTTAAAAAACAAATCAATATTCAATGCCTAAGGTACAATTATAGTAGTTATCAGCCTTCCGGAATGGGCTTTAAAACTATTGAAAAAGAAATTAATCCAGAGTATTCATACGATGAGAGGGAAAAAGCTGTTAAACAAAAAGTTAGCGGAGATATAGAAAAATTAGAGGCAAGACTTAATAAATTAAAAGAAGAAAATAGTTCAATACAAGGCTGGTCTTTAAAAGAGTTAATTGCAAACAAATCCTCTTTAGCCCTACACCCCGAGGCAGCAAAAGATAAATTGCTTGTTTATCTTTTACGGCAAGGACATATTGATGAGATGTATCATTCTTACACCTCATACTTTTACGAAGGAACGATTACTCGAACCGATATGGATTTTGTTATGAGTATTAAGAGTTTAATTCCTCTAGATTTTGGTTTCAATCTTAGCAAAATTGATCAAATTGTCAAAAAAATGCAGCTTACTGAGTATAGTCAAAAAGAAATGCTCAATTATTCGATGGTAGATTACCTTGCATCCAATAGCAATATGATGGAAAAGGAGTTTACAGCAGTTATTAAACAACTAGCTGATCAAACTATAAAATCTAAGGAATTCATTCACGGTTATCTTTTGGAAGGAAGGACTCCAAATAAAGTACTCAAAGCTGTATATAAAGAATGGCCTGCAATTTGGGCATATGTATTAAACAATACAAGTTTTACTACTGAAATCAAAGATGAGTACCTGAAATCCATTATTCGATATGCAGACCCAACTGATTTAGAAAAAATCAATTCTAAAAGAATATTATCATCCTACATTTCTAAAAAAGAGGACTTTTTGCACCTGCTTCCGAATACTGATGGCCAAAAGATGAAAGACATAATTAGTCTTTTAAAAATTAAATTTAAGCACTTAACTTATTCTGATGAAGTAAAAGACTTATTTGATTTTGTTTATCAAAATAACCATTATTACTTAAGTGAGCAGATGATTGAACTTGTATTAAAGATTAAGGGAGAGGCTAACCCAATTTTATCTGAAAAGCTACAAAAAGAAAATTATACCACAATAACTATTTCAACTTGCCAGCACCTTATAGATTATGTTAATAAAAATATTGATGACTATTTTGAGGATGTATTTATGCAGCTTTCAGATAATGTTTATGAGGAAAAAGAAGCAATTCTATCATTGATTAACAACAAGGATCTAACTGAAGATTATAAAAAAGAGATTATTAGTAAAGAACTACATGTATTTGATAACCTTGCAGACCTACCCTCAACATTATGGGATCAGGCTTTATCTCATAACAAGGTAGCTCCACAGTGGTCTAACATTCTACTATATTTTAAAGAACAAGAAAAATCGGAGGATATATTAACAAGTTATCTCAGCCATCAAAAGAACTTTGAAGCTCTTTCAAAAAATAATGTTGGCAAAATGGATGCAGAAGATCTGGATTATATAAAAGCTTTGAACCTTTTTATTCTGGAAAACAAAAGCATTAGTGATCAAGCATACCAATACTTGATAAAAAGTAGTCCCTGGATTTATAACAAGTTAAATATAGGAGAATTATCAGCTTTAAAAGTAGATACACTTCTATCAAACAATATTTTGGCTTTTAGTAAAGAAAATTATGATAGTTTAAAAAAGGACTTTAGCGATAAACATATTTTGCTACTTGAAAAGGGCTTTAACACTTACTTGTCTAAATCAGATCAATTTAAATTTGACAATAGTGATTATTCATCAATTTTTGCTTCTAAAACCATAACATTAGATCAAAAAATTAATTTGATTAATGAAATGCAGCCTACTTTAATAGATAATAATACGCTTAGCAAACAAGTAAGTAATTTGATTCTACAAAAAAAAGTAGAGGTGGATTTTATACTATTTAAGCAATTATTGTCCCGAAATAAAGATTTAAATTTAGATATTAGCTTAGTCAATCTTCAATTTAACAAGCTTAGTTCAGCTCAACTTGGTGAAGCTCTTAATTTGATAGGAGGGCCATTTGCTAAACTTAATAATAAGGGGAGTAGACCTAAAATTTCACATAATGGAGAGAATGAAGAATTAGTTACTAAGTTAAAGCGTATTTCATATGTTTCCTCCTACAGTTTTGAAAAAGATAAAATAGTTATTAATACTAAAAGAAAATGATCTAGTATTTCCTTTTTCCCTGCCAGAGCCCCCTTTTTGTCTTATAACTATGATTATGATAAACAAAAGCACGAAAGTTGTTTTAAATAACTTCGCCATCTTTGTTCTCTAACTTATACTGCCTGATAAAGTTTATTTTATAGTAATGGACTATATACTTAATGAATTGACTTTACCGGTAAATACGTCCAAGCTAAAGTGCTTTCCCTGGAAATAAGTTTCAGGTGGAATCTCCACAAAGCTTTTGAACTCTTTGATATAATGGCTCTGATCGTAGTAGCCACAAGTATATAAGATTTCGTTCCAGCTTTTTTCCGGGTATTTACGTTTCAAAGCATAAGCATTATTAAACCGAAGTATACGGCAATAGTACTTTATACCTACACCTACCTGTTCTAGAAAGTTTCTTTCCAAAGATCTTTGGGATTTTCCAAAAGTGTTGTACAGGCTGCTCACCCTGATATTTCCTTTGTGCTGCAAAATCGTTTCCTGTACAATACTAATAGGATTTAGTAAATACGAGTTTGGGGTTGGAAAAAATTTGGAGAAGAAATGATCTAGTATTTCTTTTTTCTTGAAATTATCTGTTGTGTGCAACAGTTGTTCCCGTAAACTATAATATTGATTACCAAAAATGTTTTCCGGAGCAGTTAGCTTGTTATTAAGGTATTGTATTGGAAAACGGAAAATCTGAAAGAAGCTGGAAGGATAGAAGCTGCATATGATAAGGTTTAACTTTTTATTAACTTGGGTAGAATGTACTTGTTCGTTGGGATGCCCTTCTATTGAGTCTTTTAGAATAGCCCTCTTGCCGTCCAAGGTTATAATTGTCAGGTCAGAGTCTTCACCAACTATGTAAAGCCGAACAAAACCATTTGGTATGCACTTTTCTATGGGTATCGTCCCATTTACAGAAATGAAAATATATCTGTCAATTAATTTTGTTAAAGCGGGTGCTGGAAAGTATTCCATGTAATCCATAACTAGTTTTAAAGTTATGATAAAAAGTTACCTTTAAAGAAAGGTCATTTGTTTTTGTCGCTTTTTTACAATACAATCTGTTTGCTGCTACATAAATTTACGATATGCATAAGAACTGATTTTTTAGAGAAGTAAATCATGCATCTTGGTGTGACAGTACCTTTTCTAACGAACAAGAAATATACTTATTAATTTAATTGGATGATTATTATATCACCTTAAAGATTTTAAAAAATGGGACAAATAGTAGGAAATAGCACGACAGATGACGGTGCTGTAGGAACAAGTACCGCGACAGGTAAAAGCGGTGTCTTCGGATTTAATTCTTCTGCAAACAGCAATGGTGTGGCGGGTATTTGTGATGCCGGTAATGGCGTCTATGGCAGTAGTAAGAACTCAAATGGTGTGTATGGGCATAGTGAAACCGGCTCGGGTATCCATGGTCACAGCATAACTCAGATTGGCATATATGGAAATAGTGAGCAAGGTGATGCTATCGTTGGCGTCTCAAAATCATCTTCTAAATGTGGTGTATTTGGAAGTAATGAATCGATGGACAATGCGTCTTCTCCAGGTGGTAGCGGGGTATTTGGGTTAACCTTGGCCGAAAAAGCGGCTGGGGTATTTGGAGCCAATAACAATCCGAAAAGTGGACGAGGTGTACAGGGTAATGGTACTGAAGCTGGTGTTGGTGGATTTAGTGAAAATGGAATAGGTGTGATTGGGCAGAGTAATAATGGTGACGGTGCGCAAGGGTTTACCGGAACAAGTAGCAGAAACGGCATACTGGGAAAAAATAATTCTATTGAGCACGCGCCAGCAGGAACTGCGCCATGTGGTAATGGCATTTTTGGTTATACCGACGTCCCAAATGCAAGTGGCGTTTGTGGTGCTGTGGGCGACAACAATACTGAAGGCGCCGGTATAACAGGAATAGGAAAAATGGCAGGACGTTTTTTCGGTGATGTTCATGTGACGGGCAACCTGACGTCTGATAGTGATATTTTTCTGACCAACGCAGATTTTGCAGAAGATTTTGATATTGTTGGCGAAGCTTGTGATGCAGGAACGGTCATGATACTGGCCCCTAACGGAGGACTGGAAGGAAGCACTAAAGCATATGATAAAAAGGTTGCAGGTATTCTCTCCGGCGCGGGTAGTTACAAACCGGGCATTGTGCTAGACCGCCATGCCGGCAAAAAAGGCAGGCAGCCCTTGGCAATGGTCGGAAAGGTTTTTTGCAAAGTAGATGCCGATGTTATGGCTATTGAAATAGGGGACTTGTTAACTACCTCTGATATTCCCGGTCATGCCATGAAAGCGGTAGACCCGGTTAAAGCATTTGGTACGGTGATCGGTAAAGCGCTGCAGCCTTTGGATAAGGGTAAGGGCATGATCGCTGTTCTTGTTTCCTTACAATAAGCAATATGGCAAGCTTTAGACAGGTATCAACCATCATGATGGTCCCGCAAACCGGGGCGATAAGTTTAAAAACATTGGCACTTAATCACAGATGGGAAGGAGGAAGTATCGGAACGGGATATTCATGTATTACAGATCGCTACAGCGTTGCCGAGCTGATTCAAATGTCGGGGAAAACAACCTATTCGGAAGCACTCGAATATTTTGATTTAAATCCTAATGGAAAAACCACTAACCCCTTTCGGATCTCCCTCAGGGCTATTTTATTAAGGCATAAAACTAATAGTGAAAATCGGTTTAGATTTTTGACTTATAATACTTATTTGTTAAAAGTGAAAAAAGCAGGAATAACTTTTAGTGAAAAACCCTTAATAGCAGAAAGATCTCCCAAAATTGGACAGATTGTCCATGATAACTTTGATGTGGCCTGCCTTTACGAAATATTTACAGACGATGTGTGGGAAATTGTAAAAAAGTCGTGGCCTGCAACAGTTCAATACAATCGTGGAGAAACGGATAGTGATGTGATATGCATCATACAAAAAGGAAAGGTTGTGGAAAAAGCGTTTCACGCTTTTGAAAGTAAAGGGATTGTCACTGATTCTGACTGGCTTGCAGCAAAAGGTGTATTGTTTACAAAAATTGATACAGGCTTCGGCCTGATTGAAGTTTTTTGTACCCATCTTTTTTTCGGTGGCGGGTTTATTGGTGATGGATCCTCATCAACCGAAAGAACAGAAGTAAAAATTGCTGAAACGAAAGAGCTCCTTGCTTTTTACCATGGCCACCACCAGGATCAGAACGTCGCTCTTATTGTCGGAGATTTTAATATTGATGCCAATGCAAATCTCAACCGGTTGCCTTATAAAAATAACCCACTTTTCCCTTACAGTGTAGAAGAGTATAACCGCGAATACAAGGCCTTAAAAGCATTGATGGCTGAAAATAATTTCTATGATCTGTGGCTATGGGATATTTATAAACGTCAGCCAAATACCGGTTATACTACGCGGTACACTGATGATGATCTGGATAAAGATTTTGCGACTTGCAAGGGCATAACTGGGGATTATTGTGATGACTCGCAAATCAATGAACCGAAACGACATAATTTGGGAGAAGGCCGTTTGGATTATGTATTTATTCAAAAGCCCGAGAAAGCTCATGCCTTTAACCTGGACGTTACTATCCCCAAAAGAAAAGCATTCAAGCAGCTAACTAAAAAAGGAGATGAATATGAGAATTTCTTATCAGATCACCTGGGTCTTTCATTTGACCTTATTGTGAGTGGTAATTAAATTAGGAACTTTTAATTGTAAAAATGGCATGAAACCAGATTTCGGCGATTAATAAATCTTTGCCGTAATTATTTAAAATGGAGGTAACCGGTGGGCTTAACAGGTGGACTATTGCGTGACAATTCTTTTCGTAAAGCCTTGTCCAGGAGAAAAATTTGGGGAAGGGTCAGCTTTCGATCGCTCTCTGCCAAGTATGGAATAAATTCCAGCGGCGGTCTTAAAAACCTCTTTTTAAAACTTGCGAACTTTCGGATGATCATTATTGGCGATAGTGTGATTTGGGGCCAGGGGCTGTTGGAAAGCAATAAAACCTATAGCCTGGTGGCAGATTTTTTGCGTGCAGAAGGGACTGACCTAAATCTGATCATCAATAATCTTGCTCATTCCGGCGCGATAATGGGTAGTGAAGCGCAAAGGACTGAAAGGAACAATAAATATGGAGAGGTGCCTTATGATTTTCCAACCATTTTCGGACAACTGGATTTTTCCAAAGAAAACCTCGATGCTTCAACAGATCTCATTATTTTAAATGGCGGTATTAATGATGTGGGCTTCACCTCCATCATCGATCCTGTAAGTGACCTATCAGAAGAAAGTTTGAGAAGAGAAACCCGGCGGAACTGCGGCGAAAAAATGAAGCAACTGCTGAAAGAAACGCATGTTGCCTACCCAAATGCGCAGATAATTGTTACTGGATACTATAATATGATTAGCATTCAAAGCAACCCATTGTTATACCTTGCGCTATTGTCCCTTTTTAGTGCCCTGCCACCAGTTGTTAGTGAACTTGCTTTGCCTGTTTTATATGGTTTAACTTTGAAAAGAAGCCGGGTTTTCTTTGACATATCTCAACTATCGATTGAAAAAGCAGTAAGAGAGGTCAACCCTGAAATAAATAACCAAGCTATTTTTATCCAAGGGGACTGGGGAGACGAACATTCAATTTTTGCACCAAAAAGTAGATTATTTGGCTTTTCTTTTGATTTGGGCAAATTCGACGTTAAAGAAGCAAATCCTTTAAATGTTATCTTGGAAGATGATGCAAGCGTTGCCAGGGCAAGATTAAGTGCCTGTATGGCTGAACAGGGTGATTTAAAATGTCCGATTGCTTGTATTGGGCACCCTAACATAAAAGGTGCCAGTCGAAATGCGGAGCTGATCACGAAAGTGTTGTTTCCTTTATAAATGAGTAAGATTATTTTTTATATTATTTAGAAGTCTTTAATTAAATTTCAACCATATGGCTAATATTTCTCTTAAAACAGAAGGCAAAGTGCTGTCGGACGCCAATAAACAAATTAGAATGAAAGCGCTCGTCAAAACGCAATATTTTAGAGATGGAGTTCCTTTACCACTATCATTTCGTTTTCTTGCCACCAGATTAAAAAAGGCTCGTTATAATGACTTTTTTAGGAAAGCATCCCATAACACCTATGAAAAACAGTATTCAACATCCTTGTTTGATGCACTTAATTGTTGCAAAAATATTGAAATCGATTTTTTTGACTCAGCCACTTTAGGCTTCTCGGAAAAACCTTCATACTGGTATGTCAGGCATTTGCCTTTCGGGGGTAACGATAATTGCTGCACGGGTAGTGGAGGCTTGGCAAGCTGTTTGGCGAATGTTAGATCTTGGAGTGACGGGCACATTGGCCATCCTGTAATCACTGTCTTTCTCGATAAAAAGCAAGCCTGGGGCCATCCAGGAGAACAGCGGAGCCCAAAAGACCTGGATGATTTAATCAAGAGCTGTATCCCAGAGGAAAAGTTGTATCGTCCATATGATCTGAAAGAATCCTACAACAGTTTGAGGCAGGCTGCCCAAGATAATGCTTGGCTTACAATGGAAGAGTTAACCAACAAAATTATTTTTGTGCTCACAGGGGGGAGAGTGCCTGGAAACCATAATGAAACTCATAATCAGTATGTTAAGGAAACAGGAAATGACGCAGTCCTATTTGTTGCTCCCGATGCAGACGAAAATGAAGACGTCTTGAAGGCCCCAAATCAATTTGGGGAGGCTGCAGCTGATTGGGTTGTATTTTACAATTTAAAGAGTGGTAGTGAATCCTTAGCCCCGCTTATTCATAGCAAGGGTTATATCTCCCGAGTATGGGGAGCAGACGAAGACAATGCAACTTATTTAAAATTGATAAATAAGAATGTTCACTTCATTGCATTGCATAATTATCATGTAAATAATTTCAACAACGGCTTTATAGATGGAATTATTTAATCTCCTTAGAAGGGCTTAATTGTTTTTCACTTTGTACTTTAGTCTTCATACTATAATTGTTGTTGAGTAGTTTTAATTTAAACAAAGCCAATAACTTCCTACTTAACATAAGATAAATCATAAGACAAGAGAAAATAGACACCATTGTCTCCAGCAACATTTGATAACACGAATTCCTTCGTTTAAATGTAAGTTATAAGCCAATGATTGCCTATCTTTAATAGTTAAAATAAATGATCCTTCAACCATGAAAAGGCTTCTGATTTTATTTCTGCTACTAGCCAAGTTTTCCTTTGGGCAGGAACAAATCGATTGGACTGCTTATACACAAGCATGGGTAATTGAAAAACAAGTTCTGATTTCGCAAAGTCAGTATTTAAGTAAATTCAAAGGAAATGATGTACGATTATTGTTTGCAGAAGACCCCTATCTTAAAACGGAAAATGGAAATAAATACATAAAAGCATTTTTAGCAAACTATTCTAAAGATTCTGTTTCCGTACCCAGATCTGATGCAACTATTGCTAAAGTGATAACAGAAGTTCTACTTAAAAATCAGTGGAGCCTTTTCCAAAAGAAAATTGGAGCATCATGCGGGAACAGTTACTGGACAATGGTGCTCGCTCCTGGCCATTTTGTTGAACTACAAATTGAAGACAAAACGGAAGGATCTGTTAAGGTACCATTCAGGGTATCCTTAAAAACAGACAAATTGAGTATTACTTCTAACATGATATTTATTTATGCCTCTGAAAAACGGCTGGAATCAGTTGGAAAAGAAATAAAAAACATTGTCTTGTAAATGGTGAAATATATTAATCTGAAATATTTTTCCAGCTTATCACGTTGTATTTAGTCCTTTTTTCGTTTTCATTACCGCCATAAATAAGTGTTTTTGTTACCACATCCGGAGCCGCATTTTCTTCAAAACGGTCCATTTCTTTAAACAAACCTTCACTAATTGTTTGGGTGGCCTTTATTTCAAAAACGGCAAAGCCCTGGTTTTTTTTCATGAGCAGATCGACTTCATGGGCGTTGCTGTCCTGCCAGAAATAATAATCCAGATGGAGATATAAATGGTGGTTCTTTTTCTGGTATTCAGCCAGGACCATGTTCTCAAATACATGGCCTTTCAGCCTGTTTTCTACCAGTTCATCAGCCGTCCTTATCCCTAATAAATAGGTAAGCAGGCCGGTATCATAGAAATAAAGTTTAGGGCTTTTGACCAGACGCTTATTAAAGTTCTGGTGGTAAGGCTGCAAAAGAAAAATGATATAACTACTTTCGAGTATGGAAAGCCAGGATTTGGCGGTATTGTGAGAAATGTCACATTCATTGGCAAGGCTACTAAAATTAACCAGTTGCCCTGCTCTGCCGGCACATAAACTTAAAAAAGTACGGAACAGTTTAATATCCCGGATATTCAGTAATTCTGTTACGTCTTTTTCTAGATAGGTTTGTACATAATTTGCATAAAATACGGCCGGGTCTATATCCCTGTCAAAAATGGCGGGATAGAAACCTTTAATACTTGCCCGTGTATATGAATTTTCCAATAAGCCATTTGCTTTTAATTCTGTAAAATCTAAAGGAAGCAACTTAAACAGGGCAACCCTGCCAGCCAGGGTTTGGGTAATACTATTTAACAAGTGAAAGTTTTGAGAGCCTGATAGGATAAATTGCCCCATTTGCCCGGATTCGTCCACCCTGCTTTGAATATAAGAGAACAGTGCAGGTACGCGCTGCACTTCGTCAAGGATAACTTTCTGATCATACTGGTTTAGAAAACCAACCGGGTCTTCCAGGGCAAAAGAGCGGATGTTTGGGTTTTCCAGCGATACATAACGGTAGTCGCTAAAAAGCTCTTTTAACAAAGTTGTCTTGCCGGATTGCCTTGGCCCGGTAACGGCCAAAACTGGAAATTTTGATTGTTGTGCTTTAATGATTGGTGCAATCTGGCGGTTTATAAATGTATTCATTTGCTAAAAAAGTGTAAGCAAATTTAATTAAAATTCTCAATATACATAACTTATACTCTCAATTTACATAGCTTTTATTTTCAATATACATAATATTTGTTTCAAATTCACATAAAATATAAAAACAGAAAACAGGAAGAAAACAGGTTTAAATAAACCAAAAAGGCTTAATAACCTGCCTTAAAAAGAGAATTTTTTGCATATACAACTATACGTATAGACGTATATGTCATCGGGTATTTGCTGCAGTGGCAGAAAGGGGACGATGTTCCATCGGATAGTTTTATGGGTTTAAGTTGCACCTGATAATCAATGATAAAGGTGAAATATTGTCTTTTACCTTACAAAAGGCAATGTAGATGACCGGAACATCAGACTGATGACTTCCATGACACAGGATATCTTCGGCAAATTATTCGGCAATAAGGGGTACATCTCAAAAGCATTGGCCGATCTATTATGGGGCAATGGCATACAAATGATCACCAAACCAAGAAAGAACATGAAAGACTTTAACATCTCACAGGCTGACAAGATCATGCTTAGAAAAAGAGCAATAATCGAATGCGTTAACGATGAATTGAAAAATATCTGCAAACTTCAGCATACCAGGCATCGGTCTGTCAGCAACTTTTTAATGAATACCATGGGTGCACTTTCGGCCTACCATTTCTTTCCTAAAAAACCCTCTTCTATATATCGTTTTTGAAAAGCAGGACAATCAATTACTTTCAGCTGCTTAAACCGAACTCACGTTATCAATATAAAGCCTGTGTGCCAAATTATCAAATAAATTCTCTGATGGTTAATCGACAATCGATCAATCCGGAAGATTTAATAAAAAGGCTGTGAAAATCAGCCAAATTAACTATTATTGAAAATTCACATTGCTTAGCTTATATTCAATATAAATGAACGAAACCGAGCTATCTCCCGATATTTTAAAAACCAAACAACATTTTGAAATTCTCGATGGTTTAAGAGGCCTGGCCGCTATAGCGGTGGTTATCTTCCACTTTATGGAATGGACCTATTCAGACTATAGCCAAAATTTTATTAGGCATGGTTTCCTTGCGGTCGATTTCTTTTTTTGTCTTTCGGGTTTTGTTATCGGCTATGCCTATGATGACCGCATTGGCAAAATGGGTGTGATGAAATTTTTTAAATCAAGGCTCATCAGGCTGCATCCGCTGGTTGTTTTTGGTTCAGTATTAGGTTTACTTACCTTTTTGTTTGATCCGTTTGGCGGCCATCCTGAATCGTACAGTACCGGTAAAATTATATTGGTATTTGTGAGTTCTATTTTGCTGATACCTTTCCCGGTAATGCAGGAGCGGGCTTTTAATTTGTTCAGTTTCAATGCACCATCATGGTCGTTATTTTGGGAGTATGTTGCCAATATTTTTTATGTATTTATCCTTTGTCGCGTTAGTCGTAAAGTTTTGCTGTTATTAACCCTGCTTGCTGCAGCAACGCTCTGCTTTGTTTGCTACCGGGCGGGCAATTTAGTGGGTGGCTGGGATAAAAGCAGCTTTTGGGACGGCGGTGCCCGCATCTTGTATTCATTTTTAGCGGGACTGGCCATTTACCGTTTCAACTGGATCATTAAAAACAAACTGGGTTTTATAGGTATGTGCGTGTTGCTGTCATTAGCATTTCTAATGCCATTTGGTAAATGGAACTGGCTTACAGAACCTGCGGTGGTATTATGTTACTTCCCGCTGTTGATGGCATTGGGGGCCGGGGCTACCTTAACAAAAGGCTTAAAAAAGCTTTGTGTGTTTTCCGGCAAAATATCCTACCCATTGTATATGACGCACTATGCCGTAATATGGATGTTTGGAAACTATTACACAAGTCATAAACCTGCCGCCGGGCAGCTGGCCATCATTATTATAACCTCGTTAATCCTTTTAGTGGGTTTTGCTTATCTGGTTATGGTAGTTTATGATATTCCGGTGAGGAAATATTTGAATAATAAAAGGAAAGAGCAAATAACCGGAAAGTGACCTGGTATTAATAGTGCTCAAACGCAGACATCAAACTATTTCAATTTATTTAATTTATTTTAAAAATTCTATAAATAGATATGCCGGAGTTCTATCATTAATAAAACAATTCGAATTTTCTTTGCCATTATCACCCTAAAAACAAAGTAATATGACTAAGTTACGCTTTATAATTTTTGCCCTGTTTATTGCTGCTGCCTTAACTACACATGCTCAAAAGGCCAAGCAGCATTTTAAGTCTATAAGCCTGCAGCCTACTATTGCTTATGTAAAGTATAACGGCGTTAACAGGCGCATGGTAACGCTATTATTTAAGGATGGCAAAAACTATAACGAAACTATTGCTTTTATTAGTTTTAATGGACAAACAGATTATGTTAAAATACCTTCAAGCAAGGATGGATTGAGTGTTTTTGAACTCCCTCTGCCGGGAATACCTGTAAATGTGGCAACCCAGGCTACGGTAACCGTAAAAGCAAACAACCAAAGTTATGTTGCCCGTTGTATTATTGAACCAGCCCGGGATAACTGGAGCGTTTATGTGCTCCCCCATTCACATGTGGACATTGGTTACACCAACACACAAGCAAAGGTACTTAAGCTGCACATGGAAAATATTGATGAATCAATAGATCTTGCTAAAAAAACAGCTAACTATCCTAAAGAAGCTCAATTTAAATGGACAACCGAAGCTATTTGGGTAGTAGATAATTATTTAAAACAGGCCGATGATGCAAAAAGAGAGCGCTTCTGGGATGCGGTAAAAAAAGGATGGATCAGCCTGGACGGAGCATACGGCAATATCAATACCAGCATGACCGATTCTCGCCAGCTGATGCAAATGTTTTCTGAATCACAAAAACTGGCTAAAGCACATGGCATCGAAATCCATACCATGTTTCAGGGAGATGTGCCAGGAGCTTCGTGGGGTTTGGCAGCTCAAAGTGAACAAACTGGCGTTAAATATTTTTTATCAGGCCCAAACGCATCTGACAGGATAGGAAATTTAGCAAATTGGCAGGATAAACCTTTTTATTGGCTGTCGCCATCGGGTAAACAAAAACTATTGTTTTGGCAGTGCCAGCCCTACTCAATAGGTTACAAATTAAAAGGCACTAAGATTCCTAACTTTTTTACCATTGAAGACCCTAAGCCTTATTATACCGGACATCCATCAGATAATTTTTTAAATCCCTACATCTTTGAATACTTAAGTGGGCTTGAGCAAAATAATTTTCCTTATAATATGTCGATCCTTACCTGGGCCATGAGTGATAATGCCCCAATCGACCCGGAACTGCCGTATGCGGTAAAAGCCTGGAATGAGCATTACGCATCCCCAAAGCTTATTATAACCTCTGTGAAACAATTTTTTAATGATTTCGAGGTAAAATATAAAGACAAGATTCCCGCTTTTAAAGGCGATTACACCGAATACTGGACAGATGGCGTATCATCAGCAGCAAGAGAAACTGCTTTAAGCCGTGAAATATCTGATAGGTTAAAACAAGCTGATGCCATCTGGGCAATCAGAAACAAGCCTGCGTATCCGGTTAAAGACTTTAGCGAAACCTGGAAAAACCTGTTGCTTTACAATGAGCATACCTGGGGTGCCTATAACAGTGTCAATGAGCCGGACAATGCAAAAGTAAAAAGTGAATGGGCCACAAAGAAAGGTTATGTGCTGAAGGCAAAAAGACTGGTTGATTCATTAACCAGGCAGCTTTTAGTACCGCTAACTACTAAAGCAAATGTTATTGATGTCTACAATACACTTTCTTGGGCTCGTACCGATGTAGTTAATGTACCGGCATCGCTAAGCAAAGCCGGCGACCTGGTTAAAGATAATACCGGCAAAAAAGTTCCATCACAGCGTTTAGGTACCGGAGAGCTTGCATTTGTTGCCGCCGGGGTACCACAATTTGGTAAAAGAACTTATACGATAAGCAAAGGAAAAGCTTACGCTATTGGTTCCGCTAAAATTTCTGAAAGCAGTTTGAGTAACGGTATATATACCGTTAATATCGACAAAAAAAGTGGCGATATTAACCGCATCATTAAGGGGTCAGCGGCTGAAGCCCAAATCCTGGTTGACTCTGCCGGGTTTAATAAGTACCTGTACATGCCGGGCGATTCGTTGCAAAATTTACAAACAAGTGCTGATGCGGCCATCAGCATTAA
>JAABUQ010004768.1_pt1 | contig 22646 bp, 6 predicted proteins | sample 5560001 | NCBI WGS metagenome assembly JAABUQ01 (sample SAMN10711888, study PRJNA513371) | rock metagenome | isolation source: Antarctica rocks | place: Antarctica: Victoria Land, Finger Mt nord | collected 2015-12-18 | reverse complement strand
ACTAAAATACACGAGTACTTAGATTTGAGCGATGTGATCACGCAAGTTACACTCAATCTACGCATCGATAACGTTCGATAATAGATAAAAGATTAAGTCGAAACTTGATCGCAAGAAACGAACTTGCTATCTTGTATAAAAACGATCAACAACAATTCGACTCGTTAAGCATTGACAAAAATTAATCGAGTTATAAAGACAAAATAAGTGAAGAAAACTACGAATCTTTTAAGAATCTTGGAATATCTAGTAAAGCGAGAGAATCGCTAAAACACATATCACGAATATATAATAGTTGGGAGCATCTATTCTAGAAAGAGGAAACGACAAAAGTTCTATCTAAACATCAATCGTAAAATCACGAGATCAAGCTTGAATTAGGCAAGAAATTCACGTTTGAATCTATTTACGTTCTATCGAAGAAAAAATTGTCAATACTTCGCAAATACTTGGCAAAAAATGAAAAGAAAGAATTTATTAGGAAATTCCAATTACGAGCAAAATACTTAATTCTCTTTACATTTAAGAAGGACGAGAAACTTCGTTTATGTGTCGATTATCGAAAGCTAAACGACATAACGATCAAAAATCGATATTTACTACTCAATATTAGTGAGCTTCAAGATCGATTATTCGAAGTCAAATACTTTATCAAACTAGATCTACGAGAAGCGTATAATTAAATTAAAATGAAGACGAGAGAAGAGTAAAAAATAGCTTTTTGTACACGATATAAACTTTACGAATACATGATAATGTCGTTTGAACTTATTAACATTTTAATAACATGTCAAGAAATGATCAACGATGCGCTACGACAATATTTGAATATATTTGTCGTAGCATACTTGAACGACATCATGATATACTTAACTACGTTAAAGAAACATGTGTAGCATGTTTCCCAAGTATTGGAATGTTTAAATCAAAGAGATCTACGTCTTAAATCAAAGAAATACGAATTTTATCGAAAGAAAGTTAACTTCCTAGAATTCGTTATAGAACGACATGAAATTCGAATAAATCTAAAAAAAATTAAGGCAATCAAAGAATGATTAACGTCAATCGATGTCAAGAACATTTAAATCTTTATAGAATTTGTTTAGTATAACAAGAAGTTCGTTAAAAACTTCTTAGAAAGATCGATATTATTGACAAATCTAACAAGGAAAGACACGCCTTAAAAATGGGAATCACGCGAAGAAACAACGTTTTAGAGATTGAAAAAAGAGTATTTAAAGAAATTAGTACTTAAGATGTTTGATTTCAAGAAACTAGAACGAATGAAAACAAACGCATTAGATCTAGTTATCGATGCATACTTCAATTAATTATATGAAGATATATAACATTCAATGATATACTACTTGAGAAAACTCTCGTTAGCAAAACAAAACTACGATATACATGACAAGAAACTACTTGCGATAGTAGCAACCTTTGAAGCATAAAAAGTATACATAGAAGAAGCATTAAGACTTACTATCTTAACGAATCATAAAAACTTATTGCACTTTATCATGATAAAAGAACTTAACAAAAGACAAGTGCGATAATTCGAGAAGCTAAAACAATATAAGTTTAAAATATTGTATATTCTAGAGAAAGAAAATGACAAAGTAGACGCGCTTAGCAGACGAAATGATCATATAGAAACAAAGAAATTGTTCAATCATAGCATACTTAAGATTAATTAAGATAAATCATTATCGATTAACAAACACGAGCTAAACGCAATTTTACGAATTCTTTAAAACGAGTTAGAGAAGTTTTCGATTAAGAAAGAAAAACTTCAAATATTTATCGACAAAGTTGACAAATGTATAAAAGAGCATTATGACGAATTATTGCAAGAACATCTAGAGATGATCAAAACACTTTAACTTTTGCGCTAGCATTGCTAGTTTCCTAATATAAGACAAGTTGTCAAGATATATGTCAAACGATGTCTTAGTTGTTAGCAAAACAAACATAATACATATGCGCAATATGACGAAATTTAGTATTAGCAATTATCTAAATCGTCATGGGACGAAGTTACGATAAACTTCATTATCAAGTTGCCTAAGTCGACGAATCTAGCAATTGGAGAGAAATATAATTCGATACTAGTAATGATTGACAAACTTATCAAATACTCACATATTATCGCATGCAAAGAGAAATTTATAGCAGAACAATTAAGATACATTGTATTGGATCGATTGATTAGATATCATAATATACTTAAAGGACTAACTAGTAATAGGAACAAGCTCTTCACGTCTAACTATTGGAAAACACTTATATTAATGTTAGGTACGAGGCTTCGCATGTCAATTGTCTATTACTCGATTACAAATAATTAGATAGAGCGAACAAACCAAAGCCTTAAGCAATATCTAAGGCACTACGTCAACAATATCTAGAACAATTGAGTATTACTTTTATCTATGACACAACTAGTTCTAAACGCGAAGATTTTAGATACCACAAAGATGACACCTTTCTTCGTCAACTTTAACAAGAAATCGAATCTCTTTAATCAAGAAAGAAAACACCTAATAGCTTAGTCAATCATTAAAAAGATAGCGACACTAAAGAAGATATACGATAACATTACGACAATGTAGACCAAATCAATCAAGTACTAGAATAAAAAACGAAAAATGACATCTCAACTAAAGAAGAAAAATAAAGTGTATCTTTTAACAAAGAATCTAAAGACTAAAAGAAAAAGCAAGAAACTTGATCATGTCAAGGTCGAATCATTTTTCATTAAAGAAGTCAAAGAATTAGTCAATTACGAACTCGATTTATCTAAGAACGCCAAAGTATTTCTAATATTTTATATCTCATTATTGAAATTAGTCGACCCCAATACGTCTATATAGGAAACATTTCATTATAAGGCTTAGAAAGAAAATTGATACGAAGTGAAAAAGATTCTAAAGTAGCAAGGTTAAAACTATTTAATCAAGTGAAAAGAATATTTTATCTTAGAGAGCACGTAAGAATCTAGAGAGAATCTTGATAATTGCTATGATTTTATCTAGAGATTTTATCGACATTCGAAAAATCATTTAGCATAGCGAGAAATAACTAGAAGGCAAGAGATGACCTAACGAGAGCATTCGCAACAAAACAATTAAAGAACTCGAAAACATTCAACTTCTTCATTTCTAACAATAGACATTGTGTCTTTCGTTTTGTCTTCGCATCAATTTTCTTTAAAATTTTTTTATTTCGAAGCAATCGAGTTATGACGATTGTTAGTAGAGCTTCATCTTTAGCAATTTTGACAAAAAGATCTTCCCTATTGTGATTAAGAGAAAATCAAGACATATTTACGCACGATTTGTTCGCACGAACACATTTCGAACACTTCAAATAAGACGAGAAGTCTTTCATGACAATATAGAAACGATTAGAGAGAGAGCAACGTTCACAAGCAAGATCTACTAGTGTATTGTAGCGTTCGATTTCGAATGCGATACGAAGGCGACTTTGTTGCTAACAAAACATGATAAAAGACGTTTAACTTTCAAAACGAAAACCTTAAGAAAAGAAATAGTGTTACGAGTCTAGATTCGAAAGAGCGTAATATATTAACTACAACACAACATATAGCACGAAGCACGATCGTCTACATGTTCGACGACTTGACGAACGAGCAATGTTCGACATGCTTGACAACGAGTTGAGCGAGTAGTGTTCGACATGCTTGATAGCGAGCTAAGCGAACAATGTTCGACATGTTCGACAACGAACTAAGCGAACAATGTTCGACATGCTCGACAACGAACTAAGCGAACAAGAAGAATCTTCTTTAGTATATAGATTTCCTAATACGATTTTCTTATGAATCGTATTTAATTTATCTTAAGTCTTGATTTATTGTTACGACTACTAAAGTTGCAATTCCTTGTTACCAAGTAATTGCTTGCATTGTCTAAAGACGTCTACAAACCTCTTCAAAGCACAACTCTCTCTAATATTCTAGATCGCTAGATAGTAGCGTAACAAAGATAAGCGAATGTTAACGCGACGAAGTTAGCTTAAGTTCTTGGCATTGACTTAACAAAACTCGATTCTAGGGTCGAGTTCGCGTCTTAATCCTGGTTCAATCCTACGAGACCCAAGAGGGTAAATCGAGTTGAGAAAAAAGTGTTCGACTCGATTTAACGATCACACTATGTAAGACAAGTAAAGATAAAGATTAATATCTTTAAGAAGAATCTCAAGATATAGATTAAGATTAAATTAAACAAAATATTAAGCTTTAAAAGAAATTTAATAACAAAAGCAATTATTATCTTAAAAGAAATTTAATAACAAAAGCAATTATTATCTTAAATCAAAATTAAAGCAATCTTCTAGCTATTAAGATATACAAGAATTACGCTAAATTTAGAGATAAGTTGCTCGCGAATAAGAAGCTCTTAAGAACTCTATTTCTTAACTCTCTAACTATTAAAAGATAAATTATTATTTTTCAAGATATAGTTGTTAATAAAGTAGAGACAAAAAAGAATATTAATATAGAGAAGAAAATTGCAAAGAAGAAGAAGAAAGAAAAGAAATATTTATAAAACAATCTTGTTGCAAAGCTAGAAAAAAAGAAGATAAAATTAAACAATAATAAAGAAAAAAATTAAGTTAGATTATCTATATCTTTAATATTTATAATTATAGTTAAATTTTCTTTATCTACATTCTCTTTCGTCTTCTTTTTAAAATATATTGCTATTAACTAAAATGTCTTGTTAAGAAAGAGAACAAAACTATTAGATTTAAAGTTTCTTGCTTAAACTATTAAATAAGTTCTTAATACTCTAGAGCAAAAACTAAAAAATATATCTATAGATATATATTCGCATTTAATAAGTTCTAATTTTAGTTCTAGATATATATAGATTTTTTATAATAAAAGTTGCGATTTTGTATTATTAATATCTAGACTTTGTGCAAGATTAAGATTAGAATATTGTATTACTTAGAAGAATCTAGAGATTTAAGTCAAGCTTTGCAAAAGACAAATTTAATATTCTTAAATATTGAGTTTGCAAATACGTTTGTTCTATATAGTAATTATAGTTTATTTACATAAAATGCGCACATATTTTCTTAATTTATTAGATTTGTCTCAAAAGTAAAGTTTACACAAATCGACAAAATCTAATACTTAAATCGAAAAATATAATAATTTGACGCAATTGTATAACTAGCAAGCAATTGCAAACATTTGTACATATTGCAAATATTAAAACTTTACATATTAAAATATAGTTTAACTTAATAGAGATTTTGCAACTTTATTAAATAAAAGAAAACGAAATAAATTTTTCGAGTAAATTCTATCTTAATAATAATATTTAAGTATGTAGATTAGATAGATCTATAAAATTTGCAAAATCTTATAAATATCTTAATTCTAATTAGCTTAATTTATCTTCTAAAACGCAAATATAGTTGCAAAAACAAAAAGTTAAATAAAGCAAACAATAGAAGCAATATCTATATAATATAGAAATTTATCGCAAAATAATCTATTTATTTTAATAGATATATTTAAGAAGAAAGTTAAATTAAAAACATTTATATTAATAAAATTAAAAAATCTACAATAAGAGTAAATTCTAATATAAATAAATGCAAGAATTATATAGAATTATTAATAAATATAAGAAATATAATAGATACATTAGAATTTGTACAATTTTATATCTTATAAAATCTATTTATTTATCTAATATTCGACAAAAATGCAATCAAATTTACTATTTTCTTAGAGAAAATAATTTACAAAACAATCTTTTATTGTATTAACATTAATATCTTCTTCAAATAATCTTGAAAAAGTTAAATTATATTTATATATTAATTTACATCTAATTTGCAATAGTCTCTTGTATATTATTTATAATAGAAGAATTAAATTTAAAAGACAAAGTATTTAGTGTAAAAATCTAGATAGACTTCTCTAAATTTAAGTTAATCTAATATAGATTAAAAACAATATTGTTTTGAGTAATAAAATTGTTTAAATTAATTAATATATAGATTAAATATATTTAAATTAATAAAGAAAATTTGAAAACAATACAAATAATTTTAAAATATTGTTTAAGTATATTAAATTGACGTTTAATAATATTGCGAAGAAAGATATATCGAAGATTAAATAATTTCTCTTTATTTTGCAATTTAAGATATAATTTATTTTGTTTTTTAAGATAATATCTAATATCTCGATACAATATTATTGTAAAAAACAAATTCGAATATTTTATATTTGTTAAAAAGTATTTATTAAAAAGAACTTTAAAGTTACAAAATTAAATATCTTGTAATACTTTTATATTGTTTGCAATACTTTTCTATTTATCTAGAATATATATAAAGAATATATCGAAGTTGCAAATTGCTAAAATATTTTAAGTAAAATATTTTTTTCGATTTTAATATAATTTTTATTTATTTATAAATACGTAATTTTAAATATAAAAGTTATTAAAAGTTTTAATACAATTTTTAAAATATAATTAAAATTTTCTTAATTTATATATATAATAAAATATAGATATTTCGATTGTAAATAGTTTAATCTTGTGGAAATAATTTTTTTTTATAATTTTTAAAATTTTATAAAAGATTCTAGATATTATTTCTAGATTAATTGTCAAGTCGAGAATCGATATAAACTTTCTAATTTAACTTGAATACTTAATATTAACATCGTAACTCGATTCGAATACTCGATATTAATATCGTAATTCGATTCGATATTGACTCGATTTCTAATTCGATTTAAATTATCGACTCGAATCGCTAAGCAATTAAAAATGTCATCATAATGTTAAGAATTTCTATTTTTAAATTTATTACGTTACGATTTTCGAAAAATCTATGCGTCAAGAACGAAACAATTTTTTTCTTTATTATCTTCTTGTTATTTGCATTATTTTATTGCATTACCATGCAACATTTTAAGAAAAAAATCATAAGATTTAATACATAATTTATGTCTACAAATTTTACTATTGAATCGCTTCATATTTTGACAAGTTAAGTCGAAAATTTGAGTTAATACTCGATATTAACATCGTAATTTAACTCGAATACTTAATATTAATATCGTAATTCGAATTGACTTTTCAATATTAAAATCTCGATTTAACTTAAATCTTAACGAGTCAAAAACTTAATTTGAATTTGATAATTTAACTCGATGCGATTAGTCTAATTGTTTCTATTAATTGACAAAATTTTTTATTTGTTAAATAAAGACTAGCACTTTATTCTATTATATAGAAATATATTATAATAAGTAAAAATAAAATTCTAATTAATAGACAATTATATTAACAAAAACTTATTGCAATATATATATAAATTGTACTATATAATCTAATAATATATTTAGTAATTTAAATTTTAACATTTAAGTAAAAGAAATTGCATATATATTGCAAATAAATTGCTAATATTAATAATAAGTATTTTTAAATTTATAATTTAATATAATTTAATTGTTTAACTATATATAATTTTCTTTCTTTTAATAATTGTCTTATAATTATTTAATAAAGCAACTTTTATTTTTGCTCTTGCAAAAGTTGCAATAAGAAATAAGAACAAAGTTTCTATTTCTTCTAGATTGTTATATTAGACTTCTTATTTCTTATTTATTTTAATTGATTTTGTAGAAAATATAATACATTAATTTGCATAAAACTTCTTAAAGAGTCGAAAAATTTATTGAATCAAAATTAAGTATTTAACAAAGCTAATTATTGTAAATTTTGTCTATTCTCTAGAGATAATAACAATAGTAATAAACTTTTTTAATATATTTTCGATTTTTTTTAAGATATTAATAACAACAATAGAATAAATTGTTGCTATTATATTTGTATTAAACTTTTTAAAATAAAAAGTAATTATATAGTTTTAAAAGTTATTTTTAATCTTAAGATATTTAGTTTAGTTTATTAATTTAATTTTAAATATAACATTTCTTTTTAATTTTAAATTAAGATAATAAAACTTTCTTATCTTTATTAAAGTAAATAGATAAACATTTAAATCTTGTTATCTTTTTATAAATAAATAAATAAGAATCTAGATTATTCTTAATATTAAATTAATATATTTTTGATATTTTAAGTTTTTAAACTTTATAAACTTAATTTATAAACTTAATTTAAATATTTTACTTTCTATTATTTAAATCTTTCTTTATATTAATTCTATATAATATATTGCGTATTCTCGAGTTTTTTTATTAGACAATTAAATTTCTTTGCGTTATTAAATAATATTCTTAATTTCTTTGCTATTTTTGTTATATTTTAGATTGTATATTCTAAATAAATTAATTGTTAAATTAAATTTCGATTTTAAAAGTTAAAATTCAAATTCGATTCAAATTTTTAATATAAATTCGAATTGTTAAGATTAATAAATTAAGCTATTTAATTAATTTACTTAGAGCAAATTCTTTTGCTTAATTATTAAGAACTCGAATCTAATATTATAGAATTAAGTTATATAATAAATTTGAATTTTCGCAATTAATTTAATTCTAAAATTGTATTTTTAATATTAAATATATAAGAAAGCTAGATTGTTACTTTAAAATAATAAAATATATTAATTAAATATAAATATAATAAAGTTAAGTCTTAATAAATTGTAACTATATTGTTTCGAATACTTATACAAGAATTATTAAAAAATTATCTATTATTTATGTTACAAGATTTGTTACTAGGGCGTTTGAATTAAAAATAAGAATTGATCGCACACAATTCTCAAGTTTGTTCAATTCGTTAGAGTTAAGCTTTGCAACTTGTGTTAACGATTTTCGTTTAATTTGATCGCAATCTTCTTGACTCAATATAAAGATTACGAGCATCGAAGCATTGTTCTCGATTTGCAACTCTTTAATTTTGTACGAAATCGTCAATATTTAATTGCGAACGTTTTATTGTCTCTCGCGATTAACTCTTAAGTTGTCAAGTCAAAGCAATCGTCTTAAGCGTTCTTTTTTACTTTTAGAGTTTATTTCTCGATATACGACTCTCGTTCGACTAGCTCGTCACTTAATACAATTCTCATTATTTTGATTAACTCTCTATATAATTTGTTGTTGTCTATAAATCTAGCTTCGCGCTTAATACGATAAAACGTTTGTTAATTAATGAAGCTTGCGCAACAATCTTAACTCGCAATTCTCGCTTTGCTTCATTAACTTCGATGTCTATTATTTATTTTAAATTTTTTTCTTTTTTAACGCTTTCTTGTCTTTACGTTCGCAACATAAGTCGTCGCGCTTTATTTTAAATCATCGAGATTTGTCGCTTTCGCAATCGTTTTTGTCATTAACGTTCGCGAGTTTTGCAAAAGATCAAAATTCTATTGTGCGATTGTTATTATCAAAATATTGTTATTGACGTCAATTCGAATGTCTCGCAAATCTCGCTAACGATTAATAGTTCTCTTTTTTAATTACGATTTATTTACTTAAAATTTCTTTATTGTTTATTAATAGCTCAAGTTTAATTTAGCATAAAGCGAACGATCTTTCGTCTACTTTCTCGTTGCTAGCGATATATAACTAGATCGAAATTGTCGTTCAATTATGTTATCGATCAATTAACGACAAAATAAGCGATTGTTTTACTTCATTTACGTCGTTGAAAAAATCTTAGCTTCTTGCGCAATGAGCATATTAAAACGTAGATTTCTTGTAAAAAATTATTAAGAATTTTATATTTATCTTATTTAGCGATGCGTCTTTTTAAATTTCTTAAATTTATTTGCTTTCTTTTCGTTTTTCGCTCTTCTTTTCGTTCATTCATTTAAATTTTATTTACGTCAATATAATTCGCAATCAAAGATTAATTTCTTTTATTTAAGAGAAGAAGCTTGCAAGGCAACGCGATTATTAAATTATTTTCGACGATCGTCGCAACGCTTAATATGCTCAATATCTCGCAAATTATTATTAATAGATTTTCGCTCTTTTTATTCTTATATTTTTTAACGTCTCTCTTAAGATTTTGCTAATAGCGCAAGCGTCTTTTCTTACTCTCTACGACATAATTATTTTGTTCGTAATCGCTTCGATCATTAGCTAGATTGCGAACAACATCGCAACGCAAAATCTTTTTCTCTAATTTTTTATCATTATTATTACGAATTCGCTTCTTATTCTTGAATTTTTTTCGTTTTAATTAGTTTTTTCTTTTGCGTTTTCGACGACAAACGTTAGCTTTAATTTCATTTCACATCGCATGCGTTCTTAGATCTTTATTGTCGCATCAACATTTTAAATTGCTTTCTTAATTATGTTCTCAAAAGTATTATTTCTTTTTTTTTTGTTTTCTTAAATTGATCTTGCATCGAACTTAACGTTCGCATTGTTCATCGACAAATTTGTTCTAAATATAAATTAATTTTTGATGCGACTTTAATCGCTTTCTATCTCTCGTAAATACATCTTTAATTATACACAATTCTTGTTTACGTACAATAGCAACTCTTATATTTGTCGCAAATTTTATTAATTTTGACGTTGAAAATGTAGAAGCAATCGCATTACGCACATCGTTTTCGAATATTATTTTAAACAATCTTTCTAGTTAGCGTGCAACATTTATTCTAAGTTTTCACACATTTCTTTTTATCATTCTCGAGATTTTTGAATCGCTCATAATAAATAAGTTTTTCACAAGATCTTCAAAATGTTTACGAACAAAACAAATCGAAAAATGTTTAACGTTTATTAAAGTCTACTATTTTAATTTTACTTTAGCTTCTTAATCGCGAGACAAAATCAAATAAGTCACAAAATGTTTATAAACATTATTGATTTTTTTTTTAATTATTCGATAAATTTTTTCTCTCTTCTTTCGTTGCGATTCGCATTTAATCGATTTTTCTAAAGTAAAAGTCTTGAAACGTTTGTTAATCTTGCTCAATTTTATTAACATTTCGTTGCAAATAACTCTTTTACATTCTTTTTTAATTTATTTGTTATCTCTTGTCGAAACACAACGCGATTTGTGTCTTTTATTGTTAATATTTAGTCTCTCATTCTTTTTTCGCATTCTTAAACGATCGTTTTTATCAATTATGGCGTCATTGATTTCTTAACAAAGAGTTGCTTTTTCGCATTTAATGATTTGTTCTCTAGTTAGAATAAAAGTTTTGTCGAAATTATCTTAATCTTTAAGTTTGAACGTTCATTTCTTATATCGTTTCTTGTTATGCGTCGATTTATTAATACAATGTTAAGTAAAGAATTCGTTAACATTCTCTTAAAGCAACAAGTCGCAATACAACAAACGCTAAATTTGTTTTTTAATTCGTTCTTCAATTCGTTTGCAAACTTAAAAAGCTTTTTTAGCGACAAATTTAAACAAGAGAGCGAGTTTAACGTTAACAACTTCGTCAAAAATGTTTTTTAGTCAAAGTTTAAAAGCAAGAAACTTGTTAAACAAAAGAATTTTAATATTTTTAAAATCAAAAGCGATTTTAAACTTGTAATCAATATACAATATGCGTGTAATTGCGTTTTTACAATCTTTTAACTTAATTGTTTTTACAATACGTTGTCTTTTCATTAATCTTAATCTTTTTACTAAGAAACGCTATAAAAGAGCTTCAAACAAAACTTCTCTTTATTGCGCTTTTCTTAGTTGAAATCGTTCGTACGTAAAATTTTATCTCGTCGTTAATTATTAATTCTCGCACGAATTTCTATTTTTCGCAATAATCAATTTAATAACTATTATAACATTAAATGACGCGAATAACTTAACGATCAAAATGCATCGCAAATTGTCTTTATCAAAAATAAGAAAATCTTTCGTTTTATTAGCGTATTCGTTTATTTTATTTTTCGTTGTACATTGAACTTCGATAACATAATTAAACGCATAATTTTCTTAAATTCGTTGCTTTACAACTTTAAGTTCGTCTATTATCTCTTGTTTCTTTAACGCATTACTTAAAATTCTAAGATGTTGCACATTAACAATAGATTGTTTGACAAATTTAAACAACTTCGCATTGATCATAAATAAAAAAACAAAGAATAAAGTTATTAAATTTAGATTCTTTTTTCTTATATGCTACGAATTCTTAAGAATATTATTTATCTAAATAATTTATTGTAACAAATATAAATTGATTAAATTATTCTTTTAATACTTTACAATTGCAACGTTTCTTTTGCTTTTCTTGTTTAACATTTTAAAAGTTTTTATATAATTAATTCTTAGATACGCATTAACGAGAAGTTTTGTTTTGTCGAAATTGCTTATTTCGCAAACATCGTCTACTTTATTCTTAAGCATCTTTTTCGTTACTTCTAGAAAGAGATGCTAATTTGCGTTTATTATTATTCTTTTTTTCGCAATCTTGTCTTAATTTTCTTTGAATATAATTAGAAGATTAAAATGTAAAAATTTACTTTAACAATTGTTCGTACAATTTAATTAATTTATCTTTGATTTCGATTCGACATCTTAAAGAAGATTATGTTAAAAACTTTTATTAATTACGTTTTTAAGTATATTCTCTTCGTCAAAGCTTACATTCTAATTTGAAAAATCTTTTGTTTTCGTACGTAAATAGCTAATTTTCACGATCTTATCGTTCGTGAAACTTAAGTAATTACTATGTACTACTTTTTTTTGCTTCTTCGTAACGAGAAGTTTTGCTTAATTGAGCTTTTTCTCTTTAATAGCTTGCAAAAGAACGACGAACTCGCGTATTACAAGACGTACAATCTTAGCAAAAATTTGTTGGTTAATTCGTTTGACGTTTTTTCTTTCGCTCATTTTTGATTCGAAATTTTGATCTTTTTTACAACGAAGCTTAAACAATAATACAATATTAATCGTTAAGAAAAGATCGATTTCGATCTTCTTAAAAAAGAGAAAAACTTGTTAGAAACTTAAGATGTAAAATTGAAACGTCGTTAAAACGTTATATTCGTTAAGATCAAATTGTTAACTTGCATATCAACTAAAAAATGTCATTTTAATAAAGATTATTTATGAAATTCGCAAAAAATATTGAAAGACTTTAGAGAACTTCGAAAACATAAATTTGTTTACGAAAAAAAAGAAGATAAACTTGTAAACGTCTTGATCTTTAAATAACTCTTTTGTTGTCTTAACATCTTGCATCGAACGCGATGCGTCGTTTGTTTCGTTCGAAATGTTTACGAACGTCTTCTCTTACGTCTTAAATTAAAGAAAGTTGACAAAAAAGAAAATGACGACGCATTATTAATTTTACTAGATTCTATTTATTATTAAAGTAACGAAATTTGCATTTGCTTTAATAAATCGATAATTAACGTTTCTCGAAGCGTTCGCTATTTACAATCGCTTCAATCTCGCAAATTTACACATCGTTCTCTTTAAGATTCAACTTAAGAACGTCGTTATTAGCAACGTATTCGTGCGAATCTTGCGATTAATCTTGAGTGATTTAGCGTTCTCTTAACAATCGTTCGTATAATTACGCGAATGAAAATTCAAGAATCGAGAAAATTTTAATCTCATTATTGATTGTCTCAAGTCAATTAGGCGTTACGAGTTCGAGCTAAAGAACTACGTTGTCGTTAACGAGCTTGTCTCGCTTTCTAACAAGATAATTATCTAAATAAATCTTTTTATGTTCTTCTCGCGAACGCGCAAACGAATGAAAGTTACTAATAATGTTGTACAACAATTACTTACTTGCAATCTCAAAGTTATGAAAATTAGACGTGAACAACAACGTTTTTTGCTTTATTTTCAAAAGTTTCTCGAGAATCTTAGAGATCGCGTTCGCGACAATGACGTCTAAAATCGTTGTCAAGTCAAGATATACGCTTAGAGCGCTAATCTTATTATTCGCGACTACGTGCGAGAGATTCTCAAAGTTCTCAAGCAACGCTACGTCGAACAAGCTATCGTCAAGAACAATTGATTGACGTTCGAAGACACATGCGATCTTAAGCAAATGTTTATCAAGATTCTTATTAAAACGCAAAGAAAAATTTGAACTAAATTGAACTATACTTTGATGCGTCGTCTTTATTAATATCTCGAATCTCGAATTGTCTACGCACGTGAATCTCGTCTCTCTTAAGAAATTTTTATCAATAATAAAAATTATTTCTTTTCTTACTTCGACAATTTTGTGTAGATCGTTCAACTCGCGAGACTCTTTTAATGAAGAAACATTTAACGAATCAAAGCGCGAAATTGAAAAAATCTTGATTTTCGTTAATTTATTCGTTATCTCTACGATTTAATTGAGCGTATTTTCGAACATCAAGACTTTGTCGTTTACTTCTTCGATTGTTTTTTCGAACGTTATCAACGTTATTTATAAATAATTTCTTAATACAATTACGATTATCTATTTGTTAAGTACAAGCTTTTCAAATATTACGACATTTATATACAAGTTCACATTAAAATTATAAAATCTTTAAGCAAAATTAATTGATAAATCATTTGTGTTTCTTCTTATAGAATTTTCGTATTGCGATGAACTTTTATCTCTAATATTACTTTGAACGATTTAACAATACGAATCAACGTTTAGAGCGATATTCTTAACAATCTTTTTCGCATAGTTATCTTGAGCGACAAACACAACGCGTAAACGATTAATAAACGTAATCTTAACTTTGATATAAGTTTAAAAGAAGAATAAGAGTTTTATCTAAATTTCGAACGAACAATCGAACAAGATTTTTCGTTTCGCTCTAGTTTCTTGTTTCGCTTTCGCTTCTTATTTCGCTTTCGCTTCTTATTTCGTTTTCGTTTCTTATTTCGTTTTCGCTTCTTATTTAGCTTTTACTTCTTGTTTAACTCTCGCTTCTTATTTAATTCTCGCTTCTCGTTTAGCTTTAACGAGCTAAAATAATCTATTAATGTAAAACTCTTTTCTTACATAGAATTTCTACATTAATTTCTTGTCTTATCAATTATTTCTCTTGTTAAAGAGAATTTCTTCGTAATGTTTACAAACAAGTTTGCACAATAAGAGATTTATAATATAAAAGATGTATGCAACTCACAATTCGTAAATCACATGTCGCATTATATATAAAGATTTTCGCTCTTTAATGTTCGCAAATCTTTTTATCTTAAGAGTTAAAAAGTTTATTATCGCGATGCTAAAATGTTTGCGATCAATAAAGACAATAATGTTCACAAATAATATACATAAGATTTAAATGTTCATAAACATTAAGCATTAGTTTTATTATCTCTTTAATTAATTTATTAACGACGCGTTTCAAAAGATTATAAAACAATCACAATCTTCAAAAAATAAAATAGTTAAAAATTCAAAAGAATTAAAGAAAGTTAACAAAGATAATTCGAATAACATCTTGTATAATTTGTCGTTACTTGTTTAAATTTTCTTTTTACACATAATTATCGCAATAATTTAGAATTATTATTTGTTATCGTTTGCGTAAATGTGTTTCAAATATTGTCTTAATTTAATTAAAGTCTTCGTGCGTTTAAGATCTTTAATAAAATTATTATTAATTGTTTTTCTTATGTGTTTTACAAAGATATTTGAATAACTATTTAAATCTTAGTGATTTTAAGCTATCTCGCATGTTTTCGAAGATAATTACTTCTATTATGTTATGTCAAATAGCACATAATGTTTACGAACAAAATAAAGATTATTTTTTGTTTAAAAACGAATTAGATTCGTATATATATTTAACATTTAAAATGATAAATTCACAATTTACGCGTTTGATCGTATCTATCTTCTAAGCTTAGAATTATCTTGCTTATTATCTTCATTTACACATCTATAATCTTTATTTCTTTTTCTTTATTTTATTGTTCGTTATTTGTTAGCTTGTTAGTTTGTTTTATTGCTTCGTTTAATATTGCATAATAGATACATTTTCTTTAATATCGCTAACGTCATTCTCGCGTCTCGCAAGTTCGTTGTGCAATTTATTATTTTCGATCGACGCGAAAGCGCACATCACATTTATTATTATTTTTATACTTACATTCAATTAACGTCTATAGATGTACATTATCTTTAGCAAGCTTAGAAACGATAAACTACTCTTTATTATTTTATTAAATCGATTGCGCAAAAGATTATTCTAGTCTAATAAAAAAACAATAATTACTTCTTTTATCATTTTAAAACTTACGACTTATTAATGTCTTTTACTCTATAGCATTATTAACATCTTTAGAACAAACAAATACATCTTTTTACTTTTATCAATTATTTATCGCAAATCTTTTACGACTCTATTGTTGTTAAATGCGTTAAGCGACTTTCTCTAAGCATTACGTCACTCTTGCGCATAAATTTCTTTTGTTTATTATTGTTTCAAAGTTTATAATATTATTACGCAAACATTTCATTATTAATAAGTTCATTTCTTTTCTTGTAAACTCTTTGACGCGCGTTATTTTATCGCATCGTCTTGTTTTCTCTTGCTCTTATTAGACACTTAGCGTCTTTTTATTCTTTTATTTACTTTAACATTCATTTGTTAATATTAATTTTATTTTAACTTTAATTCTTAATTTAGCACTTAATATGCAAATTGTTTGCAAATATTTTATTTCATTATTTCTAAAATTATTATATTATTTTCTTTTTAAATAAAATGTTTATAAACATTTCGCTCTTTTATTTGCTAATTACTTTTAGCGCAAGATCTAGACATTTAATATTTGATAACTTCATTTGTCTACATAATATAGAATCGCATTGCTAGAAGAATTGCATTTAATAAATAAAATGTTTATAAACATTTCGCATACTTTATTGACGCCTAGTAGTGCAAAATCCTAGCATTTAATATTTAAATTATTTATTATAACATTTACGTTCTTGAATGTCAAACGTCGCACGAACAACATCGACAACAATCGTAATGTTAAGAAAATCAAAATTAATTCGAAGACATCTAGAAAGAAATCGACGCAAATAATCTTTAAGAATGTCGTCTTCAAATTTAACACATTTACGTTAACATCTTATTAACGCATTCGTGAACAAAATCTCGCGAAGAGCGAGTTTAAACTTTGCGATGTTCGCGTAATAAATGTATTTAACGCACTTAAAACAAACATAGAGAGAACAACAAATTACACAAAATTCGCAAAAACGAAAACAATAAAAAAGATATAACATAAATCTATTAGCGCATATATATTTAACTACGTCTTAAAAATAAAAAGTTTAAAGTTCAACGATCTTAATAAAAGTAATCAATATTTTAACGTTATTATTTGGCGTTAATTTCTTGAAAAAGATACGCTCTTAATTAATTATTGCAACATTTTAATTTCGTTAAAAGACACAATTATAATCGAAACTTATCGCATATACATTATATAAATGATCGCAATGTTTAAGATTTTAAAGCTTAATTCTCGCATCTATTTAGAGTTTCGCAAGACTAAATATAGCGAAAAAGTTAACAAATATAAACTAAAAGACTAGCATTATATCTTAACATTAATAAAATGTTGCATTAAGTAAAAGTGCGACAATAACGTTAACACTAAAATAAATAGACACAATTTCAAGAATATTAAGATTCTTATTTAGCTCTCTAAAATTGACAACGAAAGTAATAAAAACAATCGCAAAACGTTCGCAAATATTAAACGCATTAAAATTATTAAATGTTTACATAAAATTTTGCGAAATTTAAAGAATAAAATTGATAACGAATATTAATTTAACATTAATGCAAAAAAATTCAATAAATTCTAAAACGCTTTTTAGAAAACACTTATTTGTTCGCTCTATTATAAAATTGTTACATTGTGCGATTTCGTTAAAAACAACAAACGCTCTTCTATGACTTCTAAAATGTTCGAGACATTCGTAAATGCTCTTCGTTTAAACATGAACTTATTATGATTAAAATTAAAATTTAATAAATTCGTAATTTCTTTCAACGACAACGTTTGCAACTTAACTCTCTTAGAACTCGCATTAGCGATTAAAGATTTAAATTAACAAAACGTGCAAAAGCTCTCTTTATCTATTCGCAAGAACTTTCTTAATTTTACTTGACAAATAAACTTGCAATCGACGAAGTCGTCTTTTTATCGCGAGATTTATAAGTTTATCAAGAATATTATTTTTATTATAAACGAATGTCGTTCGCTTTAAACGCATTAAAAATAATTTGTAATCTAAGTTTTTGTCGTCGAAGCAATGCTAAAATGTTAATTGCTCGTCAATAACATAAGTCTTAAGAAAATTATCGTTGCTCTAATTTATTTAACTTATTATGTTATCGTTAATGGCGTCAAATTGACGAACAAGTCGTCTATAAACATTCTAGACGCTCTTGTCTCTTTATTTGTCTTTAACGATTAACTTGAAAACAAAACGTTTGCAAACATTTTAAACGTTCTCGCATTTTTATTCGTTATTAACGATCAATTTATTTTCGTCTTTAAATCTTAGTTTAATTGAAACACTTTTATAACAAACACTAAGACAATTGTTTCGCTAACTCTTTGTTATTATTGTATTATTCTTGTTTTCGTCTTTATAAACGTTGTAAGCATATAAAAGAATAAGTTTTATAAACACTTTTATGCTTTTAATTCTAAATTCTAGTTTAATTTTAAAAAAAAAAAAAATTACTATATTAAATCGCGAACGCTAAACAACTTAATAAAGAATTTACAACAATATTTGCTAAGTTTTTCGAACACACTTTCGATTTTTCTTAAAGTTGTTCTCTTCATTTTCGAAATCTTCTTCAATCGAATTGTTCGCATCAATAGCAACGATAAAAGTAAGATAATCAAAATTAATAAAAACACAAAAATTAATAAGAATAACTTTTCAAAAAATAATAAGTCTTAGATTAAGATTAAATTAAATTACGAAATGCTATGTATAAAACTTTTCGAACGCATTGTTGTTAACGAAACGCAACGACTTAAGAACATTAAAATTTACGCACATTTTAATGTATTAGATATAAAGACTTTTATTATTAATTTTCTTATAACAACTTCGATAATAAATAAACTCGTTAATCTAAAGAATCTTCTCGCGTTTGTTTGAAAAAATCAATGAATTTAAGTTATAAATAATAAGAAAAACTTTTCTCTAATTAATTATCAAGTCTCGCAAAAAATATTAATTGATCGCATTCTTAATTTTGCAAAGCTTCGAATATACGCATAAGTTTTTAATTTCTTAGTCTTTTATTAATATAAAACTTCAAACAAGTTTAATAATTAAATAAATCTTAAAATTGTTAATTCTCTAATGTTTGCTATTCTCTTAATTATTCAATTACGTCGCATTATCGTCTTCGTAATTAAGAACATAAATAAGATAAATGTGCGCATCGAAGATAAATTGTTTTACTTAATATAACACTTTCTAGAGCTTAAAACTATTACTAGCTCTTTTGATTATAAATTCTATATTAACGTTTATCGAAAATATGCTCTTTAGCTTCGACTAAAGATTAATTTAATAAATCAAAATTATATTATTGTATTGCGATTACTATAGAAGTGTTTTGTCAATATTTGTTAACAAGCTCTAGCATTAATTTTTCGCAACAACTATAAGCAAATTTTAATATATATATCGAGAATTACTTGTAGACAAGATGCGCTCATTGAACGACGTATTTCGTAAATTTTTGAATATAGCAATTATTCTTAAGTCTTAAAGTCTTTGCTTATGCGATCGTAAAAAGATCGAATTAGAAAAAATTAAATTTATTATTTATTGTTCGTCTATAGATATAGCGACTAGATATCGCATTCTAATCGTATTACGCATACATAAATCATTCGACTTTTCTAGCTAAAAGAAAAACGACTTCTAGTATTTGCATAAAGAATAATATAACAAAAAAGAAATCGTTGTTTATTTCTCTTATTATCTCTTTTATGACGCAAATAATTAAGAGAGACAACTCTAATCTATTGAATTTGCATAGACGCATTTTGATGAATTTATTCTTAATTATGTAATCACTTCTATACTTGATTTCGTAAGAAGTTTCTTAAGAGATATGTCTAGTCACAAGAATCGAAGATCTTAGCTCAATTATCTTACGTTCTTGCTCTTAAACTATATCGAATTGCAATATTTCTTAAATATACTTCATTAATTGCTTGAATAAGTCTCGATTGCTTAACTCTTTACAATGTTGTAAGTTTTCGAAATCGAAGTTCATAATTATTTAGAGTAATTTTTATCAAAGTTGTATACAAATAATTTTCTCTTTGCTAATTTATTGATTGTTAATGTTGCGATTTTGTCTAATTTGAACGCGCTTTGTTTACGAACATTTTGTTTCACTTTGTTGTTTACGAACATTCTACGTTTAAGAACGACAATTTTGTGATAAAACAACATTTTTGTATGCAAGCATTTTGTAGCATAAATACTATATAATTAATAAGAAAGTTAAATTACGTTCGTTTGTAATTCTTTATACATTATTTTAATTTCGTGTTTTTTTTATCGTTCTAGCGACTTCGAAATCTTGATCTTGATTTTGAAGCTAAACTTGCGCTTTTTGTTTTACAAGAAACGTGCGACCTTGAACGATATCGTTGATCTTAACGCTATTATAGCAAATATGAGCGATTCTTAGAATTTTACAATATTTTCGAGATACGTTTCGAAGTGTTAACTAGACAAGTTTTAACAACTCGATTAATTACGTTGCAAACTATTACGCTAGTACTTCTCACGAAGATATTAGAGAGAGTTATGCTATTGAAGAGATTTGTAGACGTCTTTAGGCAATGCAAGCAATCACTTGGTAACAAGGAATTGCAACTTAGTAGTCGTAACAATAAGTCAAGACTTAAGATAAGTTGAACACGATTTCATAAAAGAGTCGTATTCGAATCTCTATATACTAAAGAAGATTTATTGTGCTCCCCTTGCTCTCTCGTAGAGCAATGAGACATTGTATCTTTGCTCTTGCTACTTCTTCAAGAAGCGTTGGAAGCAAGCTTCTATTGCTTCTTAATAAAGACGCAAGAGCAATGCAAGTAGTCGTACTTTGATATACTTATATTACGTACTTCATATATCTATTGAAGTTCGCTAAACTTGTAACACTATCTTTTTTCTTTAGCGCTTTCGTCTCGAAAGCAAATCTTCTCTAACATGCCTTGTGTCAAATCTACTATTTTCGATTTCTACGATCGTCGTCTTGCTAGAGTTGCTTTCTTAGGAATAGAGTCTCTCGATATGCGTGTTTGCTAGAATTGTTCTCGCTTAGATAAACCTTGTCGTATTGCTAAAGATGTTAAGAAATGTGTTAAGTATGTTCGCATCGAACGATCGTGCGATTTAGTTTCACTAGATATTGCTCGCTGGCGAAGGCTCGAAAATTAACGTCAAAAACTAAAAAGTAAATTGCGTGAAGCGTACGCGCGACAACAACGATTATTGCGCCAAATTGACTTTGTGAAGAAAGAATAGCGCATTATGATGAATAAAGAATTGCAAAATTTGGAAAGTTTTTAGGCAAAGAAGACGTTGTCGCCAAGTTTCTTTCTCGATTCTTTCATTAATGTCGCGTCGAAACAAGTCGTGTTCTCGAACGCTTCGAGAGATTGATTCTTTATTTCGTTGACTCTCTTTAACGAAAGCCTAGAGATGTTTGTCGAGACTATCGTTAACGAAATTGCTTCAACTTGTTTTGGCACTTCTTCAAGTTCGTAAAAGATTCTCACGTGTTCTTTAATGTAGAATACTCTTTTCACTTAATCAAATATTGCTAATCTCTTTGCTCTAGTATTTTCTCAATTATAAATTCTATTTCTTCTTGTGATTTGTAATGGAATGTATTCTATATAGGCGTGCTAGAATCGATTAATTCCAATAATGAGATATAAAATATCGAAAACACTTTGGCGTTCTTAGATAAGTCGAGTTCGTAATTAATTAATCTCTTGGCCTTCTTAATAAGAAACGATTCGACTTTGACATAATTCAATTTCTTGTTTGACTTCCTTGTCTTAAGATTTTTCGTAAAAAGATATATTTTATTTCTCTCTTTTAATTGAGATGTCGTTTTTCGTTTTTTGTTCTAGTACTTGATTGATCTTTCTTGCATTTTTGAGATGTTGTCGTGTATCTTTTTTAATGTCGCTATTCTTTTAATGACTAATTGTGTTAATAGATGCTCGCGTTCTTTCTTAAAGAGATTGGGTTTCTTGTCATAATTGACGAAGAATAAAGTTATCTTAATGATATTCGAAACTTTTGCATTTAGTGCTAGTTGTGCCATAAATAGAAGTGATATTCAATTGCTATAAGTATTGTTGATGTAATGTCTTAAATATTGCTTTAAACTCTAGTTTGTTCGCTTTGTCTAATTATTCGTGATCGAATAATAGACAATGAACATTTTAAGTCTTGTTTCTAACATTGATATCAATGTCTTTTAATAGTTAGACGTGAAGAGCTTGTCTTTGTCACTAGTTAGTTCTTTAAGTATATTGTGATATCGTATAAGTCGATTTAATACAATGTATTCTAGTTGTTTTGCTATGAACTTCTTCTTGCATGCGATAATATATAAGTACTTGATAAGTTTGTTAATCATTACTAGTATCGAATTATAT
>JAABUQ010004767.1_pt1 | contig 22660 bp, 19 predicted proteins | sample 5560001 | NCBI WGS metagenome assembly JAABUQ01 (sample SAMN10711888, study PRJNA513371) | rock metagenome | isolation source: Antarctica rocks | place: Antarctica: Victoria Land, Finger Mt nord | collected 2015-12-18 | reverse complement strand
TCCCTCAATTTTAACGCCGTTAGCTGCTGCCAGTTCTAAAGCAACTTCCACCATTCCAGGAGAGTAGTCGGCGGCTACACAACGCGCTCCTAATAAAGCAAAGTAAACACTATTTTCCCCAGCACCGCAGCCTAAATCTAGCAACCGCTTACCTCTAATATCTCCTAGATGTCTGAGGATAAAGCGATTTTCCGGAGCAGTGCAAGCCTCAAAGTAATCTTTAACCTTGATTCCTTCTACATCAATGCTTGATGCCCATTGGTCGTGAAATCTTTTCTCTTTGGCAAAAATTTCATCTTTCATGCTGAAGGACTCCCACTGCCTGGGTTGATGCTTGAGGCAATGCTACATACAAACGATTAAGAGCATTCACGTAAGCTTGGGCTGAGGCAACAATAATATCTGTATTAGCCGCATGACCAGAAAAAACTCGCTCTTGATATCGCAGGCGAATGGTTACTTCCCCCAAAGCATCAATCCCAGCAGTTACAGATTGAACCGAAAATTCAATTAGCTCATTTGGTACATTCACGACTCGATTAATTGCTCTGTACACCGCATCTACTGGTCCCGTGCCAATTGCCGCATCGGTTAATTCTTCACCATCTGGAGTGCGGAGGGTGACAGTAGCAGTCGGACGAGCATTGCTGCCGCAAGAAACCTGTACCAACTCCAGGCGAAATAGTTCTGGGGCTTGTTGAATTTCGTCATTCGCGATCGCTTCCAAGTCCCAATCGGAAATTTCTTTTTTCTTATCTGCCTGGTCTTTAAACTTCAGAAATGCTTTATTTAACTCACTGTCGGACATTTCAAAGCCCAATTCCTTCAAGCGAGTCCGAAAAGCATTACGACCAGAGTGTTTACCCAAGACAATCTGATTATCTGTCAACCCGATTGATTGGGCATCCATGATTTCGTAAGTTAGCTTATTCTTGAGAACGCCATCTTGATGAATGCCAGACTCATGAGCAAAAGCATTTGCCCCAACAATTGCCTTATTTGGCTGTACTAGCATCCCAGTTAAGTTAGAAACTAACCGAGAAGTTTTATAAATTTGGCGGGTGTCAATCTTCGTCAGAGGTTCTTCGGAATCTTTAGCACGTCCCAGATAAGGATTAAAGTACTGTCGCCGCACCTGTAGTGCCATAACTAATTCTTCAAGTGCCGCATTTCCTGCCCGTTCGCCAATTCCATTAATGGTGCATTCTAGTTGCCGAGCGCCATATTTAACCGCTTCTAAGAAGTTAGCGACAGCTAAACCCAGATCGTTGTGACCATGTACAGAAACCGTACAGTTGCCGATATTAGGAACATTTTTGACAATGCCCTGAATCATTGCTCCAAATTCGCTTGGCGTGCTGTAACCCACAGTATCTGGAATATTGACTGTTGTAGCTCCGGCAGCAATGGCTCGCTCTAGCACCTGGTAAAGATATTCTGGATCAGTTCTACCTGCATCCATTGGTGAGAATTGCACATCATCCATGAAAGTTTTGGCATAGGCAACCATTTCTTCAGCGATCGCCAGAACTTCGGATCTTGATTTCTTCAGTTGGTATTCTAGATGAATATCTGATGTCGAGATAAAAGTGTGGATTCGAGCATGAGCTGCTGGTTTTAATGCTGCTGCTGCTGCTTGAATATCTTCCTTAATTGCTCTTGCCAAACTACAAATTATTGGACCATCTTCTGTACCTACCGTTTGAGCAATTTTATTGATTGCCTCAAAATCTCCAGGACTTGCAAAAGCGAAACCTGCCTCAATGACATCTACACCCAGACGGTTGAGCTGCCGAGCAATTAGCAGCTTCTCGTCCGCATTCAGGGTAGCTCCGGGACATTGTTCGCCATCCCGCAAGGTGGTGTCTAAAATAACGATCCGGTCTAATGATGATTGAGCCATGATGAATTAAAACTCCTATAACAATTGGTTATTTCTTTTTCTACTGACAGCAGTTAAACCATTAATAGTCAATTTTTTCAATATGCCCGCGAACATCATTTAAATCTATATATCTATCTGTAGCGTTTCTTAATTCCCTCGCAATCATTCCTTCCGTAGATACTACAGTAATATGTGTATTTTTTGAGCGTAATAGTTCAATTGCTCGTTCAAAATCTCCATCACCACTGAATAAAACAACTCGGTCATATTGTTCAACTGTATTAAACATATCTACCACAATTTCAATATCTAAATTTGCTTTTTGCGAGTAGCGACCTGATGTATCATCGTAATATTCTTTCAGAATTTTGGTGCGGACTGTATAACCAAGACTGATTAAGGCATCTCGAAATCCCCGCTGATCTTGCGGATCTTTTAGACCCGTGTACCAAAAAGCATTGATCAAAACTGTATCGTGTTGCTCTTTTTTGAAGTATTCCAGCACTCGTCGGGGATCGAAAAACCAGCCATTTTTTTGTTGAGCGTAGAACATATTGTTTCCGTCTACAAAAATAGACAGACGGTTCATTGAGAAAGGCATAGAAATTTAGACCTAAAATTTGAGAAAAGATAAGTCGAATAATCGATTATAGCAAGTGTGAATTCAAAATTATGCTATGGTTGATGTAGTATACTTGCTCAGTAAGCTTTTATTTAACTCTCCTCAGCCTACAATATTCTTTAGTCAATAATTGTTCATCGTACTTGGCTATGCGTCAGGGTATCGCAGAAACAAAAAACCCTAACTTAAATTTACCAACAAAACAGCACAGGCGGTAGATTTTCCTTAATCTTGTCAAGGCAGTTTTAAGCCCTGTGTCTACTTACCCTTAATTTGGTTGATTTCAACCGTCTCGCTAGTCCTCCTGATAAGAACACCAGTCACTCCAACTACCAGCATAAAGCTTGCCAGTGCAAATCTCTGCCATCTCTAAAGATAAGAGATTGACACAGGCAGTAACACCAGAACCGCAATAAACCAGAATTTCTTGTGCTTGGTGAAGTTTTTCCCAACGACAACGTTGCTCGGCAACAGATTTCAGATAGCCTTGAGCATCAGAGACTTCTAGCCAAGGATAGTTAACAGCACCAGGAATATGACCGGCAATTGGATCTATCGGTTCTCGTTCGCCTCGATAGCGATCGCCCTCTCGTGAATCGACTAAAGCTACCCCCATCAGGTCTTTACGCGCTCTGACTGTGGTGATATCAACTACATATGATGGTTGCGATTGGGGCATAAATTGAGCTGTCTGTGGTGGGCTAATCATGTTTGTGACTGGATAGCCAGCTTGTAGCCAAGCCGAAAAACCCCCGTTCAGCACGGCAACTTGGTGATGTCCCAAATAGCGTAACAGCCACCATAAACGAGCAGCAAAGGCAAAGCGCGAATCATCATAAGCAATAACTAACGTCTGAGAATTTACACCCATAGCTGATAACTTGGGAGCTAACTCAATTGGGTTGGGCAAGGGATGTCTGCCGCCATGCTTTTCCACAGGACTAGAAAGATCCTCTGCCAAATCTAAGTAATAGGCTTTGGGAATGTGCCCAAGTAAGTACTGCTGTTGACCTAATTCTGGATTTGTTAAGGAAAAACGACAAGTAGCGATCGCTACTTGTGGATCGTCAAGGTGTTCGTGTAACCACTTGGCAGAGACATATACAGGGGTAGTCATTTGGGCAGGGGAGATTTAAATCTAATATTAATTTAAGGGATTAACTAATTTTTGCACTTGTAGGATGACAGACGTTACATTTGTGCCGAAACTGACAGCAGATGGCACATACACCTTTTTTTCGGCTGAATATGGATTATTTCATAGCGATCGCGGAGCGCGTCAAGAAGCTCTATTGAAGTTTGCCGGACCAACTCAACTGGCTCAGAAAGCTCAGCTCCCTCGCTTGCAACTGTTAGATATTTGTTATGGTCTTGGTTACAATACAGCCGTCGCGTTGGCAACTATTTGGGCAATTAATCCTAAGTGTTATATAGAACTGATTGGTTTAGAGTTGAACCCAACCGTACCACAGGCGGCGATCGCTCACCAATGTTTTCAGGGTTGGGCAGGCGAATATACTGAAATTCTGACTTATTTGGCAACAGAATATCAAGTAGAGACACCTCAGCTCAAAGCCACTCTGATGATTGGCGATGCCAGAGTTACAATCGGCTTGGTACAACAGTTAGGTATCCTTGCCGATGCAATTTTTTTAGACCCATTTTCACCCCCTACCTGCCCTCAACTGTGGACAGTGGAATTTCTGCAAGCGGTTTCTCAGTGTTTAAGCCCAGATGGTAGAATAGCCACTTATTCCTGTGCGGCGGCTGTCAGAACAGCACTAATGGCAAATGGGTTACAAATTGGCTCGACACCACCAGTAGGGAGGCGATCGCCTAGTACAGTTGCTAGTTGGGCAAGCAATGACTTACCAATGCTATCCCAGCGAGAGCAAGAACACTTACTTACCCGTGCTGCCATTCCCTACCGCGATCCTCAATTGAGTGACATTGCCACTGTAATCTTGCAGCGGCGGCAGCAGGAACAACAAGAGAGTCGGTTGGAATCAACGGCAAGTTGGAGAAAGCGGATTCGCTAATTGCTCCTTTAAGATCAACAAGACATTTATGCTTTATTCTTGAAGCTGATGAGCGAAAAGCTGAATATGGTAGCGGTAGCAATTCTAGCGGCGGGACGTGGAACGCGGATGAGATCGACTCTGCCCAAAGTTTTACACTTATTGGGGGGGCGATCGCTAGTTGAACGAGTTCTAGAGAGTTTAAAATTAATTGCGCCGACGCGACGTTTAGTGATTGTTGGGTATCAAGCCGAGCAAGTCAAAACAGCCTTACAACCAGCAGATGAAACCGTTCCTCCGATAGAGTTTGTCGAACAAACCGAGCAATTAGGAACTGGTCATGCTATTCAACAATTGCTCCCTCACCTGGAAGGCTTTAACGGAGATTTACTGGTGTTGAATGGGGATGTACCCTTACTCAGACCTGAAACTCTCAAACATCTGTTGCAGCAACATCAAGAACATCAGAATGTCGCCACACTCCTAACAGCCAAGTTGCCCGATCCACAAGGCTATGGGCGGGTATTTTGTGACAGTCAAAATCTGATTGAAAGAATTGTCGAAGATCGAGACTGCACAGTTGCCCAAAAGCAAAATTGTCGCATTAATAGCGGGATCTATTGCTTCCGATGGCAAGAACTAGCAAAGGTTCTACCTGAACTCAAAGCCAACAATAACCAACAAGAATATTATCTCACAGACGTAATTGGAGAATTGGGAGCCGCGACGGCGGTTGATGTTGAAGACTACCAAGAAATTCTCGGCATCAACGATCGGCAGCAACTAGCAATGGCAACTGAGATTTTGCAAAAACGAGTGAAGTCAAAGTGGATGGCAGCAGGTGTAACCCTAATCGATCCCAACAGCATCACGATCGATGACACAGTGCAGCTCCAACCAGATGTAATTATTGAACCCCAGACTCATTTGCGAGGAAACACACTGATTAAGTCAGGGAGTTGTATCGGTCCTGGGAGCTTAATTGAAAATAGCCAGTTGGGTGAGAATGTTAATGTACTGTTTTCAGTTGTAAAAAATAGCACTATTGCCGCAGAAACCCAAATTGGTCCTTATGCCCATCTGCGCGGTCCACTACACGTAGGCACGGGTTGCCGAGTCGGGAATTTTGTGGAGCTGAAAAATAGCAAGTTGGGTGCAAAAACGAATGTAGCGCATTTATCTTACCTCGGCGATGCCACACTAGGCGATCGCGTCAACATTGGTGCTGGTACGATCACTGCCAACTATGACGGTGTGGAAAAACACCAGACTCAAATTGGCGATGGGACTAAAGTAGGTGCAAACAGTGTATTGGTAGCACCCCTACAACTAGGAACTGATGTCACAGTGGCAGGAGGCTCCGTAGTCACAGAAAACGTATCAGATGATTGCTTAGTAATTGCCCGCGCCCGTCAGGTGGTGAAACCTGGTTGGCGGTTGAAGAGATCACTTCACCAAACCGGAGACTAAAAGACATTCATCCATGTCTAACGTGTCACCTATTTGTTGACCATCATGATAGGCGGCGAGGAGAACTTCACTGGTTTTGCCCCAAGCGATCGCGCCAGTAGCATCAATGGCAATTGCGCCAAAATCTCTTTGGTGGGATTGAGCTTCGGCAAATGAACGATTCATGGCGGCGGCTAGGGTTAATCCGTCAGTGACGCGAACGACAATCCGCGCTGCTAAGCACTCGTCAATGATGTCTTCCCCAATTCCCGTACAACTGACAGCGGCATCGGCAGTAGCATAGTTTCCGGCAGGCATAGCAGAATCGCTAACACGTCCAATCCGTTCAAACCCCTTACCGCCAGTTGATGTGCCAGCAGCTAATTGTCCCCGCTCATCTCGTGCCACTACACCGATCGTGCCACGTCCGGCATTGCTATCAACTAGTTCTTGTTCTGCTACTACTCCAGCCATTGTTTTGACAAAATTCTCTTGCCGTTCCTGAATCCACTCTTGCAACCGGAGATCGGTTAGTGCGTCGTAACTCGGAATTTGGAGTTCTCGCAACAGTTCCGCCGCTCCATAATCAGACAACACGCGATCGTGAGAATTTTGCAAAGTTTGTGCTAAGTCAATCGGGTGTTGCACTCGCGAAACGTTAATTACACCACTAAAGCGCTGGCGCTCTCCATCCATCAACGCTGCGCTCATTCTAATTTGACCATCAGATTGCAGCACCGAACCAGTCCCAGCATTAAATCGGGGATCGTCTTCCAGCAACTGGCAACCAAACACCACAGCGTCTTTGGCACTTGCTCCCGATTGCAGCAGTGAGTAAACTTCCTCCACCACCTTAAACAGTGAGCGACGCACGATCTCGGCTCCCCCTTTCCCTTTAAGCGAACTACCAGCTCCTCCGTGAATAATCAACTTTGGTTGCACCCATCCCTCTAACACCACTTCACCCTTTCTCCTTTAATGTTCAGCTCTTTTCTCCCCTGCTCCCCTGCCCCCTCTCCCCCCTGCCTCTTCTACGGCAGCGTTCCGAGCAATATTTCACCTCATCCCAGCAATCTTCCCATTTTTTGCGCCAAGTGAAGGGGCGTTGACAGACTGGGCAAATTTTTGTTGGTAAATCGGATTTAGCACGAGCGCGTCCCATGTTAAGTTAACGATACACTTACCCTCCTATTTTAAAGATTTTTATTATTACGGTAGCGTTATGTGGGAACCGGAAGTAGCTGGATTGCGGATTGTGTTAGTGGAGCCAGCAGGTCCTTTAAATGTGGGCGCGATCGCGCGGGTAATGAAGAATTTTGGGTTGCAACAACTGGTGCTGGTGAATCCGCAGTGCGATCGCTTGGCGGATGAAGCGAAGTTGATGGCGGTACATGCCTGGGATGTTTTAGAAGCTGCAAGCGAAGTAGCGACGTTGCCCGAAGCGTTGCAAGGCTGTATGCGAGCGATCGCCACAACGGCTCGGGTTCGTGCCTTGCCTGGAATGCTAGAACCTCCCCGCACAGCATTACCCTGGTTAACGGCAACGAATGACTCGGCAGCTCTAATTTTTGGTCCAGAATATCGAGGGCTGAGTAATGAGGAGTTGAACTATGCTCAGCGATTTGTGCGTATTCCCTCAAGTGATAGTTATCCATCGCTAAATCTAGCTCAAGCAGTGGCAATTTGCTGTTACGAGCTGTTCATGAGCGATCGGGAACCAAGACAAGCGGCGGATGTAATGACGGCAGGTTCGCTTGCCTCCTTAGACGTTTTAGAAGGCTATTACCAGCAATTAGAATCACTGCTACTTCAAATTGGTTACCTTTACCCTCATACAGCAGCTAGCCGGATGGAAAAATTTCGGCAACTATTCAATCGCGCTCAACTTGAAAATACAGAAGTCGCTATGCTGCGGGGGATTTTGACTCAAATGGAGTGGGCGGTGAGGGAAGAAGAGGGGGGGAGGGGGCAAGGGGGGGAGGGGGAGAAAGAATAAATTTACTTTTTGTAACTTATGCTGATAGCTTAGAAAAAGGATAAAAATCAGATAGGCTAATAGCTATTTAGTGGAAGTCAGAACTTGAATCGACAACCCTTGCTTCTAGTTGATTTCTCCCCCTCTCCCCTGCTCCCTCTCTCCCCCTCTCCCCCTCCTCTTTTGATGGTGTCACAAGGAGTATCAGTGCCAGATTCTGACGACAAAACTTCTTCAGCGCCGCGAGTCAGTCGGGGAAGATCCCAGCGTCGCCCCCAGTCACAACCGAGAAGTCAGGAGCCAGACAGGATTCTACCTTCAAGTGAGCGTTTACAACAACAAAATACATCTGAATCTCTCATGGCATTGAGAAGTAAACTGCCAGGTGGCTCGAATGGTAAGTATCCCTCAGAGGGTTCCCAGAAGCTACAAACTACAACCTCAGCTAATAACCGCTGGCGGAGTAGTTCTACTACCCCGATCTCCCCGACTAAATCAAAGGGGACGGCTTCGTCAACCCGTGTGCCACTACCGCCAGAAAGGGTGATGTTGCGGACAGCAAACAAGCCAGCGCGTGGTTCAATGGCACCTCTAATATCAGGTCTGCGGCTACTGATTTTCGGAATTGGGATTGGCGCGATCGCTGGGACACTTTTGTCGGTTTTAGATCCCACTACCCGAATTCCATCAACTTCTACGACTGTCCCGCAGCAAAAAATACAGCCAAAAACAGCCGCAACCGTGGTGCTGCCTCCTCAGTCAGGCTTAAAGCTAAGTCAAGAAGTTAAACCATTAAAAACTATATTGCAGCAATTGGCGGCTAAAAATGCTGGTTTGCTCCCTGGAGTTTTCTTTGTCGATCTTGATACAGGTGCGTATGTAGATCTAAATGGAGCTTCGACCTTTGCTGCTGCTAGCATGATTAAGTTTCCCATCGTTGTAGCTTTTTTCCAGGATGTGGATGCGGGGAAAATTCGCTTGAATGAAATGTTGAGTGTGGAGCCAAAGCTAATTGGTGAAGGCTCTGGCGATATGCAATACCAACCCGTAGGAACGAAATTTACGGCGCTGGAAACGGCAACTAAGATGATTACGATCAGCGACAATACAGCAACCAATATGCTGATCGCACGCATGGGTGGTGCCACCGCTTTGAATCAGCGATTTCGCAATTGGGGGTTGACAGCGACACAGATCAGGAATTTGCTCCCGGATTTATCAGGTACTAACACTACAAGTCCGAGGGATTTGGCGAATTTGACGGCTTTAGTGAATCAGGGCGATTTAATGTCGCTTAGATCCCGCGATCGCCTATTGGACATTATGCGGCGAACTACAATTAACACTCTACTACCACCAGGCTTAGGACCAGGGGCAACTATTGCCCACAAAACAGGCGACATTGGAACGTTGGTGGGGGATGTAGGTATAGTTGATATGCCGACAGGTAAGCGTTATATCGCGGTGACGATGGTAAAACGTCCTCACAACGATAGTCGCGCTCAAGAGTTAATTCGCCAAATCTCTCATGCTGTTTACGAACAATTTAGCCAAGCTCCAGTAGTGGTGCCTCCGAACGCGAGTCGATAATCGACCAGATCTGCTGTAACAGAGGTTCCAATCCAGTGTGGGCAACGGCTGAAATTGGAAAAACGGGGGCGTGGCTTGCCTGACTTAACTCAGTCGCGATCGCTGATATATTCTGTGTTCCTGAAACGGCATCGATCTTGTTGATTGCGAGGATTTGGGGACGCTCGGTTAAGCCTCGTCCGTAAGCTTGTAGCTCCTGCATAATTGTGTTGTAGTTCCCTAAAGGGTCATCACTAGTAGCATCGACCAAGTGTAGTAAGACTCGTGTCCGCTCAATATGCCGTAAGAAGTCATGTCCCAGTCCTGCTCCTTGGTGCGCTCCGGCAATCAGTCCCGGAATGTCAGCGAAAACAGTACCGTCGCCAGTGGGTTTTCGTACTACACCTAAATTGGGGATCAAGGTGGTGAACGGGTAATCGGCTATTTTGGGTCTGGCTGAGGACAAGGCGGAAATTAAAGTAGATTTACCAGCATTCGGTAGTCCAATAATTCCCACTTCGGCGATCAGCTTCAATTCCAGCCGTAACCGTCGGTGTTCTCCCTCTAGCCCTGGTAAAGCATATTCTGGGGCGCGATTGCGATTACTTAAGAAAAATTTGTTGCCAAGTCCGCCTTTACCTCCTTGAGCCACACACAGAGTCTGCCCTGGCTCGACTAGATCGCCCAATATTTTGCCTGTTTCGGCTTCGTACACAACGGTGCCGCAAGGCACTTCAATTTCAAGATCGCTTCCAGAAGCTCCAGTACGATTGTTTGGTCCGCCGCGACTACCATCTTCTGCCTTAAAGCGATGGTTATATCTAAAGTCGAGCAAAGTTTGTAGGTGTTCGACAGTAACCAGAATAGCAGAGCCACCATACCCGCCATTACCACCCGCAGGTCCACCCGCAGGCACGTACTTCTCGCGTCGAAAGGCAACTATGCCATCACCACCCTTGCCCGCTTCCACCTCAATTTCAACCTGATCGATAAATTGCATAATTTATTAGCTACTAGCTACTAGCTGTTAGCTGTGTCATATATTCTATGCTAACCACCTCGACAGGTATCAAACGGGGATCTATGTTTTAGCAGTAGGCTGAAATATCTTCTTGACATTCATCTGCTAGGTAACATAGAGCTTTAAAGCGCAAGCCTACTAGTTGCTCGTAGAGCGGGTTAAGCTTACACAGTGGTGGGATATGGGCAATTTGACGACCGAAAAGCTTGATATCTCGCTCAAACGGACATTGGGCAGGGATAATTTTGCAGACGAATCGTGCTAGCTTGGGGTCTTGAATTTCTAACCGTTCGAGCCGATTCCGGATAAAGCCTAAGCGGTCGTGAAGCCGCCCCTCTGGGGCATTGCGCTCTGGTTTGGCAGCAGTAGGAGTATCGTGATGGTTCCAAAGGCTATTTTGCAAAGCTTCAAGTGCCTCCTGTGGCTGTGCTAGTGCTTGAGAAAATTGGTGTAACAAATGTTCTTCATCGACTGAACAGACACCATCTGCCAGCGCTACCATCACTGCTGTACGTAAGAAATTTTCGGCTGTACTTCGATCTTGACCTAACTCCATAGCTAACTCCTCTACACTCATCGGTTGAACTATCCCTGAAGGTAGGGCTAGACGATCCTGTGTCAGAGCAGCGATTAACTCCTGTTCTTGGGCCGTGAAGTTACCATCTGCCCAAGCTATGGCTAGCAGTCCACGTAGCCAAGCATCAATTTGCTCGTTAGTGTATGGCGGCTTCACAATACTCGACATCGACTTTACATAAGTTAAAGATTCTACATGTTGATTCTAGCTCTGCTTCTAGTCCACCTGCCTGTAAACTAGAAAACCAAGTCGCTAACTCGAAATGCTCCTATGAGTCCGTCAGAATTTGGACTGTTATTGATCTCTATCCTGGCGAGCGTTTCTGGACAGTTCTTTTTGAAGGCTGGAGCCTTAAAGCTGGGAAAAGTTAACGCTGGCAATCTTAGCAGTCATATCCTGGGGATGATTACCACTCCAGATTTGCTGATCGGTCTATCGTGCTACGGTTTAGGGGCGATCGCTTATATTCTGCTGTTGACGCGCGTCAAACTGAGTATTGCTGGTCCTGCTGTTGCTTTGGTATATGTATTCTCAGTGCTAGTAGGTTGCTTTATATTTCGAGAGCCAGTACCCTTAACTCGATTGGTGGGGTTGGGGCTAATCATGTGCGGCGTAGTACTAGTCATTTGGAAAAATTAAAGGTAACGTGCTAATTGCGCAGAGCCGGAGACGTTTTGGTTAGCTCCGGACTTGCGACTTGTTAAAGGTAACGCGCTAAAACTTCGGCAGTGGCAATTCCAGTTTTTGCCCAGCTAAAAAGGCTAGCTCTGGCTAAACCAAGCGCCGCTAAGTGCGATCGCGTGGCGGCATCTGTGGCTAACGTTTGCATCGCCGCAGTTATTTCTCCCACATTATAGGGATCGATTAGTAGGGCGGCATCTCCTGCGACTTCTGGCAAGGAGGCGAGGTTGGAGGTAATGACAGGGGTGCCGCAAGCCATTGCTTCTAAAACAGGCAAACCAAATCCTTCCCAAAGGCTAGGAAAGACTAAGGCGATCGCACTATTAATAATCGTGGGCAATTGGCTGTAGGGAACGTAGTTAAGAAATTTCACTTGACTAGTAATACCCAGAGAATCGATCGCAGCTTTGAGGGTGGGTGTGTAGCGGCTGTCAGTTGAGCCGACAAGCCATAGTTCGTAGTCGCGGCAGTTAGGGAGGGCAGCAAAGCTAGCAATTAGTCTCGACAAGTTTTTGTAGGGATCTTGTCGTCCAATGTAGAGGAAGTAGTTACGCGGTTGGAGGTTGAGATGGCGGAAGTGGTTGCTGTCGTGGGCTAGGAGAATGGGGGTGATTTTGCGAGCGCTGATGTGGTAGAAATCTGTAATGTCTTTAGCAGTGGCAGTAGAGTTACAGAGGATGTGTTGGGCTTGGGCGAGAACTTGAGGAATGTAGTGGCGGTGGTAAGGGGTGAGGGGTGAGAAGGGCTTGGGAAAGCGGAGCGGAATTACGTCATGAACGGTGACAATGTAGCGGCAATTAGAAAATAGAGGGGCTTCGGGAACTGGGGAAAATATTAAGCGCGATCGCAATTGTTGATAGATGCGTGGTAGTCGAATTTGAGTCCAAAGCAGGCGACGCATGTGCCCTTGTGTCCCTTGATCTGGGGTTAAATTTGGTGGCACCGGATAGCAGGTATAGTTACCAATACTCTGTGAAGTTAGTAAGATTGGATTAAGGGACTGAATCTGGGGCAGCAGATTAGTAGCATAAGTTGTTATGCCCGTTGGTTTAGTAGTGACAAAAGCCAGGTTAACCAGAATCGGATTAAACACAAGGTGTAGCGATCGCCTCAGATAGAGTAACACCTATATCTAAACTAGGAAGCAAAGCATGACAGCAGTAATCATACCTCCGACAAATCGAGTAGTATTGCAAGGAATTCACTGGGAGACTTATCGGGCGCTAGTGCAAGATTTGGAGTCGCAGGCGGGAAAGCGTCTGACATATGACAATGGAATGCTGGAGATTACGATGCCTCTACCACCACATGAACACTATAAACGTTTGCTAGGTCGATTTGTGGAGGTGGCGACAGAAGAAATGGGGATAGAGATTTGTAGTCTAGGATCGTGTACTTGGAGTCGAGAGGTATGCCGTCAGGGTTTGGAGCCGGATGAGTGTTATTACATTCAAAATGAGCTAGCAGTGCGGGGGAAACGGGTGATTGATTTGAATGTTGAACCACCGCCCGATCTTGTGATTGAAATTGATATTACGAGCAGTTCGTTGAATCGATTGGCAATCTATACGGCGTTGGGGGTACCGGAGGTGTGGCGGTTTGATGAGCAAACAGTGAGCATTTACCAGCGCGGGGAGGATGGGTATGAATTGCGGAAGAGTTCAACAGCATTGCCGCTATTAGGTGGAGCAGATTTGCTACGCTTTCTGGTTGAAAGCGAATCGATGGGAGAAACAACGCTAATTAGAACATTTCGGCAATGGGTGAGAGAACGTTTAGCAGCAGGAACTTAAATCATGTACCGTTGAACGAGTGTAGCGATCGCCTCAAATATAGTAATACGCCGTAAAGTTTGCCAAATGCTGTTTGGGGTTTAAATAAAATTAAGACTAAGGCGTGGCAAATAAGTCGAGTTAATCTTAATAACAGCACCAATTTGCTTGTATATCTCTCGATTGTTAATAAGTAGCTATAGGTACTATGTTTAATTTTAACGAATATATTTCGGTTGGCGATCGCTGAGGGTTGATGAATTACAGCCAAATCCTTTGTTACTCCAACTATATGTCCTAAACTGGCATAGCGTCGGCAAAAGTCGAAGTCTTCGTAGTAAAGAAAATAGGCTGGATCGAATTGCGGACATTGCTGAAAGTTACAGAGATTAATTAATAGGCTACAACCAGAAACCCAGTCGCAGGGAATGTATGTATGAGAATCGGTTAATGTATTTATGGTAATGATGGCTCCATTTTGAGGAATGAAGCGACCTCCAGCAAACCAAATTTGACCTGTATTTGTATAAATAATTGTACCAAGAATTGATACTTGAGGATGTTTCTCAAAAAATGGAGTTACTTTTTCAAGAGTATTTTCTGACAGATAGGCATCTGGATTAATAATCCAAATTAGTGCTTGCGGATCTTGAATATAAATCCAGTTCAGTCCTAGATTGCAGGCGCTGCCAAAACCTAGATTAGAAGCAGCATCGAAAATGTGGACAGATTCAGTTTTTAGAAGATGAATAGAACTATCATCAGATGAGTTATTGACAATGATAGTTTTTTGCGGAATATTCCGATTAACGCTAATAGAATTGATTAATTTATTAACGAGATTTGTGGAATAATAATTAACAGTGAGAAAATAAATCACAATACTCTAACTAAACTAGGCTTTAAAATAATGCTGTCAGGAGAATTGAATGCTGGTAAATCCTCCTGGCACAGGTAGCTTAGCTGACTAAATCAGCAGTATGAAACCGAATAGCTGAGAGCTTTATCAACTCCTTATTACCAAGTTTTACCCAGCTTTCCTTAAGAAACTGTTGCTATCTCGAAAAGCTCGGTTTGAAGAGCGACACAAGTGATTATCCCCAAAATTGGTTAGCTATGTTTGTACATTTTTAAGAAGGTTATTACGCTAACTTAATAGCTCTGTAGGTGTTCTCACAAGCTCCTCACTTGCTGGGGAAATTAATTGAATAGAAACGTGACATCGATTCAAGTTCAAGAAAGTCTAGAGGAATTAGCCGAGCGACTGCGACAGGAAGAAGACTCAAGAATCATTGATATTATGAGCAGTTGGTTTCAATAAGTTATTTCTTTTTTTTTAGCCATCGCAAAGATATAGTCGCTTGGAATCGCCTTCTTTTCAACTAATATTCTTTCAAGCATAATCAGGATTTTCAACATTGCAATACTCTCCTCGTCCTGCTCGAAATTGGAGCCAATTTGATTCAAGAGTGGATGTAGTATAGTTCCACCTGTCCAAGCTAGATGAATGACATCCAACTTTTCTTTAAAGAGTGGTACGATGTCCTGCGAACGAACAGACTCAGAGGGATCGAGTTGAATCAGGGCATCAATATCCACCCGTAGTTCCTTATTTTTAATGTGCCCACTTGGTGTCCACTTATATTTGTCTGGTAGGTAAGAAAGAATTTCATTGGTAATGGCAAGTTGTTCATCAGTTAACTGAATTCGATTTGGACCTACATACTCGCGCATAACGAAAATTCCATTGGGTGTCAAAGCTGACTGAACCTGATCGAAAAAGTCCTCAAGGTTTTCAATATGGTGGACTGTTCCAACAGCCCAAATTAAGTCATACTTGCTATCACCTAACTGAACGCGGTTTAGGTCTTGCTTAATATAAGTAATAGCCTCCAATCCTTGAGCGGAAGCTTTCTGTTCTTGCCGCTCTAAAAGCTTAGCAGCAATGTCCATCACATCAAAAGCACTAAAATAACCAGTTTTGTACAAGGTCATCTCAGGTGCAGTTAACTCTCCACAACCAATTGACAGTCCTCGCAAATTCTTAGTACCAACGCGATTTTGCAGGAATTCAATAATGTAGCTTAAGTAATCTTTATGTTGGTTCCCTGTCATGCACTGAAATTGATAGTGGGCAATAATTGGCAAGGTTTCCCAGTACACCTTGAAACCTTCTTTGGTATATTGCTCAGTCGGTTGATCCCAAAGGGTCGAAGAAGTAGATTTTCCTAACTTGTCAATTTTTGTCTTGAAATCATCTAACATAATAAAGTGGTACTAGTGGATTTGTTTAAGAAACATTTATTGATTAAGCACAACAACTTGAAGCAAGTTATTGAACCGAGTGGCTTCCTTGGTAGTAGAATTGTATGCCCAACCATTAAAAAGTGCTGATTTAGTTGTTAAATTAGAGGCGTTAAGTTCAGTACTCCAACCAGAGTTTCCATAACTTGGGTGTTTTAATGCTTTAGCAACATCTGGTCTCGGCAAACTTACGGGAACCACAGCCACTATAGCATTTGTCTTTCCATCTGTAATCAGTACCAAATCTGCTGGCTTATCTTTTTTAGATAAAACAGCCCAGCCAGAAACTTTAAAAGTAGCTGTTTTTTGCACTGTTATTTTTGGTCCGATATTGTCATTACTTACTCCATCAAAGAGACCATGAGTAGAATTTGGTGTAACTTCAAATTTAATTTCTCTAAGATCTTTGACTCCAGGAATGGCAATGCTAACGGGCGAAGGGGTTGTTTGAAGAGATGGCGTAGTTGAACCACCCGGAGTTGAGAGTGGGATAGTTGGAGCAGTGGAAGCTGGGGGCGAACTAGCTGCAGTAGTAGGAGTTGAAGGTGAACTAGCTGAATCACTTGGAGTACTGGAAGTTTCCGAGTCATTAGAGCAAGCAACTAATGACACAGCTAGTACTGAAATCATCAAAAATTTGATCCCAGGAAAACCTTTTTTGCCTTGAAGCATATTTATCATTGAATTATTAAACTACAACAGATAGCCGATTCTTACAAATTGTATACGTAAAACGCCTAAGTTTTATCAAAGATATTTTTAATCTAAGAGTTAGTAAGTTTGGATTTACGCATCACGAACTGCCATTAATGCCAAGCAGGGACCATTAGGATGAATCGGGAGCTTCAAAATTAATCTGAATGTTATTCATCCTAAAATATTTCAAGCACGCTATGACATCATCACGGCTAAGCCAATGACTAGGAGCCGAGCTACCATCGCAAAAACCTTGCCAATCTAGGGCTGCCCTGTACTCTTGTAGGTATGTGTGCTGAAATTTAGCAGATGCTGGTACACCTTCCGAAACCTTATAAGCCAGGTTAGGATTCTTCGATATTATTTTAAGGTCGTAATAATGAGTCCAAATAAAAATTCGAGCCGATGCCTTGGCAACCAGTGTGATTAACTCGGCTGGGTTAAGCAGGTGATACACGCCACTAGCAATAATAACGTCAAACTTGTTTTGGTTAGTTCGCAAGTATTCCACAAAATCTCTGCACAAAAAGCGAAAGCGTTTAAATTCTAATATTTTTTTAACTACTAAGCCCTTTTTTTCAGTTAGAAACAACTCAAATCTCTATGACTAATCATAATTCAACATCTTGCTCCTTTAAACCTATCAATTTTTTGAGTTTAAACCATTTCTTCCGTAACTTCCAAAACTTACTTGTTTCCATTGCCGCAATCAATGACTCTGCTTCTTGAAGCTTTGTTTGAGTAGATTGCAGTTGGGATTGTAATTGATTCATCTGTTGGGGATGAAGTGGAGATGGCAGGTGTTCTTGTTTTAATGCAGAAGGTTGATTACTTTCGAGCTTTTGAGCAATTAGAGAGTTGACGCAAGCCAATTCCTCAGATGTCTTTCTTAAAACACAGATAAACTCAACACCATCTTTTTGTAATAGCTCTATTTCAATTGGTAAACTTAAGTTGTTTCGGCAATAAAGCAGTAATTCTACAAACTCTACCTGAGTCCAAACGTGAAAATGGATACTGTAGTTAATTTCAGCAATAAATTGAGCGCGGGCAGTGACTTCATGTTCTTGAACTTTGTCAATTATGCGAGCCCACTCTTCAAAATGAGCATTTCTCGACCATTTTGGTCCTTCAGTATAATCACGAATTAAATGCTCCAAATCTGTTACTGGTCGGTCTATGTCAAATGTGTAGCGCTTATCTGGCACAGCCATATATAAAATTCCACCCAGCTTTATTGTCCGCAACCAATTCTTAATAGTAAGAATAGGGTTTTGACAATGCTCAATCATATGATTTGCAATAATAAAATCTACTGTATTAGATGCTACAGTAGCTAAAGTTTCACCATCATCTACAATGTCAATTTCCACTAGATCGCATTGAGATAGTTCTGGATAGTGTTGCCTCAACTGGTTAATAGGCATTCGATCTAAATAGCGGACAGTGACATTATTGGGAATTTCAAGGGGCGAGTTTAATGCGCCTATTTCGATGCCACTACCAGTTAGGTATCGAGCAGCAATTGATTTTCTTAATTCATAGCCTAAGGGGCTATTAGCTACAGTTTCCAACGTATTTTGCTGTTTCATAATCAATATTTCTAATTTAATATCTTTGTTAACATTATTATAGATAAAGTGGTGCTAAAAATAGAGAGCTACATAAAAGTTTACTATTTATTCAAACATAGAATTGAGATAAGTTAAGCAATCACTTACGTTTGAATTCGGTAATCTTCATGCTCTTTCGCTAAGTTTGGACTATAACAAGAGTCACACTCGATTAAATCCTTGCGCTTGCTCTAGACATATTGTATTTCTTTAAGAAAACGAGCTTGCTTTTTCGTTTCAAGCACGCTATGACATCTAAGCCCTTTTTTTCAGTGAGAAACAACTCAAATCCCTATGACTAATCATAATTCAACATCTTGCTCCTTTAAACCTATTAATTTTTTGAGTTTAAACCATTTCTTCCGTAACTGCCAAAACTTACTTGTTTCCATCGCCGCGATCAATGACTCTGCTTGTTCGAGCTTTGTTTGAGTAGATTGCAGTTGGGATTGTAATTGATTCATCTGTTGGGGATGAAGTGGAGATGGCAAGTGTTCTTGTTCTAATGCAGAAGGTTGATTACTTTCGAGCTTTTGAGCAATTAGAGAGTTGACGCAAGCCAATTCCTCATTCGTCTCTGGACTCACTTGAGTCACAAAATCTTTGTAGAGATGTTCTAATGGATCGTTTATCAGTTCGGAAACCTTCATTTTTCTAAAATCTTCGGCTACTGGTTGTGGTAATCCACGAAGATAAGAGTTAAGCAACCAGCTTAAGGTACAAATTGGTAGACCAGCAACAGGAACAGTACATTCAATAATTTGACATTTTTCAGAGAAAAGATTTTTCAATCCACTACTGGTCATGTTATAGTAATGATCTGGAAAGCCATGAAAAGGTGCCAAAAAGGGAACAGCAGCGTAAATAATTCCTCCTGGCTTAAGAACTCTAGTAATTTCCTTAGCACATTCAAATGGATGCTTAACATGTTCTAATACTGCAAAAGAAAATACTGCGTCAAAAACATCTGATTTAAATGGTAATTTTTCACCAATACCTAAGACATCGGTTGTTGGATATTCAACGATTTCAAAGTTAATAACATTATCGTAGTATATATTTCTTAAGCCACAACCGTCGTCAAGAATTAGCCCATTCTTAAACTGCTCAATAAACTTTAGAGCTATAGCATCGTAATCATGCGCAGAAACATTTGTAGTTGGTTTTATATCGCCATGCTGGATTAGTCCGTGTGTGAGAAAATTATAGCTAATTTGACCAGCGTTAAATTTTGCTCCACACCCACAGCAGTTGAGAATACTACCGAAGTCAGACATCTGTTCACTTTCACAGATAGGACAACGGATAATTTCTCGGATCTTTTGTAGCTTATTCTGCTTCTGCTTCAAGAAACTTTCGACTACTTCCTGGGAAATTTTAAATTCTAAGGGAAGGCTATAATTATTGCCATTGATTAAAAATTGTATAGACCAATACTCTCCTTGAAATAAGTCAAAAATCGATAGGTACTCTTGGAAGGCAAGGACATCATGCTTTAGATAAGCAGCTTCTACATCAGGACGGCTGACAGTCGTCAATGGTTGAGCATAGGTGCCTGAATTAGTGATAGTCGGACTCGAAATTACATTACCTTTCTCAGCAACAATCCAGCCACCAATTAAAACACATACCGAGCTAATTTCTTCATTAATCTTAGGAGAGTCTATGTAGTATTTAAAAGGTTGATCGGACATAGCTTTAATACTTAGAAATGTTTTGATTGTTTTTAAGCGCGGTCTGTTTTTTTTGTAATCTATCTTTAGATTGAATCATCATTCGGCGATTAAACATCTTTTGTAGCTATTTCTGACATAATTAGTACCAGATATTTTTTGACTATTACGTTTGAATACAATAATCTTCACGCTCTTTTGTCAAGTTGGGACTGTAGCAAGGGTCACGCTCAATCAAATCTTTCCACTTGCTCTGGACATATTGTATTTCTTTGAGAAAACGAGCTTGCTTTTTCGGCGTATCTTCATAACCCCGGCTTTTAGACTCGTAGTGATAAAGTAACACATGAGGCAAGTAGATATTACGATATCCTTTCTCGATCATTTTAAAGCATAAATCTATGTCATTAAACGCTACTGTGAGGTTTTCATCAAAACCTTCAACGGCTTCAAAAACTTCGCGTCTACACATTAAACAAGCAGCAGTTACAGCTAAGTAGTTGTTAATAGTTTGAATTTGATTAAAGTAACCATGAGATTTATAGTCGTAATGTTTATGACTGTGCCCTGCCACCCCACCAACAGCTACAACCCCAGCGTGCTGAATAGTACAATCTGGGTACAATAGTAAAGCCCCAACTGCGCCAATCGGTGGTCTTTGAGCCTGTTCTACCATTCCCTCAAGCCAATCAGGAGTAATCACCTCTGTATCATTATTCAAAAACAGTAAGTAATCTCCTCTTGCTTGCTTAACTGCATAATTATTAATTTTAGAAAAATTAAAAGGAATATCTAAAACTTCAGATCTAAATCTATTTTCTTCTAAACTCTGCCACTTGTTAATAACATCATGAGTCTCGGCTTCTGTACTACCATTATCAATTAATAGAACCTCATAATTTGGATATGTAGTTTTCTCAAAAATAGATTGTAAGCACCTGTCAAGTACGCCACCCAAATTTTTAGTAGGAATAATAATACTGACTAACTTGAAATCTTTAATTTCATACCTAACAATGTGGTGATTGCCAGGAATAGGAACTACTTTCCCAGACTCGTTTCGTCGGTTAAGCGCATCTGAAATAGCCTTTCGTGCCGCATCTGTGGCATAGCTCTTATTAGAAGATCTGCTGGCTGTAGAATCAGAATGAATTCGCCAGTGATACAAGATTTTGGGAATATGAAATATATTTTCTGTTTTTTCCGTCAATCTCAAGACAAGATCGTAGTCTTGACTACCTTCATAACCTTCTCTAAATCCTCCGATTTCGTCTACTAGCGATCGCCGATAGATCCCTAGATGAGAAGTGTACATTCTAGATAAGAACGAGTCAGGGCACCAGTCTGGCTTAAAGAATGGATCTCTAAGTCGATTATGCTCATCCACCTTATCTTCATCTGAATAAATCATATCAGCATCCTGATGCCGGTTTAGCAGCAGAGCAACTTCATATAAAGCATCGGGAGTTAGTAAATCGTCGTGATCGAGCAAGGCAATAAACTCACCTGTTGCTAGCTCTAAAGCTGAGTTAGAGGCACGAGAAATATGTCCATTCTCATTTCTAAAAACGACTTTTATTCGCTGATCTTTCGCAGTATATTCTTCTAATACTGACTTGATGTAAGATTGAGTAGAGGCATCATCAGCAATACACAACTCCCAGTAGGGATACACTTGTTGCAAAACAGATTCAATTGCTTGCCGTAATATCCTCTCAGGAGTATTGAATACTGGCATAATAACGCTGATAACTGGTTTGTAATAAAATACTTCTACTGTACCAGCCATTTTTCGCAAATCTGCTTCTCTAGGAAAATTCTTACTCAGCCATTTCTGATATGGCTCGTCATCAGGAGAGACTGCTGGTAAAATGTCAACAGCTATTTGAGAATTATCAAGTTTGTGGTAAAGCTTCTTAGACAATCTAGCCAATGCATACCGCACACCTTTAACTTTTAAAACAGCATAACGATATTTTAGCTGTGCAATTAAATTTGCGTCTCCTAGAGTAAAACTTGTAGAATCAAGTAGGATAGCTTCTTTTTTAGCTGAATTATAAGCCCAGGCTTTGAGAACTATGTGACCGTTGCGTAAACTGGAGGGATCGAATGTAATGCTCCAGCCAGATTTACTATAAACATCACTTCCCAGAACTTTAGCAACATCTGGTCTCTCTAAATTTACCGGAGCAATAGCAACTAATGAATTATTTTTTCCATAAGTAATAATAATTCCATCTGCTGGTCTACCTTCATCAGCTATAATACCCCAACCTCTAGCAGTGATAGGAGTTGCGCTTGGCACTTTGATTTTAGTTATAATCGAGCCATTTACTCCGTCGAAAAAACCACTAGGGCAACCTTTAGAAGCAATTTTAAATTTAATTTCTCTAAAGTTGTTGACTCCGAGAATACTAAAGTCGCTTGAGGGCGTTGTTAGATCGGAAGATGCAGTAATTGAGTTTGAACTATCAGTTAAGCCAGCTGCCTGTTTTAGTCCAAACCATACTGTTCGTAATTTCCAAAACTTACTGCTCTCCATTCCGCTGACAACAGCTTGCGATTGCTCTAATCCTGCTTGAGTATGTTGTAATTGAACTTGCGATCGCTCCAGTTCTACCTGAGTCGATTGCAATTGAACTTGCGATTGCTCTAGTTCCGCTTGGGTTTGTTGTAATTGAACTTGCGATCGCTCTAGTTCTACCTGAGTCGATTGCAACCGAACTTGCGATTGCTCTAGTTCCGCTTGGGTTTGTTGTAATTGAACTTGCGATCGCTCTAGTTCTACCTGAGTCGATTGCAACT
>JAABUQ010004766.1_pt1 | contig 22661 bp, 28 predicted proteins | sample 5560001 | NCBI WGS metagenome assembly JAABUQ01 (sample SAMN10711888, study PRJNA513371) | rock metagenome | isolation source: Antarctica rocks | place: Antarctica: Victoria Land, Finger Mt nord | collected 2015-12-18 | reverse complement strand
CCCATCGACACCCCCTCTAGCACTCCCCCCTCTTCTCCTTTCATCCACAACCCCCCCCCAAACACCCTCCTCCCTTAACATCTCCAGCGTCACCCGCGCCATTTCGAGTAACAGACTCGGGTCCCATGCGTTCGGCCCAGTTAGCATCGCGCGCACTGGACGGGACGGCTGGGACGGGGGGAGGGGGTGGGAGGGGCATGATGGATGGGGGGCACGGGATGATTGGTTCATTGACGTGAGGGGAGTTGGAGATTGAGTGGGTGGTTGATGGGAGGGGTGGGGTGAGGTTTGATAATGGGAAATATGGCGCGTGTGCATTGCGGTCTGTGTGGGTTGGGATGAGAGTCCTTGTGTCATGGTGGTGAGCGGAGTAGGAAGGGTTTGGATGGGAGACAGAGAGTGAGGATGGCATTGAGGGAATGGGATGGCTTTCGCAGCATGGATTTCGCGGATAGGATATTGTGAGTGAGGAGACTGTAAGTGAGGTTGAAATAACTTGCGCTGCCAGTGTTTATGAGTTTATTGCATGAATGCGGACATATTTCTGCATTCGGCTTCGGCCATGATGACTGCATGGTACGCCCGTACTGTGCTTTCACCATGTTTCCGGATGCGGAATTCATTGATGCGTTTTCGGATTCGATCTTGCGCGAGGAATGCTGGTGGTGGTAGAGTACAAGTACAGGTACAATGCATTGTGTGAAGAAACGCCAGTGACGATGCTAACAATGAGCTGGTATGATAAAACACCTACTTGCTCTTCCCAGTCCTTGCCGTGCAGCCCATGACGTGCGTAACTTCTTTCCATCATGCGTCGTTACAAAGCAAGCAATAGGGAAGCCGTCTCTGCCAACCATCATCCGACTCTCGTCCACAGCGTAGGTAGTATTAGCAAACGTTGAAAACCATCTTAGACTTCGACCGCGACGTCCATCCTCACATCCATCTTCGACTGCTCAAGCTCCTTCAGGATATCCGGGACCATATGGACGACGTCCTCACGAGGGACATCCATCGTCTCGGATATCAGTCGCTTCAGGGCCTCCCCGGTCTGACTCATTCCGGCAGACCCTTCAGCCTCAATGACAGCGGTAGTAAGTTTCCTCCTCTTATTCTGTTCGACAGCAAGTTCGAGCCCAGCACGCCAGCGCGCCTCAAGCTCCGCGTCGCCCATCACCATATTCTTCTTCTTTGCGTTGTGGACCTCGGGAGGCAGAGTCTGCTCCTCCGTCCTCACGGTGTTGTGTAGCTCTTTGTGTTGCAACTGCTCCGAATAGCTCTCTCCCTCCCGCATGGCCGCTTGGTATTCCTCTTGCAATCGCTGAGTGGTTTCTTCCTCGTTGCTTGCATCCGCCTGGGCGGACAGCTGAAGTGTTTCTTTCCTCACGGAATGTCGCTCCGACTCTTTCCTCGCGAGCATCACTTGCGCTTCTCTCAATATCTCATCTTTCTCTCGGGACTCGCTCTCAAGGGCCAGGGACATTTGCAGGCCTTTTTCTTGGACTATGGGTTCGAATGATTGGCTGAATGAGCGAGCGATCTCCGTGTGGTAATGGGTAGCTGATTCTCCGTTTGTACATTTGCCGATCTGATTGCCGATGGTGAGGCCAAACCCTGCTTGAGCTGGCGACGAGGAGATGTAGTCTTGATGTACTGCTCGTAGGCTTTGGATAATCTGGTCCGCTGTCTCTCCTGCACGATTGGGTATGTCACCATTGGCGCCACGTCCTTGGAGAGCCCGAACACACTTCTTCGCGTTGTGTCGTGCAGCGATGTGTAAGGCGGTATCCCCATTCCTGTCTTGGGCGTTGAGAATTCTCCTGATGTCATGATTTGGCAGCTCGAACAGCTTCGTCAGGATGATGTCCAGGTAGTATCGCGCACACTTCCGCTTGGCCTGGCTACTAGTGGTCATCGCTATATGATGTAGTACGGTAGCTCCGTAGCGGTCCATGTTGCTGATTGTGTCCGAAAGAAGTTGAACGAGTGTCATCATAGTGTCTTTTTCGTAGTTGTTGGTAAATACCACAGCACGAATCAATGGAGTCTCCCCTCGCTCATTGCAAGCCGCCGTGTTGGCTCCACGTTGGAGGAAGAGCCTCACGATATCAATGTCGCCCATTGCAGCAGCCCAGTGTAGAGCGGTGTGGCGCAAGTTGTCAATTGGACGGTCATTCTCGAAAATTTCAGGTATCTTGGGAGGCGAAGGAGGGTATGGGCTTGGTGGATCACAAGAGGATAGGATGAAGTAGTCGAGAAGAGCGTCGGCAAAGATCGTGTGCTGCTGGTCCATTAGGTCTTGCTGCCCACGCTTCCGCTTGCGCGACGAAGGCGGGTATCGGTGTCCATATCCGTCATCCCCATCCATGAAGGAAGCGGTCTCAATGGTCGAATTATCGGGGGAGTCGTCATCATGGAGGTGAGCACTGATGTTATCGAAGTCTTCGCTCATCTGGGTGTAATTTGGGTTCACTTTGGGTTCTGTTCGTCAGTATGGACTGCTGCTTTTAAAGCGACTTGGACGTACTTGGGGCTTTCTTCACAGCTGGTGCTCTTGGGACTTTGGGACGGTTCGAGTTTGTGGTATGCTTTGGCGCCTGTGGTGGACTGATATCCCCTGGAACGTAGTCGAAGATCGGGAGTAACTTGTCCAACACTCCGTTCCTCTCCGCCAGAGTTCTACCGTCCTTCAAAGGAACCCATGTACCTATAATATATCTTCAGTGTCGTATATAAAATACGGCCGGAGTATGGCGGCACACCTTGGTATTTCCCATAGCCTCCTTGGATCTTCTCATGTGTACCCTTTTGCACCTCTCGTTCTAAGATCCTTGTCCTGGCAGGTTTGTCGTAGTCGGCGACCTTGAGGATGTGGGTGGCATTAATGTAGTTGTCATAGCGGCGGCGCATAACATGATTGCCCTCGACATTGAACTCGAACACGGGGACCTGAAGGAGACTTGGATTAGCGGATGTGAATAGAGGCAATCAATACAGAGGGAGCTTGCATTGCTGTACGTGGCCGAGTAGATGGCGTCGGAAGCTGCCATTGTCTTCCCAGCAGAGATGTCTCTTTGGTGCAGCAGCGGCCCGTCGTACAGAATGCGATTGTGAAAAGACTGCAGGACAAGAGGACGAAGAAGGTGCAGATGTGCAGAAGAAGAGGAACAGAGAAGACGCGATATGAAGGGACACGAGTTGAAATTGTTAGCTTCTCCAATTCTCCAATTCTCTGATTTTTGCGAGTGACGCGATTGCTACGCGTGAGAATTGAAGTCGGACATATATATTTGTATATTGCGCTAAACCGGGATAGATTTAATACGGTGCTAAGGTAATATACAAAGCGCTTTGGACAGCTTCAAACTTTCTCTCCCTTAGACGAATCCTACCGCAACCAGCCTTGCCATTGGAGGGTCGTGGCAAGATGACGGTTACAGAGACTGTCGCAGAGAAGGCGGGAAATGCTTTAGGTATAGGCGAGAAGCCTGGTAAGCTCGGTCCACTTGCTCGATACTCAACGCCCTGTGGGGCTTTCCGACGGCAACCATAAAGCTCCAGGCAGAACATACGTCACTGACCATCATTCACGTGCCCAGAGAGAGCCACTCGAGAAGAGATGTCAGCTGCCCGTCTACCTTTAGCATACCGAGATAGCTGCGCCCATCTCCTCATCCCGCTCAGCAAGTGTCGATTCGATGAGTATTACCTGCCATGGAAGTGTACGGTGGGGTCGGCTCCAATCAGAATGAAGCACAGTAGAGACAGAAGACTGATATTGGACCATAGGACGAGAGGCATTCGTACGAGAAATGCCAGTATGAAGAGTTCAAGAAACGGGTTGCGAAAATGGATGAGATTAGAGCTGCTAAGGGCGGAGCAAGAAGCAATTGAGATGGAAGCCCCGTGAATGACTCAGAGGTGACATCCTGGTTTCGCGGAGTTGACAGTCTATGGGGGCCTGTGCACGGCTCTCAGTGTCCAGTGGAGAGCAAGCTCGGGGAGGAATTTCCAATGGATGTGATCTGAACGCCTTCACTAGCGAGATGGGGCTTTCATTTGGTCGGTAGAATAGGTAAGCGGTTCATCGAGCACATCGGCGAACATTGCCTGAGTGGAGCATAGCAGAAGTCGGATTTCGTCTCGAAATCGAGTATGTACACAATAACAATTGACGACTTTCTGGCCGCATATCTCTGCAACATGCCTCTCAAATCCCCTGTTCTCCATCGCCTTGCTATGCCGAGATTCGAATCTCCCTATCAAGATGCGCACACGGGGTATCATGTCAAACGCCACGCAATGATAACGTAGACCATGCACACTGGTTGCTAGTCCCCGCTTCCTCCTGGGACATCCTTCAATATTTCCCATCCGTACTCTTCCTCAGGCTTCTCTGGCTCCATCCCCAACGCGCTTCGATAAGCCCGCACCTCGTTTTGCAGCCCCGCAATCACACGGATAGGCACATCCTCCTCTTCACAGCGTAGACGATGAGCCTCCCGTATCATCCCCACAGCCCTCATGAACTTGGCGTGCCAGTCGTCCTTTTCCAAGCGAGAGGCGAGATGCTCGTCCTTCTCGTCTTGTAGGAGCTTGTTATAGTGACGTGCTTGGGCCAAGAGCTCGGTCTGGTTGTTGAAGGTGTGGTCGCGGACTTTTTCAAGGAGCTTGCCAATTTCGTGCTCCCATTGCCCAATGAGCGCAGTGTTTTCCTTTTGCTCGTGCATGAGAATGCGGACTTTCTTTTGCTCGTGGGCGAAGCGACGCTCGAGTTCTGCTATGCGGGCGGCTGTGGTGTAACGGTATTAGCTAGGGCACTGCGTTCATGTAGGCCTTGTCGAAAATGTACCTGAGACTTCCAGATTGGCTTCTTGAAGCGAAGGGCTCGCTCCACTTGCTGCGGCTCGTGTCTGACAGTATATCTTGGTCAGCCATACTTCTTGATGGAAAGTTCAGCAGGACTGGGATGATTGCAGCTCGATCGAGGGAACGTGACGGCCACATACAGCAAGTTCCTCAGCACCAGCAACAATTCCCTGCACCTTCTCGCGGTTGTCCCTAAGGACCTCGCTGAGCTCTACCACCTTTTGATACAAGAAGTTCACATCCATCTGCTGCCCAGCAATCATGGGTAGCCCATTGATGATGGCACCATTCCCATTGGCATTATTTGACTGCTGCTGTTGCTGGCCACCAAGGGGATTTGCACGGCCACTGGTGGTGGAGGAATTGGAGGTGGAGTCTAGGAAGGGGGAAAAGATGTTGTTAGTCGCCATAGCCTTCCTAGCAGCAAGGGCGGCAGTACAGAAAGGAGTTGAAAATATCCAGCGTTCTGTCTCTGGATTCCAATGTATCTCACCGAGTGGATAATCATAATGAGAGACTGTCTTTCGCCATACGACGACCATGGGCGCGACCCCTCGGACCATCTTCGCCATCTCGGTCAATCGTTGTTCCTCCTCTCGGGTTTAAGAGATAATGGCGGATATAAAGTCCTTGGCATACCGCGAGAACCTTCTCTCGTCGGCTGTAGATGCCCCACTATGTCGGAGTATAGATTTCATTTTTCACACACCAATGCTCACTTTCAATCAGATCATTTACCGCATTACCTTTATCTACCACCCTCCGTATCAAGTAGAAGGAGCCATGAAGAAGGCTTAAAAGGTCATCGAGGATGCTATTCAAAAGAACTCCATGTCAAACAAGACATTGGGTCCATTTTTGCGAGGCTTGCATCTTCATGGCGCCCTGTCTGCGATCTCGTCGACTTTTCCCCTTTGTGACACGCATGGAATGAATGCAAACCGCGAAACCCTCACTGGCAACATTGGCCATCCACAATAAAGTCAGAGCGTTAAAAGAGATTATTCCGCCATTTGACGCAGTAGGGCCAAGGTCGATCAGAAAGTCTCGATCACTCACTAGGCCCATCTTTGTCGCCGGCTCAATATGTTCCTATCATTATCCATCATTACCTATTGGACAACACTCTCGCTCAATGGAAGGCGGCCCATCAACTGGTTTACAATTATAAGAATCACCTCGAGTCCAGGAAGCTCTGCATCATATTTTATTTCTTTTGCTAGCTTCTCCTTTAGCTCGTGTAGGTCGAGCGATGTTGATGAGGTTCAAGCACCCTCGACCATGCTGGCCTATATAGGCCATTCGCTATCTGCAATCATCCTACCGTCAGATGTTAAGGTCTACTAGCTTGCCTCCATTGCTAATGTGATGCCAATTCTCAACTAAAAGGACTAGCATACAAAGCGTACGAGATGTTCTCAAATTTGACGTCGACATCTTGATAGGTGTGAGTCACCAAACATTCACTTTCTATCAAGCGGCACTCCGAACGCATAGAAGCCTCACATGATCGCGTACTCATCGAGTAATTTCGTTGTCCCGCTCTGCGTCTTCAACCCCTGAATGTTCATTGGCTCTGGCTTGGACCACGACGTTCTAGCTCTGTTTATGCGGTCTTCTCTTCAAAAATTTTGGGTTTTCCGTGGAGTCCCGCTGAAGGTGCTTTCTGCAACCATGAGTCTGCTTGTAGGTCGATGCGACCCCAGTCTTTTGATTCCATATCGGCAATGTCCATAGCGTGGGTTTGCCAAGATCCGAGTTCGAGCATAATGCTTCTGCGAGATAAGTTGTACCCAGCAAATCAGATTCGTCATTAAGAAGAGAAAATTAAAAGACTGGTTGCGCTCTCATGCAGGGACGTCGATCGGCTCAAGATCTCATGCAGGTTTCAACTGCCCCCCCACCACACTCGATCATTGGGCAATCACACAAACCACCTCAAGTATGATGGAGGGTGAAGCTCCCACTCCACTTGTTGGGACCTGCACCGGGGTGCTGGCCACAGATACTGCACATACTTCTCGACAACATGGGAATCTGTAGATTGCCGAGCTGGCATGGCAATGCTCAAAGTGAGATCACTTAAAGCAGCCGCCCCGCCCCCGGCATCCAGATGCTCAGCCTTTCTGCAAGTCGAAGTCTATTTACCATAGCTTAATGCGGACTCTACGGCTTCTTTGGCTGGTCTGGCCCTTATCTCAAAGATCGCTCCGCAAGGACAAATTTTGATACTATTGGCCAAATGATAGACTGCTAGAGTTCACATCGAGGACTCTGACTACCGAATGAAGCTGCGCATATACTGCTGATGCACTAGGGAAGGAATCCCAACAGAAGATGGTGTGGGGGAGGAGCTTCACTATTAAAAGCGGATGCTCCTGCTCCAGGTAAAAAATCTCAAGGTCTTTGAGAGTGCTCTCTAGAACTTGAGGTCCTCGAATTGCAGACAACACATTTTTCAAGTAAAACCAGCATCACTATTGACTGGACTCTCTTCACTAGCAGCAATGCTTCCTGAGGGGTCGAAGGGCAACACACCTGCCAACGGTGAAGTCCCTTTGGATGACATTGTCATCACTGGGTTCTTCTCAAAAGATATTAGGTTTCCTGTGATTTAGACCTCACCCGATAATGTCTTCACCGCTAAAAGGGCATAGACATCCTTACAAGATGAAGGCTCTGATGCTATGAACGGCGCAGTGGACTTCTCGAACCCCTATTGTGTTCTGGAGACGAATTCTGCATATGAAGGTCATGGTGTGGTCAGTTGAGAACCTCTATTGGATAGAGCAGTGGACCATGTTACTAATCATTTGATAGTCCTTCACTATTGGTCGTGGCAATAACCTTGTCTGTCAGGCTATCGACATGCTAGCGCCTTTGCTAGTGAACAGGACTCTCGCATCTATCACCTCTGATATGGGAAAGACGTGGCGCTATCTGGCTTCAGATTCCCAGATGCGATGGGTCGGGCCAGAGAAAGGTGTCGTCCATCTGGCACAATCTGCCGTCATCAATGCCATTTGGGATCTGTGGGCGAAATCCCAGAAGAAGCCCGTTTGGCGACTGGTCGCAGACATGTCGCCGGAGGAATATGTGCGATGTATTGACTTCAGGTACATCACCGATGCTCTCACCCCTGAAGAAGGGATTGAGTTGCTTCGAAAGCAAGAGAAGGGAAAAGCAGATCGATTGAAGGAAGTGGAGAGTAACAAGGCCGTCCCTATCTATACGACCTCAGCATCCTGGCTAGGGTATTCCGACGAGAAAATGCGAGGTCTTCTTGAGCAATCAAAAATCGATGGCTTCCATCATTACAAGCTTAAGGTCGGTGGAGATCTTGAGCGTGACACGCGTCGATTGAAGATATTTCGAGAAGTGAATGGATGGGATGATATCCTCATGCTAGATTCCAACCAGGTAATATGTCTACGCTATCAATCATTCTCGCAGAGCCACAGGCGTCTGACAGGTCTAGATCTGGTCTGTGCCGGAAGCCGAGCCCTATCTTGCGCACCTAGCCCCTTTCAAGCCGCTTTTCATCGAAGAACCGACTTCTCCTGATGATATCCTAGGCCATGCCACCATTCGTGAGTCCCTACGCAAGCACAATATCAAGGTGGCTACCGGCGAGCATTGCCAGAATCGTATCATGTTCAAACAGTTCCTCCAAGCATCCGCCTTGGACTTTTGCCAGGTAGATGCTTGCCGCCTGGGTGGACTCAATGAAGTCCTCGCTGTCCTCCTCCTTGCAGCAAAATTCAAAGTGTCAATCCATCCGGTAGTTGCGATCTTGCCTTCATAACAAATGATACTGACTTTTTTCCCAGCATATCGGAGGGGTGAGTCTTCCTGAGTACAGTCAGCATGTCATCACCATCGACTATCTCGTTGTGAGTGGCAAGCGCAGCGTCCTTGAGTACATTGACGCACTGCACGAGCACTTTTACCACCCTGCAGCGATTGAAGACGGGTTCCATGTGACTCCGCAGGCACCTGGCTATAGTGTTCACATCAAGCCTGAAAGCATGGAGAAATTCAGCTTCCCGGGGGGCAAAAAAGGCTGGTGGCAAGGCAAGGAAGCCAAACAATTGCTCGACATGGAACGTACGGTGGGATGGCAACCGGCTTTTGGCGAGGTCAATAACGTGCAGCTGAATGTGAACGACGCTGCATTTGCCAATGACGACGGTAAGACGTGAAAGAGGTGACGACTACCTTCCGAATGCTTCAACAGCAACGGAAGGAAACAGAAATTGTGGTTGGGCTCGGCGGGGAGCCTGGGGTTGAGTGATACTCTATCAACTAGAGGATGGAAGCGTTGTTTTATTGACATTTGTGTATGGATGGATGCCTTCTTTCCAATTCTGCCATAGCACACTCTGCGCGTATTGCACAAGGTAACTTCGAATAACAACTGCCTCGATATGTGATATGACCTGGTGCTCGTTGAGTTTAGATTGCCTTTAGAGATCCATATTTTGCTGGGCTGCCTTGTGGTATTTTGAAAATATGACGGAGCTAGTGTTTTCAAAGAATTCGCGTCACTCGAGTCACAGCACTTCTGGTCTCCTTAGATACGTACGGTCTTTGCGCAGTCGGACGCCCTGACCTTCCCCGGTACAAACACTGTACCAGGCGCCATAGTTTCATCTTAGGCGCTGGCTTTGGGGACACCTTTGGACCACATTATGACTCTAGGCAGGTGGCGGCTGTACAAAGTACCCCGCTGTTAGCCAGCTCAACGCCCCGTCTTCTTTTCACCAATTCACCAACAATCGGGCAGGCTCAGACGATATGGCTTTCTCCAATAGTCTCCTTGCTTGGCTCCGAACCCGCACGGCAGTCAATTGCGATACTCTCGAGGTTGAGGTCGCTCAAGAATTGGGTCCTTTCGAGGATTGCACTTCGAACCAAGCGATTGCATATAACGAGCTCCAAAAACCTGAACATCAGAATCTTCTACGTTTGTCTGCAGACACCGCGAGCAGGACTATCGGTGACGTTGAAGGAATGGGCTTCGTCTGTATGACCGCATTGGCAGTGGAGATAGCGGTAGGTAGCACGAATCGACCTTCCTACAAATGGTTATTGACTTGAAAGATGATAAGCCTATCTCTTCGCATGGTCCCCCATGTTCGTGGCTTCATTCATGTGCAGACCAATCCACTCCATTCATATTCAACGAAGCACACGATCGAGAATGCTCAACGTGAGAAGTTCACTTAGAAGATTGACAATCCGATCGCTGATTCACAGCCAAGGCCTTGCCAGACTGGTCAAAATCTTGGATCCGACTTTCGACAGTAGACGGTTGTGTATCAAGGTGCCTGCGACATACGAAGGTTTAGAAGCATGCCGCGTGCTAGAAGCCGAAGGGATTGCAACCCTGGCGACGACCCTCTTTACCATGGCTCAAGCAGCGCTCGCAGGAGAGGTAGGTTGTCACTACATTGCTCCATATCTCAACGAGTTACGTGTTCAGGTCGACAAAGAGTGAGCTGGGATGACGCTTTGCATAATCGAGTTCACGTGAATGACTTCTTACAAGGTATAAAGGAGACCGACCGCAGTTTGAATTATGTGCGTCCGCTCAGCGATTCTATAAGGAACGCAATACGATCACCAAGGTCCTTCCGGCAAGCCTAACATCGATTGACGAGATCAAGTATCTTGCTGGCGTAGATCATATCACCATCGCCCCCCATCTTCTACGAGAGCTGGCCTCTACCGACTTCGACGCTTTCAAAACTTATCCATCGTACTTCGATGAATTGAAGTCTTTGCCACTATTCGCCCCTGCTGTTGGGAAGGAGGACGCATTCCGAATGGCGGTGACAAGGGAAAATGGCGGTATAAATGAAGCCAAATTGGCACAGGTTAGTCGCTCTTCCAAAATGCTTAGGGTCAGTCTGACCAGCCCTCTTAAAATAGGCAATCAACATTTTCTGCGATGCGCAAGATAAACTCGAAGACATGATGAGACCGATGTGCAGGGTTTGACAATGGGGTGTTTAACGAGCCTTTTGCTTCGAGTGCGACTGCTGGTTGAGATAGAGGGAGTCTAGCTTGCAGGCACGGAAGCCAGTACCACGGGTAACAACTTTTTTAAAATCACAATTGCGGCAAGGGAATACATCAATTTACCGAACACTAGCATTATCATTTCATAACCGTACATACATCGAATAGACCTTCATCAAAGCATTCCCAACCCATAATATCACAAGAAACAATCAAAAGCTGTCGGAAGTGTTGTACTTGACACTACCCCATGGTCCACTATTCGCCGCGACAGTCACACAAAGGTTCGGCCCGTGACCACCCATGACGTCCCCAGCAGTAAAACTGCGCACCATCTCCTGACAATTGCCATCTTTGTACACGTTCAGTGCGTCGATGGCCAACGGCCACGTCCCCCAGTTGATCCCTACATTGTTAGTGGCGGGCACGTACGGGTAACAGTCGTATTTCAACTCGAATCTTTGGCCCGGAGCCACGTCCCAGCCGCCTTTGCAGGCGGTGTCGCTGGGGGCGTAAGTTCCGATCCAGCCCCAGTTCGCGCGCTTTTCGAGGGTTGGGTCTGTGGTGTTGGTGGGTTGGGCTAGAGCGCCTGCGCTCAGGGTTAGCAGTGCGATGATAAGGGTGGTGGGATGCATGATGCAGAGGTTTTCGGGGTAGAAGATGTTTGAGAATCTGTCGGTTGGGTTCGCAGATGTTTGGAGGAAGTGGAGGTGCGCGTGTATGTGGATGTGGTGGCTTATATGGGATTCGGAGACTCTTTGTCTTGGAACAAGGACCTTCTGGACTTTTGTAAGGGATGAAGGCTTTGTCTAAAAGCTCAAGAGGCAAGACCAGGCCGGCAATGAGGCAAGAACAAGGGGAAATTTGTTGTCTTGTGGCTTTGTTGTCCTTCTACTTCGACTTCGATGGTAGCTAGCGTTCCATTGAACGAGCAGACCGAGAAAACGTATTGAGGCCAGGCTGAACAGAGTCAGGGCAATGAAACCTTCTTGTGTTTCTTGATTGGAAAGGACGGCGTGTTGCAGGAGCGAAAACACAACGCACATACTTGGGCAGATCAACAGTGAGTCTGATAGGGTGTACGAAACAAAACTGTAGGTTCCAGCTTTATTTCAGCTGTTTACGCGTAGTTCTAGATGCATTAAACAATATATTCTCCTGCTTGTGTGAAGGATGAAATAGAGGAAGGCAGTCGAGGTTCCCGCACTTCCAAAGGTACTACCTTTCTTGGCCATCAGCAGTCTTCAAAAGCAACCAAGAGAGACGATGGTATGGCCGACGAGGCCGAAGAGCATGTTGTTCTTGCTCAACATCTACGTTGATAGGAGAAAGGGTTGAAGCCCTCAAAAGAGACCTTTGGTGATGGGCGTCTCATGATGTCATGTCTATAAGAAAAACTCGCTAACACGAGAAATCTTTCTTACTCCTTTCTTTAATACTCTACTCCCTCCTCACACTGTGTACCGGCTCTTCAGACGAGAAGATGGCCAAGTCTCCTCCCTGGGGTCTGAAATGGAGATCGAGTACCCTATTCATTGTTGGCACCGTAGGCATTGGCTTGTTTACAGACCTCTTTCTCTATGGCCTTGTCGTTCCCATTCTCCCCTTCATCCTGCAAGACAGAATACACCTGCCCAACTCCGAGATCCAGGGCAATGTGTCCGGACTGCTGGCTGCCTATGCTGGCGCGTCCGTTCTATTCTCTTTGCCCGCTGGGATCATAGCCGATCGTCTTCCTTCCAGGCAGTTGCCCTTCTTAGTCGGTCTCGTCGCTCTTCTCCTGGCCACGTTACTCTTGCTCTTGGGGCAATCTATTCCTGTCCTTGCACTTGCAAGGATTCTACAGGGCATAAGTGCAGCGGTGGTATGGACCATTGGCCTTGCTCTGACGCTTGACACTGTTGGGCCCGAAAACTTGGGCAAAACCATTGGCTCTGTATGTGCAACCCGCTTCAATTAGGGACATCGGCTAATCCATTGAACAGATCTTCGGATTCATCTCCGTTGGCGAATTGGCCGCCCCAGTCCTTGGCGGTGTGGTATACAAAAAGTCTGGATACATTGGAGTTTTTGGACTGGGATTCGCAATTCTGGCAGTGGACTTCATCATGCGGTTACTGCTCATCGAGAAAAAGGTTGCGGCACGCTATGAATCTATGGGAGAGACGGAGAGTACCAATGGCCACACCCTACAGGAAGATGGGCAAGGTGACGAGAACGACGCCGAGGCGGGAGAAGAGCAACCCCTGCTCCCCAAGCAAGAGAATGACCAGTACAAGGTTCCACCAAATCAGCCACGGGCCATACGGGCATTTCCAATCCTGTACTGCTTGAAAAATCCAAGGCTCCTCACCGCCCTTCTCCTTGCCCTGGTACAAGCTACACTACTCGCAACGTTTGATGCAACAATCCCAACCGAAGCTCAGGACCTTTTTGGCTTCGATTCGCTCAATGCAGGCCTTCTCTTCATCGCCTTGATCCTTCCGTACATTCTACTGGGACCAATTGCAGGCTGGACAGTCGATCGCTACGGCGCGAAGCCTGCGGCCGTCGGTGGTTTTGGGTACCTGGTTCCTGTGTTGATTCTTCTGCGGCTGGCTCGCCCAGGTGGAACACCCCAGATCGTCTTGTATTGTGCCCTGCTTGCCCTATGTGGTCTCGGCATGGCAGTCATCGGCTCCCCTTCAATCGTCGAAGCGTCGTTTGTCGTTCAAATGTACGACCAAGCCAACCCAGACCTCTTTGGCGCCAATGGGCCTTACGCCCAGCTCTACGGCATTAATTCAATGGTGTTCAGTGCTGGGTTGACCATCGGACCACTGATTAGCGGATCACTTAAAGACGCTATTGGCTACGGGAACATGAATATCGTAATAGCCGCCCTGTGTTTGATCACAGCTGTACTTTCCTACATTTACGTGGGAGGAAAGCCGAATTTCTCAAAGAAACAAAACTGATTTCATTGTATCAGAGTCAATCCCGCTCATGCAGGCAGATCTGGCCACACAAATGCCATTGAAGATCCCGCTGACCGGCTCGCAGAGCAATGCCAATCTGCGGCATCCTGAATGGGATAGAACACCAATCCAAACTTGGAAGCCCTTGAGGCGGTGAGCGCACTTCTTGACCTGAAGCGGCCTTGCTCGAGCTCTGTTGCCGTCAAGGTCCATCAAAGATCAATGACATGGATGATTTTTTCCTGGCTGCGAAGAATTGTGAAAAGTGTAGACCTTTCAAAAGCGTTTGATTCCCGTCCTTGCATTGCAGTTAAAAATAGAAGTGCACAGAAAATCTGTCTCAAGCACTGTCACTTGAACTGCTGTGTGGTGCTCACGCCGTTGCTGCTAAATGACACTATTGACTAGTGTTTCGGAGATGCTCGGTTCAGTATTACCTCATTGACAATCCTCAATATTGTCCTTGATCAATCTTCCGAAGTCCCTTGCCCCATTTCATTCTTCAGCTGTGCTGACCGCGGTCTATCTAACATGTACCACGAAGAGGATAAGTTGCAGAGGCCACCACAGTGGAGATTTCGGAGTTCGAAACCCTTCATTTATCTCGTCGTCAGTCTAGCCGTCTTCACCGACGCCTACCTATACGGCTTGATCATTCCCGTGCTCCCTTTTGCTTTGACTGAAGTGGTACACTTGCACGAGGAAGATGTGCAGAAGTGGATAGGAATTCTCCTCGGCGTGTACGGAGCTGCACTGTTCCTAGGCTCTCGTAAGTGCAGACGCTTTTGGGGTCATATGTCAACAGGCAGACCCTGCTCACATCCTCTTCTGTTCTCTAGCTGACGCTCGAAAGCACTCGCTGGATACTGGGCGGATCGGGCCCAATCGCGCCGAATCCCATACCTCGTTGGAGTCATCACTCTCGCCGCATCCACTTTTGCATTTTCAATTGGACATACGACATCGATACTGCTCGTGGCCAGATTTGTGCAAGGACTATCATCCGCTATTGTGCATTCGGCGGGAAATGCGATTCTGGCTGAAAATGTCGGCGATGCAGGCGTTGGTCCTGCCATGGGGCTTGTCACCCTCAGTATTGCTCTTGGGATGGTGTTGGGTCCTTTGGTTGGAGGGCTCCTCTACCATCGATTTGGCTACTTTGCAGTGTTTTGGTCTGCGTATGCCCTTGTGGGGGTTGATCTGCTGTTGAGGTTACTCATGGTTGAGCGAAAAAAGGACGAGGCTGTGAAGAAAGTCGAAATAATCTCTGAGATTGAAGAAGAGAGCAACGTCACGACTTCGAGCCTTGAAGGAGACGGTGGAGCAGCCGTATCCTTTGACCAACCTCGATCCCCAGAATATGGTACCTTTCCAAGGCAAACGTCACATTCCCACATAACGAGACACAAATCAGTCTCTGGAAGTCTCTCGAGCCCGCAGCTTTCAGATCCACTTCTACGAACACCACGCGAAAAACATCGCGGAAACTCTCTGACCGACCGACATCCAATACTAGCGCTCCTAGCCACTCCCCGCATGCTGGCAGCACTCCTCGGTGACACCATGCACAGCCTGGTTCTGACGGGCTTGGAATCCATCCTCCCTCTCCGCATCAAAAACATTTTCCACTACAGCTCCAAAGACGTCGCCCTTGTTTTCCTCATATTGATGGTTCCATTGTTCGTGGCCCCGGCCATTGGCCATTTGAGCGACAAAGTTGGCGCGAAGATCTTGGCCTCACTTGGCTTCGTGGCTCTCGCGCCCCTGATCATCCTGTTACGTTTAGTGGATCACTACGATACAGGGCAGGTAATCCTCCTTAGCGTCCTACTGTTTTCCATCGGTATCGGCACCATTATGGTTGGCACCTCTGTCCACTCCGAGGCAGCCTATGTGGTTGATGAGATGGAAAAGTCACACGCCAAGGATTCGGGCACCAAGAATGCCTATGCGCAGGCGTTTGGGTTGATGAGTGCGGCTTATGCTGTTGGGTCACTTGCGGGACCTCTCGTTGGAGGATTGCTTTTGGAACGCATCGGGTGGGATAACATAACGCTCGGCACAGGGATTCTGTGTGCACTATGTGTCGTTCCTTCTGCGTATGCTCTTGGAAGTAGACCGATGAGAATGCAGGCTTCGAAGAGGGATGTTGATGAATTGATAGATGAACATGCTAGACCAGGGTCTCAGTAGATAGGCATGCTACATGCTATGGTTGGATCAAAGAGATCGAAAGTCGTCCGTGGACAGGATTTACGAATCTTTGAGCCTGCTTTGGCGTTGGCAAGGGTGAAAGTGGTAAACATATTCTTCCTTGACCTGTTCGACAACTATCTTGCGCTCTAATAACTACGAAGTCACGAAATGCAATAAATCAAATGTAGAGGAAGGAATTTACTCGAGTTCCCTACCCTCGAAGTCTCCTTATTCTTCCCATTTTCGTCATTGATTGCGTCTGCTCGAAAGACTGCACTATTGACTGCGGGACATTTGATCCGAGTGCCTGCGCAAATTGTCGAGAGAACAAGGTGCCCTTCATGTACAGAGCTGAAAGCAGAACGAAAATCGTTAGCAGTCCGAATGTCTTAATGCAGGTAGCGAGAAACCTCGAGCTTACCTATACCCAGCCAACAATGATTGTCAACGTTGGTTGCAACTTTGCTGAGGTCTTGGACCACAAGGGCGGTGGAGCCTTCCCAGTAGTATCCTGCGGTCAGGTCTACGCCCGTTGGACCTTTCACAGGAGTCGTCAGATCTTCATCAACGACTAGGACACACTCAATCAGCTCGACACCCACAAGTCGGGGAAAGGGTGGCCTACGGCCGTCCAGGATATGCCACAGCTCGTGGAACATCATCCCAGTAGCAGTGATCCCCCATATGTTGATATCTCTTTTCGGTTTGCCTGCGAACTCCGCGGTCGAAAAGTCCTTGACGTTGTTGTTGCCGATTGCGTACAGGTTGCCAATACGTTTGGCGAGATTCATACCGTAGCCGCACACCATAATGACCGGATGCCCGTCCTTCCCGCCCTTGTAGTGGAACGCGCGCGTGAAGCCCTTCTCGCAGAGCTCGAACCCAACCGGCCAATTTCCGTTGTTCACCTTGTCTGCATCGGGTCAGCCTGGGGTAACGCTGCCTGTTGGCATACGTGTCGCGTACCGAAGTATTTGAAGGATTCTTTTCCCAAAGCATCTCGATACCGTGTTTGTTTGCCGGTTTTCGGGTCTTTGTAGAACTCTTCCTTGGGGAAATAGTCGTCGTTCTCGCAGACTACCTGAGGTGTATCGCCTTGTGGGTTCCAAACGCCCTTGCTGAATTTCCCCAAGCCGGCTACGCAGAGAGCAATCACCCATCAATTCCATGAATCAGTGGCTGTAGAGCGTGGCACTTACTGAAAAGCCCCCCTTGTCGGGCTTTGGAGCCTGGGTCCGTGACCGGTCCTAGGTAGGTTTGCAAGGTGTCTGTGATTCGGTATCGCTCTACCCAGTCAGCCCAGGTCATTGGCGTTGTTTTGTCCCCAGCTCTTGCGCTCATCTTTTTGAGGTCATCCAGCACGGTCTCTGCTATGGTCTGTGACTCGCCGATCGCGAACTTGAGCACTTGCACTGCGTTTCCGAAGTCTTTCACTTTTGAACACGAAGCTTGGTGGATGTTCTGGGCTTGCACGGAGAAGAAGAGGCCAAAGCCAGATAAGAAGATCGTTGTCCGCATCATTGCCAAGCTACCTTACGAAGAGAGAACTGGTAGAACGGAGACTTGAAAAAAATGTGAAGATACCAATAATAATAACGACCTGCATGAGGAATCATTATATACGATGTCACGGGAGATGAAGTACAACACTGGCTGTGCATCATCCACTCGAGGCGTACCCAGCTTTGATAAAGAATACTCCATCCGAACAGCATGTTTTCGCAGGAACAAACTCCACAACCATGTTGTTAGAGGGACAAGTATAGCAATTCTAAGCGGCGCTTAAGACATTGAACAGGGCGAGGGAGATGCAAGGTCTTTTAAGCGGGCCTTGAGATATTAAACAAGGTTGAAAGCAGGCAAGATCCTTGGAAAGAGTGTAAAATTTGCCGAGCAACAGAAAAGTCTCATCCCGAGGTCTTGCTTGCAAAGTCATTGGAGGGGAACTTCGGCTGAGGATGCCAAAGAAATATTGATGGCTTACAGTATATATGCATGAGGCACACTTTCTTCACTGTTGTTATTACCCGTTTGAAGAGCATTCCTTCTGCTCCCTGTTGTTATACGTTTCAAGAGCATGGGTTGGAATCTACCATGTTTGTTGCATTGCAGAGACACGACCCGTACAACAAGGAGGGTTGGAGATGAACAGAATTTTCGACGTGCATATACGAGCAAAGAAATTCGACATTTACAAGTCCCGAATGCGGCAGTGGGTGGTCGCAATGGTTGAAAAGCCTGAGACAATCCGCTGAGACACGTGTTAGACTTTTGAGATTGCAGTTGGCGTGATCGCACTTCGCAATGTGTGCATTTTGTGTCTTCAGCGACGGCAACACTTATACTCGTAGTGAAATGCGACACAGTAGAATACTTTGCCAGCATGTGAGATCGATTCGTGGTCGTTAGTTCCCCGTGCTCATGTTTCTCTGGGATAAATCGAAATTACCTGTAACGAATCGCAGGAGAAAGGTTCGACAACAATGACTGACGCTTCTTGGAGCACCGGCATTCTATGTGTGACCGGCTGGTCTTATGAAAACATTCCCAGGTTGCATTATCTAATTCTTCTGATTCCGACCTCATGCGGGAGTCGAGAAATCTATATCTCCACCTGGGGGCATCATCATCATTGTCTTGTAAGTGCGCTTTGCAAAGTATGTTAAAACGCTATTGATCCCATATGAGTAATACTCAGGCAGCGTTCTGGAATTCAATGATGAAAGATGAACGAATTTGTTGGCGCAGATAGCCATAGAAATGGTGCGAATAAGGAGGCGTCCAAGGGATTGCATCATTTGATGCATTGCTTTAATTATCTGTGTCAGACTACCTCGTGCGAAGCAGACACGACACTGGAAGGATCGTCGCTAGAGTCGACAGCTGGTGATTTGGATATAGATGAACACGGTGTTAAGGACAGTTGCAAAGACCGCGTACATCTGCCGGGGAAAAGTGAGATGTGCTGTCTGCTTACTATTTCTAGGCAGCTCTACGAGGATTCCTGATGGATCATCAGCTGCTTGAGCTATGGCTCACGGAGGAAGGGGCGTAGCATTCCCTACAGTATCTTCCATGACAGCACCTCCGCTAAGACTAGATTGCCATTTCGATTATGACTGATAAGTAAGGCGGAACACTGAGGCTCTGCTGGCAATCCGTGTTGCGTCAAAAGGGAGTTTCCTGAGCAGTAAAGGCGAATTGTGACATTAAGCCATAATAGGGATATCTATATCATATAGGCCGTCGAAATGCATTATGCGATCAGCCTCTCGCGTCTTTTCCATTCATTGAGCCCCAATCTTGCGAGGTAGGTATGTATACACCCGACTCCACCGACTTCGTTCGAAGACGACTCGTCACCGAAACCTCCTATACTGCGGCTCGCCGTCCATCTCAAATCTCGGCTCTGTTCCTGCAATGAGCTCGTGTGGCCATTCCAGGTCTTCCATCTCTTTTGCAGGGCCCCCATTGAGGTAACCTGAGCTTTTAATCTCTCCCATCTCCCGTGCTCCGCCTATGTCTTTCTTGTCAACCTGCCCGTATCGCCCTGTAGCATTGGCATATTCTTTGCCCCGAAGGTCAGGGGCAGTGGAGTTTTGTGCCCTACGCTTTCGTCGTGACCGCACTAGAAACCACGAAATCGCGACGATGACAAGAGCCAAACCAGCAACACCCCCGACCACACCCCCAGCAATAGCACCAGTAGATAGGCTATTGCTTGGTGTCGGCGACAACGTAACTGGGGGTGCGGAGGTTGTGGCAGTTACCACGGGAACGGCTGATCCAGTGGATGAGGGATTGGTATTTGAGACTTTTCCATCGACGAGAAACACTCCCTGATGGTTTTTGCAGCAAACGTCACCGATACCAGTACCGGCCCCATTACTCGACCCACAGCAGTAGGTGCTATCACTGCATTGCGTCACTGTTTCGTCTGTCCTTATCATCTCTGCGCCCGCACCGTCTAATTCTCTCTTTTATTAGCAACATAGCCGGAGGGAAGACATCAAGCTACGTGGAATCTCTTACCAATACCGCTGGCACACAGCTGTACACAGCTTGGGCTTTTCCAAGAGTCATCGGTACAGCTACCTCTGATTATGGCTGGAACCTCGCCTAATCCCGCATTTGTGACATTGAGCTGGCATAGACCGTTGGCCAGACATTTGTAGTCAAAAGGTGAGTCGCTTTTGCAGCACATAGCAAAGCCATCGTTGCCCAAACTTATAGGACATGGCGCCCAAAAGTTTTCAGAAGAGCTATTACCATTCGGTGCGTAACAAGTCGCACTAGCTGCATAAACAACACGTGTGAGTTGTATAAAAATAACGAGAAATAGGTCGGGAGCATAAACAGCTGGTCGGCGCATAGTGATAGCAATTCTTGTAAACGTAGGGAGGCTCAAAGAAAGATAGAGTAGTATTAGCGACGAAAGGGAGATTCGATCATGATGATATGCAAAATGCTAGGCCAAAAATGGGATCTCTTCGAGATTCCTACGCGCAATGCAATCCCACAGGATGGCAGCAGCTACTTATTGTTGCAAATACGAGCTGAGAGTTTTGCTACGCGCTGCGCATGCCCACGAGTGGTTTGGCGTAGGATTCAGGAATTGCGGCTGAGCGATACCGGCACAATTCCTCTAAATGCTAACGGATGCTCCCGTTTCGTCAGCCTGAATTTGACAGATTGACAGGAATTGTAGGTCGAGGTATGGTCGATGACTACCGCTGGGGCCACCGAGAGTAGGCAGCCTACCGTTTCTCGTTCATCGAAGGCATACAAAACTAATCAATGGGGAAAGGGGGAGTGGAAGAGGAGACTACAGACCAACCACACGAAGCTTAGATTATGTCAGATTGGGGCTAAGACAGTTCGTCTTGGCAGCGCTTGACTAAATTTGCACTAGTGCCTTTTGTTTGAACAACTCCGAGCCACATCCAACATGATTCATGTTCTTTCCGAAACGACCCTCAGACATACAATGTTTGGGCTGGAGTAGACTACCTGGCGCATCACACGAAGGAAAGATTGAGCAGGAGATGTATTTTTAAAGCCGGAAGCAAAACCGCGCGGGATGAAGAGCCCTACCACTTATGAGACCTCTCTTCTCCATCATCGAGACAACGTTCTTTCAGAATGCCCAGACGATAGGAGAAGTATATCTTATTGGCTTTATTGGTCCTAGCTGAAGCTGTCGCAAGATCCGAAACCTACCGAACTGTACTGACAGGTGGTGCAGGTGGTGCACATGGTATGGTGTGTGGTATCGGGCAGAAATCGTCTGATTGACTGACGATTGCCCCCTGATATACAACTTCAGGAAGCTCATTAAGAAAGTTTTGCTGTGGATCGAATTGAATAAAAAGAAAGATCTAAATAAGCCCTCGAGAAAGCAAACTGCAAGGTTGTCCCCAATTAGGAAGAGTGCAATCAAACCCTCCTACTATGCAGAGCCAGTTTTGCGTTACCAGTCCTCCGCTCGTTTGCGTCGGAGATGATGCAAGTCTTCGCTGGCTGTTCAACCCAGAAGCTGAAGGTGAGACTTGGCCCATTAGAATACGCAGACACGGCCCGCAAGGGTCATATCGGTCTCTCTATTTGCGATCACAGTGCTCCTTTTGGTCTGTTTTTCATTCTCGATGCTCGAAATCGTCACCACTACCTAGTAATGGAAGCAAAGAGAGAATTGGAGAAGGTGAAGTGGAGATGAGGCAGGCTTTCGAGGGACTTTTGAAGAAAAGCACAGAGAACAGTTCTTGGGGTGTCCTTTGGGCTATTTGGTACAAGCGGGAGGGTGCGAGGGTGGATGCATAGGTGGCCCTTGCATTCGTGGTATACTAGCACGTCAAAAGTCTAGGCCAAAACGCAAAAAACGCGAACAACGCGTTTGTATTTTACCAACTCTACTACCCCCTACTACCTCTAGTACTATAGTACGTATACCGTTAAGTCCAATTTCTGCTAATAAGACTCCTAAGAAGGAGCTTACTTTATCCGAAAAAGCGATTATATATAAAGTATCTTATTTAAGAAAAAAAACTACCTTAATAACTTCTTACGAAAATCTTAAAAAATTTATTATTTAAAATATTATTTAATATTATTTTAATTAATTTTAAAAGGGTTTAAAAGCTTAATTTAAATATCTTCTTATATTATTAAATTAAAATAAAAGATTTATTATATATATTATTAAAGGGGAGCCGGTAATTAAATATAAAAATTTTATATTATAATATAAATTAAAATATTTGAAATTTATTATTTATTATATTTTTAAAGAATATAATTTTATTAATTAATTTATTTAAAAAAGATTATTATTTTTAAAAGTTATAATATATAAATAATTAATTTAATATAAAATATAAAAATATTAAATTAAAAAATAATAATATAAAATAATTTAATAAAATAAATATTTAATAAAATAAAATAAAAATAAAAAATAAAAATAAAACTTTTATTTATTTTATAAATACTTTAAAAAAAGATAATATAATTTATTTTAAAAGGCAAAAATATATTAATAATAATTTAAAAAAGTTTTTATAACTTAAAATAATATAATTTTATTATTATAAATAGAAATAAAGTTATAAAATAAAA
>JAABUQ010004765.1_pt1 | contig 22661 bp, 22 predicted proteins | sample 5560001 | NCBI WGS metagenome assembly JAABUQ01 (sample SAMN10711888, study PRJNA513371) | rock metagenome | isolation source: Antarctica rocks | place: Antarctica: Victoria Land, Finger Mt nord | collected 2015-12-18 | reverse complement strand
CAAGATTACAGCGCCCACCGAGCCTTGAGCCGGCTCTCAGCCGGACCACGCTTCAGGCGGCTTCAGCCGCACCCCACGACTTTCAGTCGCAAAGGATTCTACCGGCTTTGAGCCGGTAGTCTTTAAATCCTTTCGGATGCGTGGTCCCACCTAGATGGCCATCGCGGAGTGGTGGATCACTGGGGGCCTTGGTCGACAATCAGTTGACATGGCTCGCATTCGATTCGGGACCTTCGATTTCGATTCAGTTACGCTCGAGCTTCGCCGGGAGGACACGCCAGTACGCCTGCAGGCTCAACCCGCGCGAGTCCTTTCCATGCTCCTCGCACGTCCGGGCGAGGTGGTGACTAGGGAAAGTTTGCAGCGGGCCGTGTGGGGTGAAGAAACATACGTCGATTTCGATCGCGGTCTCAATTTCTGCATTGGTCAGATCCGGAGCGCACTGCGTGATTTGGCGGAATCGCCAAGGTTTGTACAAACGGTTCCGAAGAGCGGATATCGGTTCATTGCACCGGTGAGGAAAACGGATAGTCCGCTCCCGGGCCGGCCCGAGCTAGTAGTCACGGCGCGGAGAAATTTCCCTAAGCCCCGGATGTGGTGGGCGGTCCTACTCGCACTCGTAATTGCGGCGGCAGCCTTTGTATGGTCGTTTCACACAAACAGCACGAAGGAGCAGGTTTCGAACGTTGCGATAACGCGCTTCGACAACGAAACAGGCGATGCAGATTTCGACCGCTTCGCAGACGGTCTTACCGATTCGGTAGTTGCGGATTTGACGGGATCCGCCGCGGGGCGTTACGGAGTCATCGGAAGTGCATCCATTCTGCGGCAGCCGCGCAGCCGGCGCGACCTGATCGCAATCGGATCGGCGCTGCACGCCAGGTATGTGATTCTTGGCCAGGTTCGAAGGATCCCCTCGGGAATTAGCGTGCTTGCCCACCTGATTCGTCTGCCACAGCAAACGCACGTGAGAGTAGCCCGAATCGACTCGAAGGCTGGCCAGGCGCCTGGTAGCGAATCTGAGCTGGCACGGAGGATCGTTGCCGATCTCTCGCCCGCGATTACCAGGGACGCTGACGCAAAAGCTGCCTTACACACAGCGCCAAGCTACTGAGCGTCATAGACTTCGTGCCTCACATTTTCCTTATCGGGGTTTTCATCGTCTTGTGAGCGCGCAGCAGAATTCCACCGTAAGATCGTTTTCGACCTTGAAGGAGCACACCGTGCATCAGTTCTTTTCCCGCCGAAGCGCTCTGAAGATAGCGTCTTCGAGCGTACCGTTCGTCGGCAGTATGCTCGCCGCGCCGCCCGCGCCAGCAGGCGCAGACGCGACGAACGCGTTTCCGCTGCAATCACCAGCCATGGTTCGTGAAATGGTCATCGTCTCGCATGGAAATAAGAAGCGGGTCCAAGACTTATTGGAAGCTCATCCGTCGCTCGCGAAGGCCGCGATAGATTGGGGATTCGGGGATTGGGAGACATCGCTCGGCGCCGCTTCGCATACCGGACATCGCCAGATCGCTGAGTTGTTGATTTCCAATGGGGCGCGGCCTTCGCTGTTCTCTGCAACCATGCTAGGGCACTTGGATGTGGTGAAGGCGTTTGTCGCGGCCCAGCCCGGAGCGCAGAGGATTCAGGGGCCGCACAGCATTAGTTTGCTAGCGCACGCGAAGGCGGGTGGAGCACAGGCGGATGCGGTGTTGCGATATTTAGAGTCGCTGGGAGATGCGGGCACGCCGCCTGAGGTTCCGCTTACCGGCGACGACGTAGCCGCCCTGAAGGGAATTTATGCGTTTGGGAGCGGGACTACGGAGCGGATTGAAATCACCGTCATGAGCGGGCAGCTACTGTTTACGCGAGTAGGAACTACGGCGAGAGGATTGACTCACTTGGGAGATCGCACATTTCATCCGGCTGGCGCCAGCGCGGTTCGCATTCGGTTCGCCTCTAGCCGGGGGGCCATGCTGCTAACTGTGCACGATCCGGACGTGGTGCTTACGGCTCAGCGAATCTCCTGAGACCTGAGCGGTACTACCGGCAAAAACAAAACGGGCGAGACAGCAGGAAGCCATCTCGTCCGTTTCACAGTCTGCAACTGTTGGCTGGGGTCTACGCGGGCACCATGTCGAAATTTCGCGTGAAGTCGCGGTGTTTCGCAATCGCTCCGATGAATTCGTTGAGGAAAGCATCAAAGCCGGCGCTATCCGGGGCCGTGACGACGCCCTGTTTCACCGTCGCACCCGTCCCATTGGTCGAGAAGTCGATCTCACCCAAGCCAATCTTCTTCAGCAACTGAACTCCTTCACCGGCGGCGCCGATCGCTTTACCGTGCAGGAAGGCTTCGTTGATGAAGTGGACAGCGGCGCCAAATTTTCCCAGCGCTACTGCGTTGTCCGCGCCTCCGGGAATAAAGACAGCGTCGTAAAACACAGACGGAGCGTTCGGGGCTGGCTTATCCACCGGCACCTTGGAGCCATCCGCGCCCTTTACGCTGCCCGAAAAACGCGAAATGACGTCGGCCTTAGCGCCTTCGTTCACCAGCCGCTCCTTGATGGCCGCTATCTGATCCCCGTTTACCCCATCCGCAACGAGAATAGCGATCTTGCGGCCCTTGATGTCAGTACCGGGCTTGTCCATGCTCAAAGCGGGCGAGGATTTGCCGTGATTCTTCCTCGTGACATGGGGCTTGGCGACACCGATGTTCATCGCCACCCTACTTGCGAGTTCAGCGTCCACATTCGCCAAAAGCTCATTGATGACGCGCTCACGAATTTCAACGGTATCGACCATGTTCAGCTCAAAGGAAAATGCGTCGACAATGTGCTGCTTTTCCCATGTCGCCATGCTGTTCCAGAAGAGTGTGGCCTGGCTGAAATGATCGCCAAAGCTGGCACTGCGTTCGCGAATCTTGCGGCCGTCCACCTTTTCGGCGTAGCTGGTAAACGCTGAGAGACCCTGGGGCGAGTGCATGGGACAGCCGGCAGCAAGCGAGTTCGGAAAATAAGAGACGCGCCCTTTGTTGATGGTGGTGCGCGCCATGCCGTCACGCTGATTATTGTGGACCGGAACCAGAGGCCGATTGATAGGAAGTTCCGCGAAGTTCGGACCCACGCGGCGGAGCTGCGTATCAATGTAAGAGAACAGCCGCCCTTGCAGCAGCGGATCGTTCGTGAAATCGATTCCGGGAACCACATGGCCGGGATGGAAAGCGACCTGTTCGGTCTCGGCAAAGTAATTATCGGTGTTGCGATTCAACGTCATCTTGCCAATTTTGCGGACCGGCGCCAACTCTTCGGGAATCAGTTTGGTTGGGTCGAGAAGATCAAAATCAAATTTAAACTCATCCTCTTCTTCAACGATCTGAAGACCAAATTCCCACTCCGGATACTTGCCCGTTTCAATGGCTTCCCAAAGGTCGCGGCGGTTGAAGTCGGCATCTTTACCGGCCAGTTTTTGAGCTTCATCCCACACCAGTGAATGCACACCATTTACCGGCTTCCAGTGGAATTTCACGAAGCGCGCCTTCCCTTCCGCATTCACCAAGCGGAACGTGTGAATGCCGAACCCTTCCATGGTGCTGAAGCTGCGGGGGAGCCCACGGTCCGACATGACCCACATCAGCATGTGCATGCTTTCGGGAGTGAGCGAGACGAAATCCCAGAACGTGTCGTGCGCGGAGGCGGCCTGCGGAATTTCGTTGTGCGGCTCGGGCTTCACGGAGTGCACGAAATCAGGGAACTTGATGGCGTCCTGAATGAAAAAGACCGGAATGTTGTTGCCAACCAAGTCCCATACGCCTTCTTCGGTATAGAACTTCACAGCAAAGCCGCGGACGTCCCGAGGCGTGTCAGCCGATCCGCGCGAGCCCGCAACAGTAGAAAAGCGCAAGAAGACCGGCGTCTTCTTGGAGGTATCGTTGAAAAGCTTTGCTTTCGAGAGTTCGGCAATCGGTTCGTAAAGTTCGAAGTGGCCGTGAGCGGCAAAACCGCGAGCATGGACAATGCGCTCTGGAATGCGCTCATGGTCGAAGTGAGTGAGCTTCTCACGGAAATGGAAGTCTTCCATGAGAGTGGGGCCACGCGAACCCGCTTTGAGGGAGTTCTGGTCATCGTCGACGCGCAGGCCCTGGTTGGTGGTCAAGAACTCGCCCGGCTCTTCCGTGTTGAGCTGGAGATCCCGGTCCTTGCTTTGTGCGTCGAAGGGCTTGCCTCCCTTCGAGAGCGCGGCGCTGGCGGCGTCACTTTGTTCCGAACTCTGTTTTCCCTTGGTTTGTGGATCTAAGCTTGCTTCTGTTTTGTTCAAGTTAAGTATTCCCTCTAGTAAGTGTTCTGCGTGCCTTTAGGACGATATCCGTCCAACCCAAGTGGTGTAGATGGCGAAATCGACCCAAGGATTCGAGGATTGAGAAGTTCGCGGCCGCCCGTCTCTGAAGCACGCGCGCACGGTAGAGTTGCATGACGGGCCCGGCTGTGTAATTATTCATAATAGTGAATAAAAATACAACCGAGACGTAACATGGCCGCACCCCTGTATCATCCCGCATCCCACCTGGCAGCCATAGGCTTCCGCTACGATCTTGATCTTTCGTCCGATCAACTACACGCACTGCTCGACTTGGCGCAGCAAGTGAAATATTCACGCCAGCGCTACGCCGCGGCGCTGAAAGGCCGCTATTTAAGCCTGCTGTTTGAAAAGCCGTCACTGCGCACGCGGATGACTTTTGAGTTGGCCATCAAGCAGCTGGGCGGCGATTGCGTGACTCAGATCGGAATGGTGGGGGATCGCGAGCCGCTGAAAGATGTAGCGCGAAACGTGGCCCGCTGGACTGACGCGATTGTGGCGCGCACTTACAAGCAGGAAACCATCAATGAACTGGCACACTGGTCCGGCATTCCGGTAATCAATGCCTTGAGCGATCTATACCATCCGTGTCAGGCGCTGGCGGACATGTTCACTTTAAAAGAGCGGTTTGGGCGCTTGCGTGGATTGAGGCTGGCTTATTTGGGCGACGGCAACAACGTGGCGCATTCCTTACTACTATGTTGCGCGCGTTTAGGGATTCATTGCACAGTAGCAACTCCGGCCGGCTACCAACCGGATGAAGCGATTGCGCTGAAGGCACACCAACTGGCGGCGCAAGCGGGAGTAGAAAGCACGTTGACGGACGACGCGGTGGCGGCCGTGACGCCGGCCGATGCGGTTTACACCGACGTTTGGGCGAGCATGGGACAAGAATCGGAAGCCGAAGAACGCCAAAGAATTTTCGCTCCGTACCAAGTGAACGCAGAGCTGATGGCACAGGCAGGACCCGACACCTTATTCATGCACTGTTTGCCGGCCAAGCGGGGACTTGAAGTGACAGACGAAGTGATGGAATCCGCGCAGTCCGTTGCATTTGATCAAGCTGAAAACAGGCTGCACGCGCAAAAGGCGCTGCTGCTTACGTTACTGCAGTAAATAAGAATGTAAACGAAAGAAGAGGCGTCGCCGAACGGCGGGACGAAGTGCGTTCGCTGGTGAAGCGCTTGCGCCAAAGGGTAGAGGCAGAAAACAAGATCATGAACAAAGTGAAGGCGCAAAGGGTAGCGCTTGCCTATTCAGGCGGCCTGGACACTTCCATCATCATTCCGTGGTTGAAGGAGCACTACGGCTGCGAAGTAGTGGCTGTGTGCGGCGATATCGGACAAGGCGGCGAAGAACTGGACGGGCTGAAGGAGAAGGCTCTTAAGACCGGCGCTTGTGAAGTGTATGTAGAGGATATGCGCGAGGAGTTCGTCACCGAATACCTCTGGAAACTGGTGCGTTCGGGCGGCGTTTATGAGCATAAGTATCTGCTGGGCACTTCCATTGCGCGGCCGCTGCTCGCCAAGCGCCAGGCGGACGTGGCGCTGAAGACGGGCTGCGATGCTCTGGCGCACGGCTGCACCGGCAAAGGCAACGACCAGGTGCGTTTTGAGTTGACGTATAAAGCGGTCGCTCCGCATCTGCCGGTGATTGCTCCGTGGCGCGAGTGGGACATCGTTTCGCGCGAGGATGCCATTGAGTATGCTGAGGCTCACAAGGTTCCCATTGCGCAATCGACCACTAAGATCTACAGCCGGGACCGCAACATCTGGCACATCTCGCACGAAGGCGGCGAACTGGAAGATCCGGCGAACGCCGCGCCGGAACACATTTGGATGCTGACCAAGAGCCCTATGGAGGCGCCCTCGAAAAGTTCAGAGGTCACCGTCGGCTTCGAAGCGGGCGTGCCGGTTTCTGTGAACGGGCAGCATAAGTTGAGCGGCGTAGCGCTCCTGGAGGATCTGAACACGATCGGCGCGGAGAACGGCATTGGCCGTATTGATCTGGTGGAGAACCGCTTCGTGGGAATGAAGTCGCGCGGCTGCTATGAGACGCCTGGCGGGACCATTCTGATGGCGGCCGCGCGCGAGCTCGAAGCGTTGACGCTCGACCGGACCACGCTGCACTATAAGCAGAAGCTGGCCCTCGATTACGCAGAGATGGTTTATAACGGCTTGTGGTTTACGCCCTTGCGCGAGTCGCTGGATGCATTTTTCGAGAAAGTATCGGCGCCCCTCACGGGCGAGATCACCATGCGGCTGTACAAGGGCAATTTGGAGCCGGTCAGCCGAAAAAGCGCGAACTCACTTTACAACCTGGACATTGCCAGCTTCACGATGGGCGCCGGCTACGACCAGAAGGACGCCTTGGGCTTTATCAACCTAATTGGCTTGCCCATCAAAGTGCGCGCCGCGCTGAGCAAGTGATGCCATGAAACTTTGGGGAGGAAGGTTTGAGACCGGACCGTCGCAGATCTTCGAACAGTTTTCCGGGTCATTGCATTTCGACAAGAAGCTGATATTTGCGGACGTGGAGGGCTCGAAGGTCTTCGCACGAGCGCTCGAGAGAGAAGGCATCCTCACCAGCCGCGAATATGAGCGGCTGGTGAACGCGTTCACCGAGATCGCTATCGAAGCGGAGAACCGCGATTATTTCGAGGGAGCCGCCGATGAAGACGTGCACACCTTCGTCATTCGCAAGCTGGGCGACAAGGTGGGCGCGCTCGCGGGCAAGATTCATACCGGGCGCAGCCGCAATGAGCAGGTTTCGCTCGATGTGCGGCTGTATCTTCGAGCTTCCGCGGACACGCTGCTTCAGCAGGTCGCGGCCTTGCTGAGTGAGTTGTTGTCACTCGCGCGCCGGGATATTGGTGCGGTGATTCCCGGCTATACCCATCTTCGACGGGCCCAGGCCGTGCTTTGGCCCCACTATCTGCTGGCGTACTTCGAGATGTTCGCGCGTGATTTTGAGCGTCTGGAGCAGGCGCGAGAGCGCATCAATGTGTTGCCGTTAGGCTCAGGCGCGCTGGCCGGAAGCGGCTTTGCGTTCGATAGAAATGCCATCGCGAACGACCTGGATTTCCCTTCCATTACTCGCAATAGCCTGGACGTTTCAGGTGATCGCGATTTCGCGCTCGACTTCCTATACGCCTGCAGCGTCATCATGCTGCACCTGAGCCGTCTGGCCGAAGACTGGATTCTCTATTCGAGCGACGAGTTTCAATGGCTCACGCTCGGAGATGACGTGACCAGCGGATCAAGCTTAATGCCGCAGAAGAAGAATCCGGACTCACTCGAATTGATCCGGGGCAAATCGGGGCGAGTGTTCGGAGACTTGACCTCCGTCTTCATCACCATGAAAGGGCTGCCGATGACCTACAACCGCGACATGCAAGAAGACAAAGAGCCGCTGTTCGATGCCTTTCATCAAACCTCCGGTTCGCTTGTGATGGCGAAGGTAGTAGCTGAGTCAGTGGTTCTGAATGCAGCGAAGCCGGCGGCGGCAGCCGAAGAAAGCTGGGTGGTCGCGACCGATTTAGCTGAGGAGCTCGCTCGCGAAGGCGTGCCCTTCCATCGTGCCCACCAGATTGTTGGGCAGCTAGTTCTTGAGAGTTACAAGACCGGCAAGACACCAGCTCAGTGGACCGGCGAGGAACTGGCAGGGCTTGCAGCGGAGTTCAAGCCCGAGATGGCCCGGCTGCTTACACCGTCCGAAGGCATGAAAAGCCGTGAGTTGCCGGGCGGCACAGGGCCCATGGCCGTGAAGCGCGCCCTACGCGAAGCGGAAGAGCGGCTGGACGTTATGTTGCGGCGCTATCACGTCCATGAACAAAACTCGGCATGACTAAGAGCGGGCATGAACAAGAACTTCCGCCAAGGGCAGATCCTCAACATCCTTCGCCGTAAGGAGATTTACACCCAAGAAGAGTTGGCCCGCGAGCTCAATCAACTGGGCATACAAGCCACCCAGGTAACACTGTCGCGCGACATGCGTGAGCTCGCGCTTGTGAAAACTGCCGAGGGCTACCGTCAGTTACGCGATGAGACCCTTGGACCTTCTCTCGCAGACGTTGCCAACGAGTATTTGCAGGACATTCGCGTGGCCCAGAATCTCGTGGTGCTGCGCACCTCACCGGGGAATGCGAACTCCTTGGCAATCGCCATCGACCAGGGAGCTTTGGACCAGGTTGTCGGCACAGTGGCGGGAGATGACACCGTGCTTGTGGTTACATCCGATCCGGCCAGCGCGGAGAGCTTCCGGCAGCGAATGCTCGATGTCCTCTCCGCGTAATCTCTAATGGCGATGGGTGTGGTCGTGATCGTGACCCTGAACAGCCGTCATGCGGCACCCGCTATCGGATAGCACGCATGGCACGTGTTCGAACTGAATCGTGGCATGGTGGATGTCGAACCCCGACAATACTTCCTGAATACGTTTTCGGATGCACTCACTGGCAGAGGGCGGCATGTCGTCAATCAAGACGTGAGAGCTGAGCGCATGGGTTTGAGAACCGAGACTCCAGATGTGGAGATCGTGGATGTCGAGAACCCCATCCACTTCCCGCAGCACGGTGGTCACTTGCCTGAGTTCAATGCCACGAGGCAGTCCTTCCAATAAGATGTTGAGCGATTCGCGTATGATGTCCCAAGCCGTATAGACGATGAAAATGCCAAGAACAATCGAGAGTATCGGATCGATATAGGTCAACCCGCTGTAGTGGATGGCAATTGCACCGAAAATGATGGTGACCGCGCCGACTGCATCCCCCACCATGTGTACCACGGCGGCGTGAATGTTGATATCGCTCTTTTCGCCGCGATGTAGAGCGATGACGATACCGCCGTTCAGCACCAGCGCGGCAGCCGCAACCCACGTCATCCAGCGATCGTTTACTGGCTGAGGATGCATGATCCTCGAAGCGGCTTCCCACCAGATGAGAAGCGAAACCAGGATCAGAGTGGATGCATTAAGAAAGGCGGCGATCACACCGGCGCGCTGGTAACCGTAGGTCTTTACGTGGTCCGCGGGCCGGTCCTGCAAATACACGCCCACTGCCGCCAGCAGTAGCGCCAACGCATCCGTGAAATTGTGGCCCGCATCGGAGAGCAGCGCCAGACTGTGGGAGTGAAAGCCTGCGAAAACTTCAAACGCCGTGAAGGCAAGCGTGGCCGCTAGCGATAACTGAAGAATCCAGCCCGTGCTGCTCGTGTGGTGATGATGGTGGTGAGCCAAGCCATGCGCCTCTTCTTCTAATCTACGACGATTTAATACCAATCCTCAATCTGAAGCACACAATAGGGCGAACTCCAGTGTTCCCAACCTGTTACTGGCTTATCAAGGCTGCGGCGGCGGCTTTTCGCCTGGTTTCAGCAGACTGGGAATCTTCTTTTTCTGTTCCTGGCCTGACTCGTCTGCCGCCGCCTGTTTCCGCTCCTTCACCTCTTTCGAAGGCATCAACGCCTCGCGATCCTTCTGCTGCTTGGCATCCGATGCAGTCAGTTCGGCGCCGCGCTTTTGCGCATCCTTCAGAGACAATTCCCGGCTATCGCTGGTTGTATCGATGGCTTGCGAGAGTACGAACTTGTAGCGGTCCAGGTCCTTCGGCTCGCGATCCTGAATTTTGTTCAGCTTCTCCAGAAACTCCTTTTCGGCGCTAGCTACCGCCACCATGCCCTTATCGATTGGCCGATTGTGGCGCAACGCGTCGTCTGAAACAGAATCAATCGACTCGATGATCTTGCTATAGTCCTCAAGCGTGTTGTGGATAAAGATGCTGCGGCCCGGCTTCTCCTTGGCTACATATTGATTGAGAAGATCCATACGCATTCGGGCAAACTCCACGTACAACAGCAGGCGCGCCTCCGGGTCTTGCGCTTCGCGAACTTGAGCCACTTCATTAGGCGTTAGGAAGTCGCGATCGTCTTGTGCCGTCGCCTGCTGCGTCAGCAGCCCGGTCGAAAGCAGACCGAGCCCTAAAAACACAAACTTCATTTGCGCATTGCCCCGGCTAATAGCTTGTCGTGGATCTCATCCAGTTTGCGGTCCGTGTACTCGGCCCAGCCGCGCTTTTGCATCTCCAGATCGTCCAGCAGCGATTTAATGCGGCGCTGAAGAGTGGCCACGTTCTGCTCGGCTTTCTTGTAGAACTTTGCTTTGTGCGCGGTCTCCGCCGACACAACGCACTCATTTAGAGCATTGGTCATATACTCCAGCTGCGCGTCGCCTTTGTCGATCTCGCCCTTGTCATAGAAATCCCGAGCATTGTCGAAGGCCGTATCCGCGAAACTGAGCGCCAATTCAGACCGCTTCCCAGGGTCATGCTCTGCTTTTAGATCCGTAAGAAGGGACTGAGCATACCCCATTGAAACGCAAGTTGCCAGTAGCAGACTGGCGCCGGCAAACCCCACGAACCTCATCGAGCGAATCATCGCGTGGCCTCCCTTTCAAGAATCCGGCTGCGCTGCCGGGCGACAAACTCCTGGTCGGGAAATTTGCCTTGACTAACAGCGAGGAACCGTTGGTAATTGGTTATCGCCGGCTTGATCTGGTGTAGCTTGTCCAGTACTAAGGCGCGGTAATAGAAATCGCCCGCGCTCTCTGCATTCAGACTATGTATTTTATCCAGAACCGCCAAGGCCTGGGGGTACTGCTGCGCGATAACAAACGCGCTCGCGGCCTCATTCAACGCCTCAACGGAACTCGGTCGCAGTTGGGCGGCGGAGACAAACTCGTTCCCTGCCCGGATGTAGTCGTGCTTATCGCGATGAAGGCGCGCTACCACCATGCGCAGGTCGTAATCGTTCGGATTCGCCGCCAGAGCTTCCTTCAGAATCGGAGCTGCCAGATCGGGCTGGTTGTTTTTGATATACGCCGAGGCGAGTGCCAGCTTGTTGCCCTGCGTGGGAGATGCCGCCGCCACCGCCTCTAATTGCGCCACGACATCGGCGGGCCGGTTCGTCGCAAGATACAGGCGCCCTAGTTCTTCACGCGCGCCGGGGTCCTCGGGAAACTGCTTCAACAGCGCGATGGCGTCCTCCGCCCGATTTGCTTTCGAAAAGGCGACACCCAGTTCCAGCAAAAAGGATTTCAGAGCGGGGTCCAGCACGGCCGCACGTTGGTAATGGGGTAAAGCGTCATCGAGTTTGCCTTGCCGGGCAAGACTTTGCCCCAAACCTAGCTCGGCCGCTCCCAGCTTAGGATCAAGCGCTATGGCTTGCGTGTAGGCCTCTGCCGCCCCGGCAAGATCTCCTATTGCCAGTAGGCTATCCCCCAGGTAGCGTTTGGGCCGCACTTGGTTCGGCTTTTGCTGTGATGCCGCGCGCAGCAGTGGAACGCCGTCCGCTGGTCGCTGATCACGCAGACAAAGCAGCCCCAGGTTCAACTCCGCTTCGTACAAACCAGGTTTTAGGACAAGCACCTGATGATAGTGCTCAGCGGCCTGATCGTCTCTCTTTAACGCCGTTTCGGCAAGCGCCAAGTTAAAAAACGCAGTGTAGTCCTTCGGGTCCGCTGCCGCCAGCTTCGAGAAAATTTGTTCGGCTTGGCTGTAATCCCCGTGATCGAGTGCCTGGAGGCCGGCAGTCTGTGAAGCAGAGGAAGCTGTATCGGTCTGCCCGGCGGCGAGCGACAACGTCAACAAAAACGGCACGGCGAACAAGCGCATACCCCTACTCACACTAGTTTACAGATCGGATTCGACGAGTTGCTTTTATATATCCGGACGTCGTCTTTTCATCGAGGCAGCGGCAGTTGCTTCCTTGTGCAAGTGACTCATGTTGACGCCCTCTAGCGCCAATGCGACGAAGCCGATAATGATCAACGGAATGGTTAGAACCGCCCACAGGATCAGCGAAAAGCGTTTCGCGAGGCCCGACGCCAGTCCGAACATGATCAGCGTGCGAGCAGTTACCCATTGAAAGGAGCCTAAATTCCCCGGCGCCTGCGGCACGATGCTGCTGAGCCGGAGCAGAACCAGCATAGTGAACGATGCGGTCCACGGCACAGCCAGCCTGTTGGCAATCACCAGCATGTAAATGGGGAGCATCTGCGCCAGCATGTAAACGCCGCTGATGAAGAATGAAAAGTACAGATAGCGTGAATGGCCGATGACATGCAAGTCTTCAATAAGCGTGTTGAACCAGCGCGGCCACGTCATGCCGAAGAATAGATCGATCGATTGCTTCCTGGCATACATCGCGTAGCCCAGAATGGCCGTGCACAACACAATCAGTATGCCCAGTATGTAGCCGCCCTTCAGGAGGACGCCGGGAAGCTTGCCCAGATGCAGGCAATAGAAGAAGGCCGCCATCAGCCAGATGCCATCGAAAATGCGCTCGATCAGAGCGGAAGCAAACGACACGGACAGCGGAAGCTCCGCGGACTTTGAAAGCAGGAAACAGCGAATCAGCTCACCGGCGCGCAATGGAAGTACTTCGTTTGCAAACAGGCCTACGTAGATGGCTTCGGCAGCGTGGGCAAAGCGAATCGGTTGCACAGGGGTCAGCAGCAGCTTCCAACGCCAGCCGTGCAGCAGATAAACGAATACGTTAGCCATCACGGCAAGCGCTACCCAGCGCCAGTCCATGTGCTGTATGTCAAACCAGATGTGTTGCAGGCCTGCCCCGTTCAGGACCCAGGCCATGCACAGCAGCGAGATTATGTTCGTGAGAATGATGAAAACCCATGATCTGAGTTTTCGGCTGCGCTCAGCGGGCGTCACGGGAGCGACAGGCGTGCTCAAGCAACCCCATGATAACCCTCGAATGAAAATCTAAGATTACGATCCCGCCTGAACGTAGAGGCCCATGGCGGACTTGGTTTTTTCGATCGTGCTCTCGGCCAGTGGCATCACGCGCTCCCGTCCCTGGCGCAGCACCGAATCGATGTAGCCGGGTTCGGCGGTCACCTCTCCGTAGCGTTGCTGAATCGGTTCCAGCCGGGCGATCACCGCTTCGGCCACACGCTTCTTGAAATCGCCGTAGCGCATCCCTGCTACTGATTCTTTCGTGATCGATGAGTCACAGGCTTGCGCGATGCTTAACAGGTTTGCTATACCCGGCCCGATATTTTCAGGATCGATGGCCGGTTGCGAATCCGTCGTGGCGCGCGCGATCTTCTTTTGCACCAGCTTTGGTTCATCCAGCAGTGCGATGGCGTGACCGGTGCCCGGCGCGGACTTGCTCATCTTTTGAGTAGGGTCGTCCAGCCCCATGATGCGCGCACCCACCGCCGGCAGATGCGTAGCGGGCATCACGAACGTTTCGCCATACAGGGAGTTGAACCGCTGCGCGATGTCCCGGGCGAGTTCAAGATGTTGCGCTTGATCTTCACCCACCGGGACGATGCTCGCCTGGTAAAGAAGAATGTCGGCAGCCATCAAAACCGGATACTGCAGCAGCCCGTCCCCGATCGTCTCCTGCGCCTCGGCCTTCGCTTTGAACTGCGTCATGCGATACAACCAGCCGAGCGGAGTGACGCAAGTCAGCAGCCACGCCAGTTCAGCATGACCTGGAATGCTCGACTGAACGACAATGGACGAGTGTTCTGGGTTAATGCCGGAGGCCATGAAAAGGGCCGCCGTCTCGCGAATCTTTGCGCTTAACTCCTCCGGCTTCTGGTAGACGCTGATGGCGTGCAGATCGACAATACAGAAAATACTCTCGTACTTGCTTTGAATCTCAGCCCAGTTTTTCAACGCTCCCAGATAATTGCCTATGTGAAGCTGACCGCTGGGCTGAACGCCAGATAAGACCCGTGCTTTCATGAAGAGCGAATCTTTATCGTAAGGGATGCCTCCACTAACTACGAATCAAACAAAACAAGCACCGCCGATTGAGGTTGAGGTGGAAAAGCTCGTCTATGGCGGCGAAGGCCTTGCGCGTGTGGAAGGACAGGTGATGCTGATTCCTTACGTGCTGCCCCGCGAGCGCGTTGCCACTCATCCGGAGCGCGTGAAGACCGGATTGCTTCGCGGGTCGCTACAGCAAGTACTCGACCCCGCGCCTGAGCGGGTGGTTCCGCGTTGCGAGTACTTCGGCAACTGTGGCGGCTGCCATTACCAGCACGCCGGCTATTCGTTTCAACTCCAACAGAAAGCCACCATCCTGCGCGAGACCCTTCAGCGGCTAGGTGGAATCGCCTTCCCAGGCGAGGTTCAGGTTCTGAGCGCCGATCCCTGGAACTACCGCAACCGCATTCAGCTGCACTTCAGCAATCGCGAAGCCGGATTTCACAAGGCCGCTTCACACGCCCTCTGCGCCATTGACCACTGCTACATTTCCTCCCCCGTCTTGGTGGATGTCATTCAAAAGCTGCAGGCCGCCGCCAAGCAACCGCAGTGGCCCCAGTTCCTGCGTTCGCTCGACGTGTTTACCAACGAGACTGATGTGCAGTTGAACATTGTTGACTCGGTGCGCCCGGTCGCGGCACGCTTCTTCGAATGGTGCGGCACGTTTCTCCCCTCTCTGGCAAGTGGGCCGATTGACTACGCGGCCGCCGGCCACACCTATCGCATCAGCCGTGGATCGTTCTTTCAGGTGAACCGGTTTCTAATGGAGGCGCTGGTTAAGGAAGTACTCGGCGACTCCGAAGGTGCGCGCGCCGTCGACCTGTATGCGGGGGTCGGTCTGTTTTCCCTGCCCTTGTCTCAGCGTTTCGCTACCGTCGACGCGGTGGAGCGTGGAGGGTCGGCTCATCGCGATTTGGAGTGGAACGCCGGCCAAAGCGGCGCAGGCATCCGGCCAGTGAAAGCCTCCGCCGAAGAGTTTTTGCGCGGCTTGACGGAGCCGCCCGATCTGATTGTGGCTGATCCGCCGCGAACCGGCCTCGGTAAGGAAGCCACGGCCGAACTGCTGCGCCTCAAAGCTCCGCATCTAACGATAGTTAGTTGCGACCCGGCCACACTGGCACGCGACGTGAAGAAGTTGCTCGAAGCTTACCGCATTGAGCGGCTGACGTTAGTGGACTTATTCCCGCAGACCTACCACTTCGAGGTTGTGGCGCATCTAGCGCTTTCTGCGCCGGAATGAAGCGTAGCAGTCCGGACCCACTGAGTGATTCAGTTCGACGAATAGCGCGTTAGGAAAGAAGTCGCTGACGCGACGGGCGCTACGCGTCTTTGCAATCAGCATCGCAGAACACAGGGCGGTCGCGTGATTGAGCGATAATGATCTTTACCATCGTGCCTAGCTGCCTTTTGCCTTGACTCACGAACTTGGCGTTAAAAGGGCGAAAGTCGATTCAATCTCCATAGCGGAAAACTTGACAGAGTTGGCCGCGCCCGCCGCAAACGTCAGCGACTCCCTTCTAACGTCCTTATCGAAAATGTCTTAGTCGGGACGGTGTGGCTTGGCTCGGCAGCTTCGCCTCGACATTTCCGATCAAAGCTAGCGTGTAACACGGCTTTTACAGCATGTTGGAATCGCTCAAACGCCGCTGGACCCTCGCTCATCTCGGGATGTGGACGGGGGCGGCTGATGAAAGTTTTCATATGACAGAGTGTAGAACATTGAGAAGCGGAGGATGGGTCACTTGAAAACCGATCAAGACTGGGACATCCCAGACGAATACCTTGCCGAGATTGGACGCGTTACTGTCCGATGGAACAGGCTTGAAAGCCTGATGGATCTTTGCCTTATCGAGCTGCTCGGCAAGAGCATGTTGGAAGGCCGCTCCCTAGTATTGTTCACCCATATGGCCTTTCCACAAAAGATGGACATCATGGGTGCACTCATAATTGAGTGCCTTACCAACCCCACCTATGGTTGGCTCAGCCGCTACAAGCAAGATGTTGCTCCGCTTCTCGGTGACGCGGCAAAGAAAAGAAACATGGTCATCCACTCGAAATGGAGTTCAGACCCAGACGGTACAGTAGGCAGATCGGAGATATCAGCGCGAGGTAAGCTCAAGATGGAGAGGCATCAGGCGAGTCTCAAAGAGATTGAGGCTGCGTCTGCTTCAATCGTAAGGGCGGCAGATGCGATGGTGAAGCTCGTGTTGCGGAACAGTCTCACTCCACAGCAAGGACAATAGCTAAAGGGTTCGCTAGCATCAGTTTTCTCACTAGCCCAAACCAGCCTATCTACATCGCCATGCTGAGGGAAAGTTCCCCTATCGAAGCCCACAATGTGATTGCATTCACGCAGCCCTGTCACGGTGATCCTCAATCTACGCCACTAGGCGCGGTCAGTCAAATAAGTAATTACTCTAAAAAGGCCTAGCGAGTTTCTTGCGGAAATGCAAACGAAGACAATACACGTCGAGCAGATATATCTCAATCCATAAAAAGACTGCCTCCGTCGGCATTTATCCAGCTCGTTCTATGATCGTGCCATCACCCCGGTGCACGTACAACTCTGCGCCTTCCTTCCGGGCGACCTCTTTCGCGTACTGGATAACGTCTTTCTGCGTCGCGAAAACCCGGCTGCCCTGGATGCGCCGAACCGGCGAACCGGCGAGTCATCGGCACGATTCGGGACGACATGCCGTGATTTGCTCATATCGGCAGCAGCTGTCTTGATTTTAGCGCTCAGCCACACTACTGTCGAGCGTCGATCGACGAAACAACTTACCGCCGTCCCGTGCTGGCTCGCCTCAAAAGGTAAGTTTCATCGCAAGCTGCATTTGTCTGGATGATCCGGAATCACCCGTCGGAAATCTAGTATTCGTCAACAGACCGAACGTGCCCGTGCCGACCGTAACACCCGGCTGCCCGAAATTTGGATGATTCAGCGCATCAAAGGCATCCGCCCGGATCTCCAATGCCATGTTCTCTCTCACTTTCGTGCTCTTGATCAGCGCGATATCTAAGTCCGCGAATCCAGGACCTATGATCACGTTGCGGCCTAAGTTTCCAAACGCATTGCCTGGGTTCTGGAAAACAGTCGGATTCTGGATGTAAGTCACGTATGTGGCATTGCCGTTTATTGCCGGGCTAAACCCTGTCTGAACACTGCCTGTTATATTCGGTCGCAATGTAGCCGCGCCTGTGAACGAAGTGTTATTAGTTTTGAAGTTGATAGGATTGCCGCTCTGCAGCGTAACGATGGGCGCCAGTTGCCATCCTTCCAACAGCCGGTTACCGTGCAGCGGCAGCTGGTAAATCCCATTCATAGAGAAGCGATGGCGTGCGTCAAAATCTGAGAGGCCCCGGTCGCCGCGAATGTTGTAACTGTCTTGAATTACTAATCCTTGCGCGGTACGCGAAACGTCGTCAATCGATCTCGAGAAAGTATACGAACCGGTGAGTTGCAGGCCTTTCGACATGCGCTTCGTCGCGGTCACCCAGAGCGCACTGTAGATAGAGTTGCCATCACTCTCCATAACGGTAATGTTTCCCAGCGGCCTGCCGGGATCGATGGGACTCGTCGAAGACAGTGTCCGGTATGGCCGGACGCCGTTGACCGGCTGATTGTAATTGCGCTCAATGTTGAGGTTCGTGCCCTTCATTCCGAAATACCCAATCATCATGCTCAGATTCGAAGCTAACTGATGTTGAAGATTGAAGTTGTAGGATTGAGCATAGTCGTCCTTGTAATTGTGAGTTACTGATGTAGGCGAGACTATGCCACCCGCCGCTGCGAACGCGTTAGTCAAGCTCACATAAGGAAGCGCTGGCGTGGGCGAAAACGAAACGGGAAAAGCAAACGGCGGATTCTGCGCCAGGGGAATCACTGGCCCAGTATTCGGCAATTCCGTTTCTATGGCGTAGCCGCTGCGAAGCACCGTTTTGCCATCCCCAAAAATATCCCAAGCCAAACCAATCCGCGGCTCAAAGTTCAGCGCATTCTGCTGTATGCCTTGCTCGGACCACCCGCGCCAACCCGCACCAGCGAATCCGCAACCGGGTCGAACACCACAAAGCGGTTTTCAGCTTCCACCGGCGTGCCGTTCCAGTCGTAGCGTAGTCCCACCCACGGTAAGGATTCGCGTCGGATTGTCACGGAGTTGGGTTGATAGATAAGCCGAAGGCGTCTTCAGGCAATTCCGGCGCTCAGTCCCGGACACAGCCGAGTGCTAGGTGAATAGTGATCTCCTTCCTGATCGAGAGATTGCCTCCGCTCCATCGGAATCCGTTCACCCCATAATCCGTGCGATCAATTGTAAAAGTCGCCTCAAATCCGGCTAGCGTCCCCACACCTGGGACCGTGCTGGTCCCGTTGATTCGCGCCGGTATTGTGATTCGTTTCGTCACACCGTGGATTGTCAGCTCTCCCGAGACCTTGATGTCGTTGCCGCCTTTCGGTACAACTTTGTCGCTGACAAAATGCAGTGTGCTGTACTTTGCAACATCAAAGAAGTCGTCCGATCGCAGAACAGAATCCCGCGTGGCGTTCCCGGTGTCGAGACTGGCCGCTTGAACGGTCATGTTGATTTGGGAGAGATCCGGCCTGCTGGAGTCGTAGGCGATTTGCCCCTCAAAATCTCGGAAAATACCCTCTTCTTTCATGACCATCCACTTGTAAACCGAGAAGCCAACAGTGCTATATGCCTTGGTGATTCTGAAAACAGAGGCTTTCGGTGTGATCGTTTCCTGTCCAGGAATTGCACTGCCCAAAACCAGTAGCTCGGCTGCTATTACCAACCCAAAACGGAGGCCGAAGAACCTCATTGAATACCTCGATTAAGACGTAACGATGTCGCGCCAATTTAGAAACCAGCTTTTTGCTTCACCAAGCCCCAGCTTTCTCCACCACTCATCGATTCCAGTTTGATTGGTTCCCTGGACCACATCGGCGCGCGTGAGGTCAGGCGGCGGGGGAACAAACTCAGCAGCTCGATCAAAAACCGATCCTCTTTCGGATGGCTGAATTCGTCGCAGAAGGCTGAGGAGAGTAATCGCATCGCGCTGCCGTGCTTCCGATAAAACGAGCTCAAGAGCTGCGAAATTTTGATACCCGCTCTTTCCAAAATCCAGTTCTTCTAAGGCCCCTCGGAACCGGCTACCAGCATCCTCAAAAAACGGAGTTCCTGGACCGAAAGCAGGCCGGATCAAAACCATCGCGCCCGCTGGAACGATGGCTTGCCGGTTATTTCGCTCGGACTCAACCCAGCCTGAAGTGACATGCAACTCTCCGGAACCACGCTCTTCAACCCTCAAGGTAAAGGCACATCCAAGATCAACTGCCGTCGCGGCTGGGGTGTCCACAAAAATGGTGAATGGCGGCGCCCAAACACGTGCCGAGATCTCGCCGCTTTGTAAAAAAATACGGTGGTGGCCCGATCGGGTCGTGAGGAGACGAATCTTTGTCGCTGGCCCCACCTCGATCTTCGCCATCAAACCCATACGAAGCATCGCGCTCGAATGGTCGTCGGTCTGGAGAAGCTCTCCGGCTGATAATTGGCTCTTCGCCTGCATCGGCACGTTGTTGATGAAGGGGACACCGGACACAGTAGTCACTTTCCAATCGCGACCAGGCTGCCACGCAATGCGGAGACTGGCAAATGCCGAAACGAGAAGACACGCAGCAGCAGCGGCTATCCAGCGGAACCATGGCAACCGCGCTGACTTTTCTCTCGCGCGATCCGGCAATGACAACGTGCGCAGGCTTTCCGATTTAGCAGAAAATCCCGAGAGTCGTCTTTCCCAATTGAGCAGCTCTGGGTCAGGCTCACCGGTTTTATCCCAAATGTAAGACTGGCCGTCCTGTCCCACTATCATTGTTTTCCTTTCAGCTGCTCACGCAGAAGCTTGACGCCGCGGTGTAAATTGACTCGAATGGAGCCGGGGGTGAGGCCAGTAAGCACGGCAATTTCCGGTCCGGTGAGATCCTCTACAAAGCGCAAAATCAGTGTCTCGCGATACGCCTCGGGTAATCGGCGGATGGCATTCAACAAGAACCAGCACTCCTCATCGACTGCGCCGATTTGCAGGTTCTCAGGCAACTGTTCCGTGCCGTGATCGTGACGGAAATGATCGGCAGCGCGGCGGCGGGTGATCTGTGCTAACCATCCGCCGAAAGCCCTATCATCACGCAATGATTCCAAGTGTCGCCACGCCTGCAGGAAGACCTCTTGCGCTAGATCGTCGATCTCCGAAATTGGTATTCGCGACAACAAAATGCCGTGTACCATTTGAAAAAATTGCTTGTACAATTGATCGAACGCGCCATGATCTCCGATGCGGGCAGCCTGGACCAATAAACGGCACTCCTGAGCTTCATCGGATATTGTTTCCTTCGGTACCGATCGCGTTCGATCTGTTCTCAGCGGAAGTTGGTCTCCGTCTGCATCCTCATTTTGTAGCGGCAGTGGAGAACTCCGTCTTCTGTCTGCGTCAACGGGCGAATTGAACTGAATTCACCCTGCTCTGCCGCCTCCGCCAACATATGTGCGGTGATAAAGCGGTCCCCTTCAAACCGTAATTCTTCGACCCATTGTGGAGGGTAGCCTCCACCCCAAACTGTGAAGTGAACATGCGCAGGCACGTGCATGCCAGGATAGTGGCCGGGATGAATGGTGTGCAGCTCAAAATGGCCTCTGGCATCCGTTTTCATCCAACCATACAGGCGAGGAGGGTATTCTTTGTGGTCGCTGCCATAGTACCCATCGGAATCCGTATTGTAGGCATAGACCGTCATGCCCTCCAGCGATGTCTGGCCATCGGGGGCAAATACCTGCCCTTCAACGATTAGAGGCCGGCCTAGCTCACCACCGCGGACGATCTGAGTGTGGTGCGAGAGCAAAGCCGGCGCCGGGCGGTGAATCATGATCAGGCCGTTGCGCCTAGCGTTACCCCAGACACTCTTCGGCAAAGAGTCAAATGCGTCTGCTTCGTCCTGGCCGCCCGCTGCGAATGCCGAAGAACACATTCCAGCCCCGAGCCACGCGGCGTCTTGAAGGAAACGACGACGGGATTTTGCCTCTCTTATGGAGAACATCAGAATTCCTCCTATCTTCAAGGACGCCTCGACGTAGTGGGAGTGTTAACGCGGGTTCGAAATGGAACGAAACCGACGCAATCGCGACGTGCACGCAGGCAAGCAGGGGGTGAGTCTGGTCTCGTGTGCCAAAAAACGGGTTCTTTGCGTTGCTTGGCCAAGTTGCTGGATTGATTCGTCTTACCGTGTAGCAATATAGGTGGGCAAAAACGGCCCTTTGTGGCATACGCCTGGAATCAGCCAAAGGCCGATCAGGCGTTGATTTCGGAAAGGAGGGTTTCTTCGGGCAGGTCGGTAGGGCTGGAAAAGTTGATGTTATAACCGTCGGCATCGGCGAAGAACACTTCCCAGGCGAAATTTCCTACTTGCGGCTCGCGCAAAGAATGGACACCGCGTCCAGCCGCATCACGGTAGATGGCGAGGGCCCACCACTTGCCCCACTTCCAGCAGAACGTTCTTTGCAACAACGCTCTGCATGCCTGGCGCCACCACATTCACTCGATAGGTACCCACAGGCAGAAAGGGCAAGACATACAGACCGGCTGAATCAGACACGCCGTTCCGTTCCTCGCCGGTCGCCACGTTGTGTATCGTTATCTTCGCGTTCGGCACTACCGCACCGCTGGTATCGGTGATGGTCCCTTCTAAGGAGGCCGTCGATTGCGCAAGAGCATAGCTTGCACAAAGAAACAGAGTGACCAGACGGCTGAGGACTGCAAACCTTAGTCGACACGGGGAGCCATAAAAAGAAACCGGAAGATGAGACATGAAATATATTTTCTTTGGCCGGGTACAAATCCAGCAATCGATTAAGAAGTTAGACAAGCCTGAAATCCGGGACAAGACGTCTATTGGGGGGTCACAGCATTCAGAGACAAACCCAATTTCAGAGACAGTCCGTCTATTCAGGAGTCGCTAGTGTGTCGAGAATACCACATACGGAATGGATGTGGTCGACCCTGACCGTCCCAAATCAAGCCGAACAGGCCAAGCAATAACCATTCCGAAGCCAGTCACGCAATTGCGAAAACCGCTAGGCAGCTTGCCCTCTAAGACTTGCCTACGCTCTCCCCTTCAGAGACGATCCGCTCCACCATCAAACTGAGGCGTGAATGCGGACGCTGGCGCCAGACCGGAAATCCTAATTCCGGCGCTCTTATCTCTTAAACCCGCGTGCCTCCAAAGGAGCTTCATATGTCCACTCAAGCGCAGATCCTCGCGAATCAGGCGAACTCACTTCATTCCTCCGGCCCTAAAACGGAGGAAGGCAAAGCAATCTCGTCCAAAAACAATTTCCGCCACGGCCTGACCGGCCCTGACGTGGCTCGATTTTGTCAGCCAGTCATAACTGAGGATTTCAGTACTTCGGCAAACTCGTTAGGCGTGCGGTAACCCAGGCTGCTGTGAGGCCGCTCGCAATTGTATTCGTTTTGCCACTGT
>JAABUQ010004764.1_pt1 | contig 22665 bp, 24 predicted proteins | sample 5560001 | NCBI WGS metagenome assembly JAABUQ01 (sample SAMN10711888, study PRJNA513371) | rock metagenome | isolation source: Antarctica rocks | place: Antarctica: Victoria Land, Finger Mt nord | collected 2015-12-18 | reverse complement strand
AGCTCAGCGGAGATTATGTATGCCTCTGCGCTGATAACGAGCGGCAGCTCCTGCACCATCGGCGCGGCCTCGCGCACATCCCGCACCTGCGCGCGGCGCACGGCACTAGTCCCGCTCCCATGGGCATGCGGTCAGCATCAGTGCGCTGTGCAACCCTGGCATGCTGAAAACGGGCCTGTCCTTATCGTGTGTGGCATGACGCTCCTGCAGCAGACAGCGCGAATGGAGCACGCGCGCGGGCCTGCGCAGGCACCTGCAGCCTCAGGTGCGCCGTGACTCTGCACTCCTGGGCGCCGCAGAACTCGGCGCCTATGTGCGCCGCAGCGCCTGGCGCCAGGGTCCCCTCGCGCGCGGTCAGCCGCAGCTCCTCCGGAAGCGGCGCGGCCGACGCGAGCGCCCACGCCGCGGGCAGCTCGCCGACGTTGCGCAGCGCCAGCGTGGCGCGCGCGGCGCGGCCGACCAGCTGGCGCGCGAAGGCGAGCGTGCGCGGCGCAGCCTGCGCGCTGGGTCATGCTGTGCGCTGTGTGTGATCCCACAAGCATGCCTGCAGTTTGCAAAGTCACTGCCGCCACGCAGTGGCGATTGTTCCATATTGCTCCGCGGTGGCTGCGATGAGCGCGTGCCACACTACCAAGCGCATGCCTGGCGTAAACTATGATGGGGCTTCTTGCCAGCAGGCTGGCGGGCTGCACGGAGGCCCCCGCAGCTTGGGCGCCGCCATCAGCGCCGCCCTTGCCGCCCACGCCGAGTGCGCTCGCTCCGGGGGCGCTGCCTGCGCGCAGCGGGGCGCCGCCGCCGCCAGCGCCCGCGCGCGCGGAGAAAGGCGCCGCAGCTGCGCCCGCATCGGCTGCAGCGCGCGCCCCGGGCGGCGCAGCCTGACCCGCGAGCCCCGCTGCGGCCGCCGCGGGTGCGCCCGCCCGCTCGTTGCTGGGTGCAGCGGAGCCAGCTGCAGCCTGCCTTGCAGGCCTCGAGGCAGCGCCTGCAGGAGCGCCTGGCTTGTCCGGGGCGGCCGCCGGCGCTGCGCGCCCAGCGGCTGCATGCGGCTGAGCGGCCAGCGCAGCAGCCGGGCCTCGTCCTGGTGGCACCCTTGCGCCCGCTGTGGGCGCGGCGACCGCGTCCGCGCGCGCTGCGCGCGGCCAGGCAGGCGCGGCGGCGGGAGCGCCCGGGACCGCAGCGGGGCCCGCGCCCGCTGGCCGCCCTGCAGTACCGTGCGCGGGCGCGGCCTGCGGCGTCGCCAGCGCTGGCGCGGCGCGCAGCGCGCCCCTGCGCCTGCCGGCCGCTGCGGCCTGCGCTGGCGCCGGGCCTTCCGGAGCATCAGGGCCGCCGCCTGGCACCACGAGAGGCTGTCAGCGTGGTGCGGCGGCCGCGCATGCATGCGGCCGCGGGCTGCACGGCGCACATGCTGGCGCATATGCTGACGCAAACGCTGCACACCACATGCAGCACCTGCGGACGGGGCGGCTTCGGGGACGATGCTCAGCTCCAACCGCGGCTGCGCGCCAACGCAGGACACCGCGAGCTCCGCGGGCGCCGGGTTGCCGGCCACTGCGCACAGCAGCGTCGCCGTGGCCGGGCCCAGCACGGACGGCGCCGCTGTGATGAGCACCTCCCGCGTCTCGCCCACCGCGAGCTCCAGCTCCTGAGCGCGCGCCCAACGATCAGCATGCTCCGACACAGTGCAGCACATCATTACACCGCAGTGCTGAGCATCCCATGGGCGGCCATCTGCAACCGAAGTGACCCTGGTGCATGCTTCACAAACCCATTCGTAAAGCATAGAGCCTGGCATCACGTGCAGGCCGAGCATGACATGGCGCACCGCAACAGCCAAGGTGAACACAGGCGGCGGCGGTGTGGGCGGCCGCGGCGGCGGCGCGGCGGCCACGGCGGCCTTACTCTTGGCTCCTGGCTTTGGCGCTGCTCGGGGCAAAGGCTCCGGGTGGGCCGGCGCCGCCGGGGGGGGCGGCGGCGGCTGCGGGTGGCGCAGCGACAGCGCCGCCTTTACTAGAAAGCGCCCCGTGTTTGTCACGCGCACCGCGCCTGCGTGGCTGCTGGCCCGGCGCATGCACACACGCATGTCAGACGCTTGGCGTGGCTGCAGCAGCCGTACTGTGCCGCGTGCTAGGAGGCGGCCTGCAGGCTGGCAGGCGCATGGTCTGTGCATTACGACACCCTGACAGTGAAAATAACACTTTCTGGCATGCGGCATGCATCCAGGAGTGCAGGAGCCTGAAATAGCAGCGCAAATCACGCCCGCACTTCCTCGCATGCTCTGCGCGCGCCTGCTCAGCATCGCGGTCGGCGCCCCCAGCGGCAGCGGCCCGAAGCTGAGCCCGCCGCCGGAGGGCGGCCTAGCGCGCGCCGGCGGCGGCGACGCGCCCTGCCGGCTGCGCGCGGCGGCGCGCCGCGGCGGCGCCGCTGCGAGCGCGACCTGCGGGCGCGCGCACTCCGCGGCCAGGCGCACGGTCGCCCTCTGCGGCATGCCCGCCACCTGCGCCAGGCGAGAGCAACGCTGGAAAAGTGCATTGCATGGTAAGCCTCAGGAGTTTCGTGTTATGGCGCAAGCATGCGTGCAGCGCGCGCAACTGGGCGTGCCAGGCATGGCACAATTGTCATGCCCCGCGCGGCGCTCGGGCTGTCTGCACGTGGGGGGCCAGGGTCCAACCTCAAAGGTGACGGTCTCTTGGAAGCAGCCGGCGTCCTCGGAACGGAAGCGCACGCGCACGGCCGCCGCACCACCGGCGGGGATGTCCCAGCGGCAGGCGGGCGCGCAGCCCGCGTCGGGCGCCTGCTGCGCCGCGCCGGCGCCGCCGGCGGCCCCTGCGGCGGGCGCCGGCGTCGCGGCGGCGCCGTCGGCATTTGCGCCGTGCGCGTCGCACGCACCTCCAAGGAGCTCGAAGCGCTGGATGCGGCGCTGGGGCTGCCTGGGCGCAGGCCGCCGGACCACCTGCAGGGCGCAAAAAGAAAGTCATCTGGGCCGGTCTGTGTGCCACAGCACGCATCGACGGCCCGGGCATTGCTGCCCAGCTGATGCATGTGTGCGCTTGGTGTGCATGCCGTGGTCAAATCAGTGCTTGTAACTGGCCATGCCTCAAGGTATTCATTGTGACAAACAGGGCTTGTGACAGTTTGACAGGAGCTGCAAATAAGGACGAGCGGGTCATGCAAGGGTACAGCATGAGCTCCAGGGCGCGCGCGCGGGCGCGCCTGCAGGGTGTAAGGCTCAGGGATCAGGGCATCGTCCGCCGCCGCGCGCGGCAGCGCCGTCCGTAGCTCCCCGAGCGCCCATGCCAGCCCGCACACCTCGCGGTGCACGGCCTGCGGCGCGCCGCCGCTGGCCGCCCCCACCGCGCGCCGCAGGACGAGCGCGCTGCGCGGTGCCGCGGCGCTGGCCGCCATGCTCGCGTGCACGCGCTGCAGCTCATCGCAGAGCGTGTGGGCTGCATGCGGGGCGCCCTCAGGCGGGGGCCTAGCTCCTGGCCTGGCATCCGCCTCCCCTGCTTGCGCGGCGCCTGCGGTGGCGCCTGGCGGGGCCTGCGCAGACCCCGACGTGCGCTCGTGCGGCGGCGGCACGGCGGCAGACCCTGCGTCTGCTGAGCTGCCGCCAGTGAGCTCCACCCAGTAGACGCGCCGGTGGCCTTCCCAAGTGGAGGCTGCGAGCGGCGCCGGGCTGGCGTACTCTGGTGCCCTGGCCTTGGCCGCGCTGTGTCCGCTGCCGTGGCCGCCGCCCCCCGCCGCACCCTTCCCGGCCGCGCCGCCCGGCGCCGCGGCGGCCTTGGCTGCTGCGGCGGCCGCCGCGGGCGCCGCGCCCTGCCCCGCAGGCGCATGGGCAGGCACGGGGCCCTGGCCGTGGCCCGCCCGTGCCGGGCTGGCGGGCCGGGCCGCCCTGCCGGCCGGTGAGCCCGGGGCCGTCGGTGGCGATGTCACGACGCCGCTGCCGGGTAGGGGGTCGGGGGGCGGGTTGGCTGTGTCAGTGAGGCCCCACGCGCGCAGCAGCGCACGCGCGGCGGCGCCCGGCGGCACAGGGTGGCTGATGAGGCCGTCCACGACCGCGCCGCGCGCGTAGCAGGGCTGCGCCAGCGCGACCCGCAGCGCACTTGTGGCCAGGCGCTCCAAGTCTTCTCCCTGCCATGGCAGAAAGGCTGCTAGCTGATGGCATCACTTCATAAACACAAATTGAGGTAGTCAGGTACAAACTCATTACCTACAAGCTCATGCAGCGCATGTGACATGGCAGAAGGCTTGTCAGGTGTCTCCGCAGCATGCGCGCGCCGTCCGAGGCGGCGCCAGCGGAGCCTCCGGCGCGGGCCCTGCCGCGTCGCCCCGCTGTCTGGCGGGCGAGGCAGCCCGCGAGGCGAAAGCATCGAAGCACAGCCCATCGTCCTCCTGCGCCGGTACTCTTGTAAAAGGCCAGACCAAAGCGTCACCTGAAATGCGCCACTGAGAATGCCATGGCGCGAGCGACACACGAGTGCACAGCGCACCGGGCGTGTGCATGGCAGGCTGGCGGCCTCGGCCAGCAGCGCGGCAAGCGTCACGCAGGGCACTCCGTAGCGCTGTGCGAGCAGCGCCGCCTGGGTCGTCTTGCCGCTCGATGCCGGCCCCGTCACCACGATGCAGACATCCGCTGCTGCAGCCGATGCCACTGCCTGCGCATGCGCATTGTGACTTCGGCGATGACCTGCACACCTTTCTGGGCAGAGGCCTGTGTAAAAACAGATTAAAACACATTATCTATCACCTCGCACACCGCTCCTATCGGCTACAAGGCATCACATGATCAGGGCAGCGCGCTCACAAAGCACTGCTATCTGTGAGCCATGCAAGCCTGCGCATGCGGGACGGTTGAGGGGAGAGGCTGGACGCACCGGGTCTGTGGGTGCGTCTGCCGCACACAACGCGCCCACGCGCGCGCTCGCAGGTGCGCCGCGCTCGACCAGGAGGCCCGACTCAATCATGTGCGCTGCAGTGCCGACTGCCGCCTCCGGGCAGCAGATGTGGGATGCGGTGTTCCAGCCCTCCCACGCGGCCAGGCGGCGCTCGTCCTCCAGATACTCCGAGTCCCAGTCCGCCGCCACGACCTGCAGGGCGGCATGTGGCAAGGCGGCCTGGCAGCCAGGCAGCTGCACGGGCGCTGGGCTTGCGCCGCGCGTCAAGCGCGCGTCAAGCAGCTCGCAAATTGCGGTAGGCGAGCTGGGTGGTGCTGCACTAGGGTGTATACCTTGCACTGCCCCGATCCTCCACGCCTGAAAGCGCACCCGGATGGCATAGGCGCCGGCGTTGCGCAGGACGAGCGCCGCCGACGCGGCCTCGCCCGGCAGCGCGGGCCCCATGTCGAGCAACGCAGGCTCCACCAGAAGCTGTGGCGCCTCGCCCGCGCCGGCAAGGATCAGGGCAGCGCCGCGACCGCCGCCGTTGACGCGGACAGGCGCGCGCAGCGCGTGCGGCGTATTGGCCGTAAGCGGCGGCGTGAAGGTCACCTGAGGTGGGGGTGGAGGCGTCGGTGGTGGGAATGTGGCGCGGAATGCATGCGGAAGCCGGCTGGCACAAATGGCCACACTGACTCCAGAAAGGACGCAGCAACGCCGCATGTTCGTGACAGGGCGGGCGGGTCATGGCAAGCACAGACGGCAGACGAGGCGTCGCTGCGAGCGCTGCTTCCCGGCGCGCCTGCACTAAAGCGCTCTGCCCGGGCGCCAGCGTGCCGCTGCAGGGCGCGATGACGAACACGGGCGCCGCGCCCTGGTCGCGCGGCAGGCCCAGCGCCCAGTCGGCCGGCACGGGCTCCGGATTAGTGACGGCCATGGTCATCACCTGCATGCCCAGCCCAAACAAAACCCTCTTTCCTGCACCATGTTTGCTGCAATTTGCAGTGTGGCTGATGCTCTTTGTGACACAAACTCAAGGCGATACGCGCTTTCCTGGCCCGAAAGTTGCCCCCCGCACCTTGCAGCAGCCCGCGCGCACGGAGCCAAAGTGCAGCGCGTCCGTGGACAGGCGCACGTCCGGCTGCACCACGTTGGCGCGCAGCGTCACCCGCAGCGGCAGCCCGCCGCGCGGGGTCAGGTGGGCCGCATGCAGCAGCTCGCCAATGGGCGCCGTCGCCTGCAGGCGCGCCAGAGCCTGTTTGGCGCTGCAGCTCCCGCAGCTCCTGTTTCCGCGTTGGAGGCACGGCGCCGACCCATGTCCGCTGGCTTGCGAGCTGGGTGGCGCGTGGTGGCGCCGCAGCCTGAAGCTGCTGCGGTACTCAGTGCAATTAGAACGTCTGTATACACTTTCAGGGCTGTGCATGCGAGTGTTCGGGGTGCATCGCGCACATGCGCAGGAGCTGCTGTCAGGTGGAGGGCGGGCGCCGTGCGCACCAGGAGGCTGACCGCCGCCTCGGCGGCGGGCAGTGACCCGTCGTCCGACGCGGCCGGCAGGATGTATCGGCCCGGGGCGAGGGCGAAGCCCGAGGACGCTGGCAGCGGGGCGGCCAGCGCGCACACGACGGCCGTGCCGCCCGTATTCACCACCCAGAAGCTGCGGACCTTTCGCGCGGGGCGCGCGGGTATTGCTTGTCACTGTGAGCAAGTGGATGGCCATAACATGATAGGCTTGCCACCTCGCACGGCAGCAGGCGCCCGGGAGCAGCTGTCTACCTTCGTATGCAAGCGCATGTCGAACAAGTGGTTGCGGGTGCAAAACTATGTTATGCTGGCAGGCGCGCACCTGGCCTGTGCCCTTGGGCACCGCTCCAAAATCAACCACGTACTCCGCCATGATGATGCCCGCTGCCGCAGTCCCGGCGCGCGCCTTTGCGGCCGCATGCGGCAGCGCATCGCCTCTGGCACGCACTGCGACGACCCCGGCGGCCGGGGACCCCAGCGTCCCCGGGGCGCGGGGCGTCCTCACCGGCGACCGCAGGCGCCGCCCGGGCTTCTCGTCGGCCCCGCCGGCCTGCGGGCGTGGCCTGACCGCAGGAGCGCTGGGCTGCCGCTGCGCCTCTGCCAGGGGCCGCCGCGCGGTCGCGCCGCCTGGCGACGCAGCGCCTGGGTCGGCGCGCGCACTGGCTGCGCTGAGCGGTGGCTGGCATGCGGCGTGCGGGGACGCCGCGGCAGCACCGGGGCTGTCAGTGCTCATGGCAGCGCCGGCGGCGCCAGGCGTCGGGCCGCCCGCCGCGTCGCTCACGCCATGGGCGCCATTGCAGGTGTCAGCAGTCGCCATCTCTGCAGGACGGCGGCTGACGCTGCGGGCCCCTCCGCCGGCATGCTCGCCTCCGCCGTCGCCTGTCGCAGGCTCTTCCTGCCCGCCGGCTGCAGGCCCGGCCGGCTTGCCGGCCGCAGGCGCATCCCCTCCGACGGTCTCTGCCAGGGCCTCGCCCACTGCAGGCATGCCTGGCGGCGGCGAGGCGCGCGGAGGCTCGGCGCCCGGCGCACGCCCTGCCAGCGCCCTGAGCTCGGCCGCCAGGCGCCAGCGGTCGGCATCGGCCTCTGCGCGGCAGCGCGCCGCATCCGGCGGCGGGAGGGCGAGCGGCGAGGGCGCGGCCTTGCCGCCGGCGGACCCGGCGAATGAGGCCGTAGCCGCGGGGCTGCCAAAGGCAGCCGGCCAGTGGTCAGAGCATGCAGACGCATTCAACACTCTTCCAAGCATGCAATTGAAAGGGTGATGGGATGCCGCCACAGGCAGGAGCCGCCGGCTAGCGTCATCAGCAGCCTCAGTGGGGAAGGCTAAGGTAGGGTTAAGGCTAAGGTAGGGTTGAGTAACTAACCCTACCCTATCCAGTCCCACACCCCAGCAGCCAGGCCGGCATGGCAACCAGCGCAGCACCTGGACGCGGCCGCTGCCTCCGCGACCACATGCGCTGGCTCGAGCCCCGCGCCGCTTGGCGCGGCGGCCAGGCTGCGCGCGCGCGCGGCGCCCGGCGCGCGCGGGAGCGTGAGCACCACGCTCGGCAGCGCGCCTGTGCCCGACACCGCCAGCCGCGCGGGCTCCAGGTGCGCCACCGCCACCGCGACCGTGTGGCTGAACGCCTCGGGGACGCCGGGCATGACCTGGAGGGTCTGCCCGTGTGAGCGCCTCAGACACGCTGCATGCAGCAGCGCCTCATGCTGGCCATATGCAACCGTCCGCACACACCCGGGACCTGGCATGCAGGCCCGCCTCGCTCGTCTGCAAACTGGATGCAAGGCAATGGCTCAACCATAGTCATGAGGGTCAGGGGCAGGCATGTGGCTTTGGGCTCACCCGCACGCGCAGCGGAGCTCGGCCAAAGGCGGGCACGTGGCCGCGCGCGGGGCTGACCGCGCACTCGCCGCATGCGGCCGCGCCCGGCAGCGCCTGCCCAAGCTCCACCGCGGCGGTGAAGTCGAAGGGCACGGCGCCGGCGTTGACCAGCAGGACTTCGGCGTCGGCCGCCTGCGCGTACTGCAGCGGCCCCATGCGCAGCGCGTCCGGCTCCAGCGCGTACCTGCGCGGGCAGCGGCCAGCAGAGGTTGCAGCTCGTGCCCAGGAGGAGGGGCCGTCGCTCTGCGAGCTCGCGGCCGTCGCTACGTGCCTGCGCATGCATGCATGCGCGGCGCGCCGCGGGTGCTGCACGCGAGGCGCCCGCGGCCGGCGTGGCTGCTGCCGGCGGCATCACCTGTGCAGCCGTGCTAGTCCTTGCAAAAGCAGCGATGCAGGCAGGCACGGGCAGCGCGACAGCACACGCATGCTGGGGCACCCGCTGCCTGTCCAAGGCAGCCTCCCAGTGACAGGCAGTGCACGCCATAGCAGTTGAGCAGAAGGTTCACCTGATGTCGCCGGTCTCCGCGGACAGCGCCAGCTCGCACGCGCGCCCGCCAACTACCTCGCACAGCGCCAGCGCAGCCGCGCGCTGACCCGGGAATGCGTAGTATGTAACCTCGCACAGCTGCGCCTGCCCGGGCGCCAGCTCGCCGTGCGTGGGCGCAACGTCGAACGCCGATTCGCCCACGTCGACCAGCGCCGCCGACGCCGCAGCGGCCGCGGCGCGACGGGCGGCCGCGCCGGGGGTCGCTGGCGTCTTTACCCCTGCAGGTAGACCTGGATCTTGTGCTGCGCCCGCCCCGCTGCATCCTGCCCGAGCGCCAGGACGCCACGTATTATTACATCATGAGGTACATAGGCTTGACAGGCTCGGGATTGTATTTGGACATCAAGGGCGTGTAACGTCATGATTTGTTTCTGGGTTAAAAGAGGCGAGCTTGGTATCAGGCCGGCAGCTTAGGCAGAGCAGCATAAAGCGTGCGCACGGGCCGCCGGCGTGCCGCCCTCGACGAGCGCCCAGGCGTAGGTCGCGGGCAGGGTCCCGGGGTTGGTCAGCAGCATGTGCGCGCGCGCGGGCGCGCCGGCCAGCACGGCGCCGTAGTCGAGCGCGGCCGCGCCCAGGGCGAGGCCGGGGTAGGTCAGCGCGGCCGTGAGCGGGAGCTTGGCGGCGGGCGCGCTGGCGGCTGTCACGGCCAGCTCGCCAAGCTGCACCGAGGACTGCGGCTCGGCCCTGCATGCAGGCGGTCATGGGTGGAGGGGTGTGGTACTGTGTGGCACCTGCATGCATGTTGTCTGGGCTCATACCAGTCCTGCAAGGCTTTGCTGAGTGTGTGTCTGTAAGGCCGAGTGTGCCTCGACAATAGCATCTGGTCAGCTAGATTGTGCAGGACAATCGCCTTCGCAGCAGTGCGCCTGCTACACGCAGGGGCAGCGAGCATGCGCGCACTTCAGCGTGGCGTCGCAGGTGACCAACAGGTCGGCTCGCTCGCCGGGCTCCAGGCGCAGCGCTGCCCGGCTGACGCCGAATGGCGCCGCCGCGTGCAGCCGCACGTCCAGCGCGCGCGCAGACGTGTTTGTGACCGCCAGCGGCTCCACCATGCGCGCAGGCGCGACGCCGGGCGCCCAGTTGTGCGCGAATGTGAGCGCGGCCATGGAGAGCGCGATTGCTGGCTGCACGATCACCGCCCTGCGCCGCACGCCCCTCAGGCGCCGCGCCTCATGCCACAGGGCCGGCCGCCGCCGGCGGACTGGCTGACCTCAGCTCGCATGTCTGCGGGCATTGGCGCGCGCCGCCTGTCTGGAACCAGCCTGGGTGCAGCCTCGCGCTGGCTCTCCGCGCACGCAGGGACCCTGCGAGCCCTGACCCTCGAGCACGCGCCCCGGGCGCGCGCCTGACCGTGATGGCGAGCAGCGGCCGCTGGGCCTTGCCCGCGCCCAGCAGGCACCGCAGGCGCTCCTCCGCCGCGCCCGCCGCGCCGCCCAGGCCCGCGATGGCGAACGCGGCGCGCGCCTTGGGCGCGAGCTCCAGCGCGCGCGCGGGGCTGACGCTGAACACGGCCTGCATTGGGTGGCCAACACCGCTGCATACCGCTGTAATATACTTAGAAGATACCCTAACCCTAACCTGCCATACACGTGCTGCGTCGCGCGTCGAGACCTGGTTGGCGGGCAGCTGCCAGAGGGCCAGGCATCCCTGGATGACGTCTGGTGCAAGTGCCCCACCACGCAAGCAAATGAGCGCCCTGGCTGCTGCAGCAGCGCGCACACCCAAGCGAGCCCCGCAGCGGCCTCGCATGCACCGGGTCTTGCCCGGGGCGCGAGCGCGTGGCGGACCTCCGGCCGCGCGGCGCCGGCTGCCGCGGCGGGCCGTCGCTGGGCGGTCCGGGCCGCCGCGGCCGCCTGATCGGCCGAGGCGTTGGCCCAGGACAGCGTGACGGGCCGGCGGCCCTGGTTCCACAGGACGACCTCCCGCTCGAAGCGCTGCCCTGCCATGCCCAGGCACTCGGGTCATGTACAGCTGTAACCCACCCTGCAGGTCCGCAAGGCTCTACTTACCACACCAGCTTGAAGAGATTTGCCTGTACCCGGCAGCAGTAAAAGCTGCTACAAGACACGCGCAGAAATGCTGATGCCTACCGCCAGGCAAACCGCTCGCCCAACAGCACCAGGTGTGCGATCCACAGCACCCGAGAAGCTGTCAAGCGACCAGCGAGTGCTGCACGCAGGCGCTGCGCGGCGAGCGCGCGCGCGCCGACGAGCTGCCGGCCCATGTCCAGCTCGCCGCCCGCATCGTCGGGCGTCTCGCACGTGACGGTCTGCCCAACGCCGGTTGCGCTCAGCGGGATGCGTGCAGCGGCGCCTCCCTCCACGGACACCTCGAGCGCGTCGCGCGCCTCCCCCGCAAAGTCCATGCCCAGTGCGACCTGCCACCGCAGCTCTTGGTGCTTGCTAGCAGGGTTATACTAGGGTGCTTTTGGGTTGAGGCACGGCAGGCAGCTGCCAGAACCCATGTGGGCATTGCACGCGAGCGCGGCGGCGGGCGCGCCTGCATCAGCAGCTCGCCGCCCGGCGGCAGAGCCGCGCGTGCGGGGGACACGCGGAACGGCGAGTCGCAGCCTTCCAGGGCGGCGCTGATGTCGGCCGGTATGGCGCCCGTGTTACTCACGCGCAGTGCTCTGACATGCTCCTGCCCGCGAACAGCACACCCCCATGGAGATGCAGTGCCGGGGGCTTCAGGCCGCGCCTTGTGGGAGGCTCAAGCTCATGCTGAGATTTCGGCGTTGGGAAACCCTAGGCCTGCCGTATGACTCACCTGCAGCACCGGCAGGGTGCCAAAGGCCAGCGCCGAGCAGGCCTCTCCGTCGCCGTCCGCGCTGCGGATGCAGATGCGGGGTCCGATGACCTCCGCGCTCACGGCGCACGTCAACAATTCGCCCCAGCCGGTCGCCTGCCGCGGCGCCCGCATGCGTTTATTGGCAAACAGCACGCATGCCATCACTGTTCACAACGAAATGAAGACATAGGGCACACTGGCAGAGTGCACATCAGGCTGATCGGCGGGCAGCGTGGCGACATGAGGGCTGCTGCAGCAGCTGTGCTGCAGCGGAAAGGATGAGCTGGTCCTGTGCTGCCAAGCTATCTCAGCACATGACCAGGACAAGGCTGGGACACGGGTGCGAACGCCAGTCTTGAGGAGGAGCAGGCACGCAGCACGAGCCAGCCAGCCTCCAGGGCGCACCGAGAAATGCAGGGCCGCCTGCAGGACGCCCAGGCGCGTCGCGGCCAGGGTGACCTGCACGTCCGCGCAGCTCTCCGCAGGGACCGAAAACGTCGCCGGGTCCACGGTTAGGCAGTCCGCGGGGCCGCCCTCAGCCGCCGACGCGTGCGTCCGCACCATGGCGGGCACGCAGGCGCTGTTCCGCACACGCAGCACCCGCGTGTATGGGTGCCTGCGGCGCCCAGGCGCCATGCGACGGTTTGCCGGCAGAGCAGCCCACTCTCACTCCTGACCGTCAGAAGCCAACTGTTTGCCTGCAGCCAGCCTGGAGCAACGTTGCGAAGCCACACATGCGCTGCGAACAAGGAGTCCTACTGCTCCCGTGGGTCGCACATGACACTGCTCACCACCGCCTGCAGCCACGGGCGCGCCACGCGTCCCTGCTCGAGGACACGCATGCCGCGCGCGGCAGCCGTACGCCCCACGACGCACGCGCCGCCTGCCCGCCCCTGCCTCAGCGTCTCCAAGGCCGCGAGTCGCGCAGGCGCACCCCACAAAGCACTCGCCCCAGGCGGAAGCGGCCGCCGGCTCCAGCGCCAGCGCAGGCCGCCCGAGCGCCGCGCGCGCCGGTAGCACCAGCAGCGCGGCGGCCAGCCCGGGCAGGTCCAGCGCGAGCGCCAGGCCCGCCGGCAGGCGCGGCGCGGCCGGTGTGAGCGTCACACGCATGCGCTGCTCGCCCATGGCGGCCAGCTCGCCCGTGGCCGGCTCCGCCTGGGGCCGCGAGGCAGGCGCCATTCGGTCGGCCGGCGCGTCTTTGCAGTGCCTGCCGCCACCATCATGGCGCCCACCATGCTCATGCAAGGCCCTCTGCATGCTTTACACAGCCTGCTGCACTCTGCCACGTTCGATGAGGGTGGCTGCCCTGCTGTTGATGCTTGTCACGAGTACCTTCTGGGCTGGTACGCAGCAAGCATGTACGGCACAGCCAAGCACAGCTCCGGCAGCCGCAGCCCCCATGTGCGTGCCACGACCTGCCGGCGAGGCCGAGTTTGGGGAGGCGCGCCTGCAGCACGCCCGAGCTGTCCGCCGGCTCCGAGGGCGCGCAGAGCGCGCGCCAGGCGTAGCGGGCCGGCACGGCGCTGGCGTTGCGCAGCACGAAATGGCACTCATGGCTGAAGCCGCACGCCACCAGGCCGAACGCGAGCGCCGACGCGTCTGCCTGCGGGCAGGTCGCTGCGCGTGGCTGCAGCCGGCGTTGGCTTGGTCACGAGCACTGCAGCGCGGCCAGGCAGGTACATGCTCAGTATATACAATAGGGAGCTTCAACCTGGTGCTCAACCATGTCCTGGCACGGGGAGCCATGACACCCCGTGGACAGCGCACCTTCACGGCGGGCGGGACCACGCGCCCGCGCACTTCCAGGCGCACGGGCGCCGCCGCGCCCTCCACCGCCCACTGGAATGTCTGCGAGAAGTCGCCCAGCGCGTCGCCGACCATGCGCGCGCGCACCGCCTGCGGCGCGCGCGGATCGCGCTTGCCTCCTCCTCCGCCCCCGCCCACAGAGCGCTGTGGCGCTACCCGGGTGTTTTTTTGTTTTGTTGTTTTTTTTTTCCCCGCTTTACGGCGTGGCCATGCGTCGGCGTGGCTGCAAGGCAGGCAGCCCGGCCAACAGAGCCGTCCAGGGCGCACCAGCGCCGCACCGGCCGCCAGCACGCCCCCCGCGGGCTCGAGCGCGAAGCGCGGCGCGCCCGGCGCGGCGGCGTGCGGGAGCAGCTGGAAGGCTGCATCGATGGACCCCCTGCGAGGCGGGCGCATTCATGCCGGCGAGCTTGCAGCCGCATCCTCCATCGTGGCAACTGCAGTGAACCCCAACCCGCGCGCTCGTCTTGCACAGCATCCCAGGCGTGGGACAGCATGTTGTGAAAAAAGAGGCATGCGGCGTACGTAATGGAAGAGGAGGGAGGAGCCTTGCCTGGCCACGCTAAGGGCATGTTCCCGGCAGATAGGGTAGGTTGCGTAAGGGCAGCTAGCGTTGCTTCGTGTGTGTGACACGAGTCCTTGCGCTGCGCGCCTGTTCATGAGGTCGGCCTCGTACAGGTAGGGCGCGCCGACCAGCGCGTCCTTAACGTCCAGGCAGTCGAACGCAAAGGACGCCTGCCGCGCGCGCGCAAACACCCCGCGTCTGCAGGCCACGCTTGCGCTTGCGCGCGCACCGCACGCCGCCGCCTGTGCAGATGCAGCCTGCCGGCTCCTGGCCAGCCTCGTTGCATGCCGCGCGCGCTGCCTGGCAGTGCGCAGCCCGACGCGCTCGTCAGACAGGCCAGCCGGCACGGCTGGCTGCAGGGCGCCGTGAACGAGAACCAGGCGCGCCTGCGGGCCGAGGCCCTGGCCGCACAGCGCGAGCGGCAGGCGCTCCGCGCGGCCCTCCAGCTGGCACCAGGCCGTGGCCGCGCACGCCTCCTCCCGCGTGGGAGCGAAGAGGACGCTCACCTCCACCTCGCCCTGCCGCGCGCACGCGCCCCGCCAGCATCAGCGTTGCACACAGGGGTGTTGGTCCAATGCAGAGAGTGGAGCTGCAAGGGCATCCTCATCTGCCTCTTCCATGCATTAGGTTCCACACAAAGAAATCTAGGGCTTCATGCCGCCGGGCTGTCAGGACTACTTCATCAGAAGAGGCGTCTGCGGAAGTCTTTGGTGCGTGAGCGCGTGCATGCGTGTTTGTGTATGTGCATGTGTGTGTGTGCGTGTGTGTGCGTGCATGCGTGTGTGTGTGTGTCTGTGTGTCTGTGGCAAGCAGCATCATGTCGCTCTGCTGCATAACAAGGGCCACGGGCGCTCGGCCCGCGTTTAGTCCTCACAGGACACACCTCCGGCCAGATGCAGCCCTCCATGGGGTCGAGCGCGAAGACATCGTGGCAGAAGTGGCGCGCGCTCGCGCTGTGCGGCGCACCCGCGGCCATCGCCTGAAGCTCCTGCTCCATGGTCGCGCGCGCGCGCCAGCTGAAGCGCAGCACCACACCGCTGCGGTTGAACAGCCTGCCCGCGCACGCACCACCGAGGCCCTCGGCTCCGAGCAGAGTCTAGCAAACGCATCCATTGCGCACAGCAGGACCAGCCTTACTGATGGCTGTGCAAGCTGAGTCGTCTGGGCGCAGGCGCAAGCGCGTCAAGCGCCCGGCGCTGGCCAAGCCAGCGCGCACGCGTCTGCGCACCCCCGCGAGCCTGGCGCACCGCAGCGTGGCCATGGCGCGCTGGCGCATGAACGTGGGCGGCAGCTGCAGCGTGCGCGCCGCCAGCCCCGCGTCCAGCTCGGCGCCGCAGCCGTGCAGGCGCGCGTGCGCGACCTCGCCGCTCGCGTACGCGATGCGCACCTCACCGCGGTGCTCCCCTGCGGCGTCACATTATTATTGTATTGTACTTTTTGCTTATGCTTGTGCAAGCTGCAAGCAGCACGGCCAATCCCGGCAGCAGAGGGCCTTGAAATGAGGAGCGGCAGCACATGCAGAGGTGGGCAGGGGAGGCTGGCAACAGGCGCTGCTCTACGCATGACAAAGTGTGCCGGCTTCTGCGGCTGGCAGCGCAGGCAGGGCCGCATGCGGCGGGCAAGCGCGCGCACACGCCTGCCGCGGCCGGCGCGTACGCGACGCTGCAGCGCAGCATCTCGCCGGGCGCCAGCTCGCCCGCGGCCGGCCGCGCCGCGAACGGCGGCGCCGCCTGCAGCTCGAAGGCGGCCAGCGCCGTGCCCGCGTTGGCCACCAGAAACGTCTGGCTGGCGGCCGCATGGACCGGCGTGGCCGGGAACGCCACGTCGTCCGGGAAGTCTAGGAACCCGCGCGGGCCTGCAGGTATTATGCTTAGGGTTAGGGTTACAGTAGCCTGCACGCGGCAGCGCCTGGGGCCACCCCTGGGACAGGCGCGCCGGGGGCTGCCGGACTACCCGGCGCTGCATGACACCGGCGTCCTCTGCGCTTTCCTGCGCGGCACTGGCGGGGTGGACGAGCTGCCCGCCCATGGCGGCGTATGCATCGCACTCGGTGACAAGCAGTCCTGCTGCCTGTGCGGAGGGCAACAAGGCCTGCATGCATGTGGTGCTGCCCTCTGTGCCCGCCACAAGCCGGACCCGGGCTGCACCGGTGCCGACGACGGGCACCGCGAACGACTCGCGCTCCGTCTCGACGAGCAGGCTGCATGCAAAGTCATCGCGGCCTTCAGGGCAGTAGGTGACCGCGTACGCCGCCTCCATGCCCGGCGCCACCTTGAGGCTGCCGCCGGCGCGGGCGGCCGCGCTTGCGGACGCGCCGTCCGGCAGCCGCGCCATGGGCAGCGGCTGGACCGTCACGGGCAGGTGCTGCGGCGCCAGCACGCGCACGCGGCGCGGCGCCTGGCGCGGGCGCAGACGGCTGAGGAGCGCGGCGCATGCAGGGCGTGAGCGGGTGCGGCGTGACATCAAGTGCTGCAACCCTGCATGGTTCTGGGGTGGCTGGTGACCAAGGCTGCTGCAGCACAGTGGAGGCGCATGATGGGGCGGACGCGCCTCGTGTTGCAATAATTCACTTGAATTGCTGGAGCAAAGAGGCCCGGCGCACCTCGTCGTTGTTGCGCAGAAAGAGCTGCGCGGTGCAGCTCTCAAAGGGCGCATAGCCCCGGAAGTGTATCTCTGGCGGCCAGGGCTGGAAGATCGGCTCGGTGTCAGCGACGCTGCAGGCCCCCTGCCCCCCCCAGGCTGCACACCTCGGCTGTGTTGCTCGGGCCCGGGCGCGCCAGCTGCAGACAGTAACACAGCTCACCTGGACCTCTGGGTTGAGAAAGCGCTCGACGATGCTGGGCCGCCAGCCTTTGGCGCAGGCCTGGTCAAGCTGCTGGAGGTCCTGCAGCAGCTCGCTTGGCAGCCTCTGTGCGCCGCAGTGCAGAGGTGTAAGCCTTCACTGGAGAGCGCAACGATTAGGCAGGGTGTCTGTACCAACTTTGCTGCTTGCATGCAAGCGCATAGCCTGCTCCAAGCTGGAGCGCGCCTTGTCAACCGAGCCATCAGCCTCCTTGAAGTACCTCCTGTACGCAGTATTGGCACTCGCTGCGCCTCCGCTGCTGGCGACCAGGGCGGGCATGCTGCAGGCGCGCACGTGTGCAGCCCCGGGTCGGCCACTGGCATCCTGCTCGCCGGCTCTGCCCTGACCTGAGCTCGAGCTGCACCGGCAGGCGCCAGAGTTCTGCGAGCCTCAGGCTTGGACAGCTGCGTTACCTGCTGCGCAGGGTTGAGGACGCAAGGGTTGCTGCTCCACGTTTTGATGGCATACACCAGTACACCTCTTCAGTACGGAGTTGTAAAGAGGGACTGAGGGCGCAACTTGGCGCGTTTGGAAACAAGGCAAGGAGTGCGTGCAGCATTGGTGCATTGTCTTTTGAGCAGTCTAGCTACAGCAGGCGCTGGTGCGGCAGAAGCTGGGAACGCGATGGGAGCAAGCACGCAAGAGTTCCTGGTCTCAGCGGCGGCCTATGCCGCCATTTGCTTGGTCGTCTTTCTCTTCTTTGGATACTTTCGGCGCCTGCCTGCCACACACCACTTCTACAGCCCAAAGAGGTGTGTGCCGCAGTGCAGCGGGAGCCCCACACTGGGCCTGTGTGCACGAGTGCTCGTGCTGGCGTGCATGCATGCGGCGGGCCCTTGCCGCCTGCCTGTATGCAGGCTTGCGGCAGTGCGTGTCAAGCCGCTCAGGCCTGCACACTTGCACACGCAGGTACAAGCGAGGCAAAGGCGTGCACAGGCGGCCCAAGCGCTTGCCTAGAGGCCTGCTGTCTTGGATCATTGCGGTGTACAGGATAAAGCAGGAGGAGGTGATCGAGGTTGCCGGGTATGACGCGGCCACGTATATGCGGATCCTCACCATGGGTGAGCGCGCACGTGTTGCTCGCTGGTCGACTGCTGTTCTGCCGAAAGGGAGCCGCTGCGCGAGGCTGAACGCTTGCTTCGCCCGTGCAGGCACCGAGCTGTTCGTGTTTGTCGCCTTCTGGGTGTGCGTCGTGGTGCTGCCCACCAACCTGACGGTGTGCGCCCTCCTTCGTGTAAAATGCGAGGGCACAGTACACTTGCTTTGGCGCCCTCCTTCGTGTAAAATGCTGAGGGCACAGTACACTTGCTTTGGCTGCAACTCAGCTGAGCAGGACCTGGCGGGGTGGCTGTGGCGCAGGGCCACCAGGTGGAGACGCTGATAGGCAAGTCGCGGGTGGAGGCGTCAAACTTCACGTACTGGGTGCCGCCGCCGCCGCCGCCGTCGCCGCCGGGCGCGCCCGCGCCGCCCTCGTCCCAGTCGCGGCCGCAGCCGGTCAAGGCGCGCCCGCGCTCGCCTCCCGGCCGCTGCAGGCCGCCGCTCCTGCCCGGAGTACGAGAGTAGTTTATTCTTGTTTTGTTAGTTCAGCATGAAGCGCACAGAAGTTGTGTCCTTTATTTGTGGTCAACTTGTGTCCTTTATTTGTTGGCTTGTGCGCACTCCTCGGACGCCGAGACGCGCGTCTGTTCTGGCAGGCGCCGGACTTCTACGAGAAGGCGCCGCCGGCGCCGCCGGGCCTGGTCTGGTACGAGTACAGGGACGACGTGCCGCCGCTGCCGCAGCCGGCTGAGTACTTCAACTCGTCGCGCTGGGCCGGCTGGGTGTGGCGCTACGACGAAAACTTCCAAATCAGCGACTACACCTTTTCAAACCTGGACCTGACCACAATGGCCAACGTGGGCGCCGGCGACCCGCGCGTATGGGTGCACATTGTGTCCGCCTGGGTCATCTCCTGGTTCGCCTGGCGGGTGCGCGGCGCGCCGCACACTGGCTGCAGCACTTGCCGCCTCAGGGCCGAGTCAGCAGGACACCTTGACGGCGCGGTCACCAATTTTACAGAGAGGGTAATGCAGGCCGCAGCGTTGCCGGCTGTCTGGCAGGGATGCACTGCATGTCCCTGTCAGCACTTGCATGCTGGAGGCACTTAGCGCGGCGGTACAAAGCGTAGCGCCCGCACGCGAGCGCGAGCGCGCCGCCGCCCCGGCACGCCAGGCTGCTCTCCAACAGGGCCGCGCCGGGGCGCGCAGCTGCTGTGGCGCTACAACCGCGAGGCGGTTGCGCTGCGGATCGCATACCTGAACTCGGCGCGCCCGGGCGGCGAGGCGCACACCGTGCTGACCACGGACATCCCGGGCGTGGAGTACGGCACGCTCGCGCACCGCATCGAGGGCACCGTGCTGCGCGTGCTGCCGCAGTTCATCAAGCGGCGCATCACGGTGCTGCCCGGGCCCCGCGCCGCGGACCTCTGTGTGCGGTTGCGCGCCGCGCGGCACAGCCGGTCTCGCCGTGCGCGGCATTACCGAAGTCGCGCCCAGCGCCCACCACCATGGCCCTGCTTGTCTGGACTTGGCGCGTTGTAGCTGCATGCCAAGGGGTGACTCAAGCATCACTACCTGCAAATACGGAGGGTTGCATGCACCGCAGCGAGCGGGGGGCCTGGGCCGCCTGCGCGTCAGCAACCCGGCGAGGGCCGCCTGACGGCGCACACTTACCCCGCGCCGCGCAGCGCGCCGCCGCCCAGACCTTCCATGCGGTGGACAGCAGCGTGGCGCTGGTGCTGGACGCGCCGATGCGCGCGACCGGCGCCGACGCGGCCGTGCACGCGCCGCCCGCCACCGACCCCACGTCAGGGCCCACGCCGGGCGGCGGCGGCGGAGACGAGGAGGCGCCGCACGACCGGAGCAGCGGTGCGCGCTCGCGCCAGGGGCTTTCGAACAGCTGCACGCCGTGCGCCCGCTGCGGCCTGGCCGCAGGTGGGCTGGCATCAGGGCAGGCGATGCGGGGCGTACCTGTGCTGCAGCACTGCTTGCCTGTTTGGAGCACACCTCGGAGGCTCAAGACAGTCATCAGCGCGCATGCAAGTGTGATGTGAGGGCTGCGGGCGACGCTGAGACAGGGTGCATGCTGCCTCGATGCAGGTCAGCGGCGCTACGACGACAACAAGGGCAGTCTGCCCAATGTGTCCATCGATGCCTGGGCGGAAGCTGAGAACGCCCTGCAGGCTGGTGTGGGCATCAAGGAGGTGCGCGCCGACCCGCGGCCCGCCCTTGATGTGGCTGCTGAGAGGCTCGCCCGTTTGCATGAGACATAAACACCTATCATTGCAGCCTGACATGTGGAGGCCTACCTGCCAAGAAAAATGCCGCCCATGCGCTGCAACATTCCAGTGCCCAGCTGCGTCAGGTGCTTTGTAAGCGCCGCCTGCGCGGGTCGCCCGAGCGTGCGGCGGGGCGTGCGTTTGCAGCTGGTGAGCCGCACGGTGGAGGACGCGTTCCCGGGCGCGGTCGTGCGCGTGCACGCGGTGTACGACACGTCGCGCCTGGACCCGCTGGTGCGCGAGTTCCACCAGACGCGCCGGCGCCTGGCGGACCTGCTGGACGAGTACACCAGCCGCCTGCGCCGCCGCCACGCCGTCAAGCGGCGCAAGGCGCGCGCGGGCGCCTTGTTGTTGTCGCCGTGCGCGTGCACAGGAGCCTGCACGGGCTGGAGAATGAAGCCTGTCCGGCACATGGCATGCTTTGCGCATGCGTCGGCGTCGAGGTCAGCGCACGCACGTGCTGTGCTGCAGCAAGGCAGGCCGACAGAGCGAGGTCCGACAGCATGACTGAGGTGTTCGCAACCATGTCGGGCTTGGCTGCGGCGCAGATCACCATCCTCGGCCTCACGTACGGCTCCTGGGGCAGCGAGCGCTACGGCACAAAGCCGGCCCAGGCGCGCCCTCGGTTCCCTCGTTTCCTTGCTGTGATCAGAATGCCGAAGCGAGAGCGTCGCCAGGCGATTTTTCTCTCTGTGCCGTTAAGAGAGGGCGTGGCAGGGGTGCGCCAGCGGGCGGCCCGGCAGCGGCCGCGGGCGGGCGTGACGGCGGGCGCGCCGCGGCGCGCAGGTCGATGCGCTCGAGTTCTACGCGGACCGGCTGCGCGAGCTGCTGTCGCAGATCGCGGTCGCCAAGGAGGAGACGCTGCCGCCGGACGAGTCGGCCATGCCGTCCGCGTTCACTACCTTCCGCGAGCGCCGGGACCAGGCGCGCCCCCCAACCCTGACCCTAACCCACACAGGTCCGCGCCCTGCACGGCTGCAGTCGCTGCCAGGCGCCTGCAGGTGTGACTCGTGATGGAAGCCCTGCAAATGCCCCTGTGCAGGCAGTGCTCCATGTCATGCCCGCGGCCTGAGGCGTGTCCGCGCATGGCAGCGCGCGTTACACGGGCCAGCGGCGCCGGCCGGCGACGGCCCCGTGCCCGCGCCGCCTCGCCTTGCATGCTCGCACAAGACCCCCGACAGCGCTCTGCGAGCCGGCAGGGCGCTGTCACCTGACAGGCTGCGCAGGCCATTGCCGGCACATCCATGCTGCATCACGACCGGCGCGCGTGGCTGACCCAGGCGGCGCCGGGCCCGGACGACGTGATCTGGGGCAACCTCGGGTGCGCTGTTGCGCGCCCGCGTGCGCGGCGGGTGGCAGGCCGGCCTGCCGCAGCCTCGGGCGCCCGCAGCTGACACGCACGCGCGCTTTTGGCCGGCTTGCAAACCGACGAAACGCTGTGTGCAGTACAGCCGTACTGTGTGCACTCCTCAATGCATATCCTCTACATGCGCCTGGCAGCGCGCAAAGATCTCGGCTCGCGTGGTGAGCGTGACCTGTCCACCAGCCCGTCGCGCCGCAGGTGGCGGAGGTGGGAGCGCCAGCTGCGCACGTCGGCCGCATGGGTGGCCTTCTTCGCGCTGGTGTCCTTCTACCTGCCCATCGTCACCGCCATCCAGGCGCTGCTGCAGGCGCGGCGCCGGCGCCCGCTCCCCTGCCTGGGTGGCGCCTGCGAGGCGTGCACTTGTTTGGGACGCCATGCCTTCTTTTGGCAGGCTGCGGGTCACCATCGTGCCGGCCACCCGCCAGCAGGTCATGCCGACGACGCACAGGCTGCGCTAGGGGCGCCCTGGCTTGCTCAGCGCATGGCGCGCTCTGCAGGCCAACCCGCAGGCAGCCTCTGCAGGCAGCCTGCAGCAGGTGTCGGTCCGGTGACGCCTGTGGCGCGTCATTGCTGCGCACCCCGCGCTGCTGTCTCCGGCCAGGGATGGGTGCGGCCAGGGCGCGCGCGACTGGGCTAGGGTGAGCGGCACAACCCTAAACCTAACCCTGATCACGCGCATGCGCGCAGGTGGAGAAGCTGGTGACGCTGCCCGGGCTGCGCGAGCTGCTGCAGACCTGGCCGGTGCTGGCCTCGGCGACCAGCTCGTTCCTGCCGCAGCTGACGCTGCGCGTGTTCCTCGCGCTGCTGCCGACGCTGCTGGCGCTGCTGGGGCGCGCCGAGGGCCGCGTGGCCGAGAGCCAGGTGGAGTTTGGCTGCGTGCGCCGCTACTTCATCTTCCAGGTGCCGCGCCGCGCCCGCCTCGCCTCGAGCAGCGGCGCCTGCCCGGACACGCCACGCCGTGCACGCCGGTGGGGCAGCGGGGCGGTGGCACGGCTGGACGCCTTCTCAGCAGAGGCGGCGCGAGGCCGAGCGCCTGCTCACCGTTGGTGGCAGCCGCGCCGCTGTGGCAGCCGGTGCCACTGTGGGACAAAGCTCGAGCAGGGCTGTGAGATGCAGGGCCGCCGCGCAGGTGCTGACGGTGTTCTTCGCGTCGTTCATCGCGGGCTCCTTCCTCAAC